>Ga0206125_10003027_pt1 | contig 16764 bp, 11 predicted proteins | sample Helgoland_Spring_4_FD_148598 | JGI IMG/M metagenome (GOLD analysis project Ga0206125, IMG submission 148598) | Pelagic subsurface seawater microbial communities from Kabeltonne, Helgoland, North Sea - Helgoland_Spring_Bloom_20160331_1 | ecosystem: Environmental > Aquatic > Marine > Epipelagic ... | reverse complement strand
GGCTACCTGATCATCATGTGCTCCAATGAAGGCGAAGTCCCTGAGCTGTTGTATACAGGCGGCTATTTGAACACCAATTTCAAGGTCACGCAAACCATTGGGGAGTCCATTGTTTTCTCAGATGCTGACGGCAATATTTTGGAATCCTATACATTCGGAGTGGATTGGACACCCAACCAAGCCGATCACAGTTGGGTCCGTAACGTAGATGGCACGAGCACATGGAAGCTTTGCACCAACCCAACACCTGGGGGGGATGTCGATGTGGTCAACCCCGGCATGTATGATGATTACGCGCCGACACCACAATTCCAGGAGGAGTCAGGCTTCTATGCTGCGGGACTGGACGTCACCATAACCGCTCCTGCAGGTTACGACATTCGCTACACCACCAATGGTTACGCGCCCGATGAAAATGATCCGCTCTACACAGGACCTATCGCAGTAGACGAAACGACCGTGGTTCGCGCACGCGCTTTTGATGCATCCGGTACACTGGCAGATTCACACGTCAACACCAATACCTACTTCGCCGGTGATGATAGCCATTCGATTGTCATCGTTTCCGCTTCAGGCGACGGAATTGAAGATGGCGCTTGGCCAGGCGGATGGGGAGGTGGAAATCCCGATGAGCCTTGTCACTTGGAGTTTTTTCATGCTGACGGCACTTACTGGTGCGAAGCGAGCGGTGATTCGAATGAGCACGGAAACGACTCCAATGCCTACCCGCAGAAAGGATTCGATTACATCACGAGGGATCAAATGGGCCATAGCCACGCCATTCCAGGGCAATTGTTTCATGTCAAAGACCGAGAGGAGTATCAGCGCCTCATCTTTAAGGCTGCGGCAAATGACAACTATCCTTATTCAGGAGGAGGCCACATACGGGATGCTTACGTGCAAACCCTGAGTCATTTGGCTGACTTGAAGGTCGATGAGCGAACCAATGAAAGCTGCATCCTCTACCTGAATGGCGAATACTGGGGTGTTTACGAGTACCGTGAAAAAGTTGACGACCTGGACTTCACCACAGAATACTATGACCAACCGCGTCATTTTGTGGACTTCATGAAAACTTGGGGGGGGACATGGGTCGAGTATGGAAGCAATGATGATTGGGCACCTCTCGTGAACTTCATCACATCTGAAGACATGACGGTGGATGCCAATTATGAATACGTGCAAAGCGTATTCAACACCATGAGTATGATTGACTATGTCTTGCTCAATTCGTTTGTGGTTTGTGCGGACTGGCTCAACTGGAACACAGCTTGGTGGCGGGGCCGCCATCCCGACGGATCAGGAAAAAAGTGGAGATACGCCCTCTGGGACATGGACAATACCTTTGGACACGGCGCGAATTATACGGGCATTCCTTCGCAAGGTCCAGATGCGGATCCATGCAATCCTGAATCCCTTAACAACCCAGGCGGTCAGGGCCACATTCCCATGTTCAATGCATTGCTCGAAAACGAAGAGTTTTGGGCAACTTACATCAACCGCTGGGCAGACTTGAGCAACACCCACTTCAGCTGCGACAACATGCACGCCGTTCTCGACAGTATGATCGCAGTCATCGATCCTGAAATGCCTCGCCAAATTGAACGCTGGGAAGGAAACTATGCCGCCTGGCAGGAAAACGTTCAAGAAATCCATGATTTCATCGATGAGCGTTGCGCGGAAACATTGATTGGCGGTATTGAGGACTGTTACGATGTGGAGTCGGTCACGCTGACCATCATCATAGACGGTTTGGGCCAAATTGAGGTCAATTCTGTCGACATTGGCCCGTACGACATGCCGCTGGATGCGACGTATTTCGCGGGTGTTCCGATGGCACTTGAAGCCCAGGAAGAATATGGGGAATTGTTTTTGTTCTGGGATGTGTTGGACGGGGATGTTTCCATCGTGAATCCAACCAACCCAAATTTGAACTTTACCTTGAATGGAGACGCAACGATTGTCGCCTACTTTGCCGCCAATGCCGATCCGCAAGAGGTTGTTTTTGATGTCAATCCACCCGGAGCAGGGGACATTGTCCTGGACGGTGCGTTGTTGAATGGTTATCCATCCACCCAGACTCTTGACTATGGCGCCCATTCGGTCGAGGCAATCGGCTTGGATGAATGGCACGTGTTCACGGGTTGGACGACGACCGGCACAGCGGTAACTCCTTCAGCGGTGGCCGTAGAAGGAGGAATATCCATTACGCAAGCAGCCACCGTGATAGCTAATTTCGAGGTCATTGAGCACGTGGACTTAAACGTGCGCGTGGAACCTGCGCAAAGAGGATCTGTGCGGCTGGAAGGGGGTGAAGTCATCGTTACGAATGAGTGGGTTGGAGGCTTGGAATTGGACGGCATATTGAATGCAGAAGCGGCGCCAGTGGAGTATTGGGAATTCGATCATTGGGAAGTAACCAATTCCAATCCCAATCCAGGTCCCAAAGCACCCAGCATTACGCTTCAAGTCGAAGACTATGAAGAAATCGTAGCCTATTTTAGACCAGTAGATTTTGCCATTTATGTGCCGACGGGATTCAGCCCGAACAATGATGGGCTGAATGATGCCTTTTTGCCGGTTGGAAACGCCTTTAAGACGGAGTCCTACCACTTGGTCGTGATGAATCGCTGGGGCGAAGTGGTTTTTGAATCCTTTGATCCTGAAGAGCCTTGGGTTGGTGAGCACCAATCGGGGGGGCACTTCGTGCGAGACGGCATGTACATGTTCATGCTGGACGTTCACTCCGTTCACGAATTGGCACCGCGCCGCATCAACGGTAGCGTTTCCGTAGTGCGCTAAGCGTATGAAGGTTTCGTTGTGGTCCGGTCCACGCAACTGCAGTACGGCATTGATGTACAGCTTTGCGCAGCGATCTGACTTCAAGGTGATTGATGAGCCTTTGTTTGCGCATTTCTTGAAGTTGACAGGATCGCAACGTCCTTCGCGCGACGAGGCGCTCAGGACCATGCACACGGACTTTCAAAGCATTCAACAAGCTTGGAACAGCAATGGGTCGCACGTTTTCCTAAAACACATGGCCAATCATTTGGAAGGAATGAATGATGCGAGCTTCGAATCGCATCATCACCTCTTTCTCATTCGCGATCCGCAGAAGGTCATACGTTCCTTTCGGGCACATATTGACCAGCCTTCTTCGATGGATCTATGTTATTCGCATCAATGGGACTGGCTTCAAAAGTGCATTGACAAGGAATGGCCTTTTTTCGTCATTGATTCGGATCAACTTGTGGCCCAGCCCGAAGCCTGCCTGCGGAAAATCTGCGCATTTTTGAATGTGCCTTTTGAGGATCAAATGTTAACCTGGAAGCCCGGGCCTCGATCCGAGGATGGAGTTTGGGCAAAGTATTGGTACCAGCGCGTGCATGCCTCTAGGGGGTGGGAAGCTCCTATTTCGCGCAATGCCGAAGCGGGTGACGTTTCGCTTGATTTTCCGGAATTACTCGCAGAAATTCAGCCGCTTTTTCGGAAATTGCAGGAACACATTACGATCTAATTCCACAACGCTTATGGCCAAATACAACCAACCCGACCCGCGCAATGAAGAGACGATGGTATGGGTCAATGGCTTAGTACCGCGCCATTCTGCCGCTGTCAGTGTTTTGGACAGTGTCGTCCAAGGCGGAGATGCCGTTTGGGAAGGACTTCGAATTCGGCAAGGCCGGGCGCTGCAATTGCACGAACATGTCGCCCGCCTTCGAGCATCAGCGCATGCCCTGGCATTTGCGGAAATTCCGGAAACTGAGGCGATCTATTCGGCCATTTTCCAAACGCTTGAGGCAAATGGCATGACCGATGGAGTGCATGCGCGGATCACCCTTTCCAGAGGAAAGAAGAGCACCAGTGGCATGGACCCACGGCTCAATGTTTTCGGCCCAACTTTGATTGTACTGGCGGAATACAAGGGTTTTGTGTACGGCGATGAGGGCATTGTATTGGTCTCGTCATCGGTGCGACGCAATTCACCTGCTACGCTCGATTCAAAGATTCATCACAACAACTTGCTCAATAATATTCTCGCAAAGATTGAGGCAAACGTTGCGCAGGCGGATGATGCGATTATGCTTGATTTGGAAGGATTCGTTGCCGAAACGAACGCGACGAATGTATTTGCCATGAAGGCCGGTGTGGTCATGACTCCGAGCGCAGTGGCATGCTTACCGGGGTTGACACGGAATTTGGTTGTAGAGCTAGCGAAAAAAGCAGGATATGAGGTTCGAGAAGACCGGATTTCCCTGTCGGAATTTTATACAGCGGATGAGGTGTTTACTACCGGGACCATGGGGGGACTGGCACATGTGAAAACCATCGATGGACGCTTGATTGGGAATGGCGAAAAAGGTCCCATTACAAAGGCGCTGCAATCGATTTATGACGAGGCGATTTGGAACGACGCCATTGAACTAACCAAACCAAGGTAATATGCAGGTATTGAAGTGGATCAGTTGTTACATAGTTGCCATTGTCATCGGGAGTGTGTGTATGATGATGACGCATCACTTCTTTGGCTTTGTATTTCCTGAAGCGGCGATGTCCAAAATGCCCCAAGATGACCCAGAGGCACTTCAAGCATTTATGGATTCGATTGGAATTGGTCCTAAATTGTCTGTTGTGTTTTCACATTGGATGGGCACCGCCGCAGGAGCCTTTTGGGCGATGCGCTTTGCGCCAGTCTCAATCGAATGGCTTCAGAATGCTTCTGTTTTCAAATCAACTTTCCCGGGCTGGGCAATGGGAATTTGGTTTACCGTGGGTGGGATCGCCAATGCCATGATGATTCCTATGCCTTCATGGATGCTGATCCTCGACCTCGTCGGGTATGTTCCTGTCGCTTTCTTGGTTTCCCGAGTGGTTGTAATGCGCAGGATAGGCTAATTTACTTCGCGGCATCGGTCATTTCCCGATGAGCGGCTCTTCGTTTCAAGAGGGTATTGGCTGTGACGGAAGCGATTACAAGTGCCATTCCAGCGAGGGCAAAAGCGCTGAGTCGTTCATCGAAAAGGAGCAAGCCAAAGAAGAAGGCGAGAATGGCACCGACGTATTTGAAGGGCATGATGACACTGGCTTCTCCCCGGTGCAAAGCAAAGGTCATTGCCACTTGAGCGACTACGCTCAGAAGACCAACTGCCAGTGCTAAAAGCCATTCTACGCCGACGGGAGCGACCCAAGTGAAAGCTGTCCATGAGCCCGTCACTGGAACGGCGATAAGGTGAAACCAAATGACAACTCCCACGGGATGGTCCGTCTCGCGGCACTTCATGGTGGCGAGGTAGGCAACAGCGGCGGCCATTGCACTGATGACGCCAAGGCTGAAATACAACCAATTGATGCGTTCGTCGAAGCCTTTCACCATCAGAACTCCGATGAAGGCGGTCGCGAAAAAAGCCCACTGCACAGGGCGCATCGAACGTTGCCCGTCGAAGTAGCGGGCAAGAAGTACCGTGAAAATGGGGCTGAGGTATTGGATGACAGTGGCACTCGCAATGGGAATATAACGGAGGGTGTGAAAAAAGGTGGCGAGTCCAATTGTGCCGAAGATACCTCGAACGACGAGCCATTTCCGATTGACTCCCAACAAACTGTAACCGTAATATTTGAGCCAAACTCCGGTGAGGAGCAACGATACGATGGATCGAAGAAAGACCAATTCTTGGGTAGGAAGGTGGGCGAGGGCTTTTACACAGAGATTTGCAGCTGTATAGAGCACAGTTGCTAAGAGCATCCAGGCTACACCTGAGGTTCCTTTGGAAGTTTCCATCACATATTTCTGCGGTATGCGCCGCCAACTTCGAACAACGCTTCACTCAGTTGGCCCAAGGTGCAAGTCTTCACCGCTTCCAGCAGGGACTCGAATACATTTTCACCGTCCACCGCTGCTTTCTGAATGCCGGCAATGGCGATGCTCGCCTCCTGGGCGTAGCGCTTGTGCATCGCTTGTACGTGCATCAGCTGGCCTTCTTTTTCAGCGGATTCAGCCCGGATTACTTCTCCGGGTGTGAGCGTTGGGCTGCCGTTTTTCGCCAGGAAGGTATTGACTCCGATGATGGGGAACTCTCCGGTATGCTTCAGCATTTCATAATGCAAACTTTCTTCCTGAATGCGCGAACGCTGGTACATTGTTTCCATCGCACCGATGACTCCACCGCGCTCTGTGATGCGATCAAACTCGGTCATAACCGCTTCTTCTACCAGATCAGTTAAGGCTTCGATGATGAAGCTCCCTTGCAATGGGTTTTCATTTTTGGTCAGGCCCAACTCCTTATTGATGATCAATTGGATGGCCATGGCGCGCCGCACACTGTGCTCCGTTGGCGTGGTAATGGCTTCGTCGTAGGCATTGGTGTGCAGGGAATTGCAATTGTCATAAATCGCATAGAGCGCTTGCAAGGTTGTTCGAATGTCATTGAAGTCAATTTCTTGCGCATGCAACGAACGTCCCGACGTTTGAATGTGGTACTTCAGCATCTGCGCCCGCGGGCTGGCCTTGTACTTCTCTCGCATGGCCTTGGCCCAAATGCGGCGCGCTACCCGGCCAATGACGGCGTATTCAGGGTCAATGCCATTGGAGAAGAAAAAACTCAAATTGGGACCGAACTGATCCAGCTCCATGCCGCGGCTCAGGTAGTATTCTACGTAGGTGAACCCATTGGCCAACGTGAACGCCAATTGCGTAATTGGATTGGCACCTGCTTCGGCGATGTGGTATCCGCTAATGGAAACGCTATAGAAGTTGCGAACCGATCGATTGATGAAGGATTCTTGGACATCCCCCATCAAGCGCAATGCAAATTCTGTTGAAAATATGCACGTGTTCTGTGCTTGATCTTCCTTGAGGATATCCGCTTGGACTGTGCCACGCACTTGGCTCATGGCTTCGGCCTTCATTTGCGTGTAAACCTCAGGAGGCAGGACTTCGTCTCCGGTGCATCCCAGAAGCAGCAGACCGAGTCCATTGTGTCCTTCGGGAAGTTCTCCCTCATACTTAGGACGCGGCATTCCCCGATCATCCCATTTGGCGCGTAAGACTTCTTCTACGGCGTCTTCCATGCCATTTTCCCGAATGTATTGCTCACAACGTTGATCGGTTGCAGCATTCAGGAAAAAGGCCAAAACGATGGGCGCAGGACCATTGATGGTCATCGACACGCTGGTGGAAGGGGAGCAGAGATCAAATCCGCTGTAGAGTTTCTTGGCATCGTCAACCGAGCAGACACTCACGCCGCTGTTGCCAACTTTTCCATAGATATCGGGCCGACGATCCGGGTCCCGACCATAGAGCGTTACACTATCGAAGGCAGTGGATAGCCGCTTGGCAGGTATGCCTTGTGAAACGTAGTGAAATCGTTTGTTGGTGCGCTCCGGCCCTCCTTCACCGGCAAACATTCGGGCGGGATCTTCTCCCTCGCGTTTGAAGGGGTAGATGCCTGCCGTATAGGGGAAGTGCCCGGGTAAATTTTCCTGTAGCGACCAACGCGTTAAGTCTCCCCATCCCGAAATACGTGGCGTTGCAATTTTGGGAATCTGCAATTGAGAGAGGCTCTCCTGATGCGTTTCGATTTTGATTTCTTTTCCACGCACTTGAAACGTATAAACAGCGTCTTCATAGCGCGCCTTCAATTTCGGCCAATGTTCGAGCCACTCCAAAATTTTAGGATCCAAGTCCATGCGGACTTCTTTGGCCTTTTCGTCCAGGGCTTCTGAGGCGTTGTCTGCGATGAGACGCTGCGCTTCTTGCAAGGATTGCAATTGGTCGGCTGTTCTAGCTTGTTCTTCGGTCCAAGCATTGTACGCTCTGACCTGCTCTGCAATTTCGCTGAGGTAACGCGTCCGTTTCGGTGGAATGACAAAGAGTTTCTCGCTCGATTGCTCGGAGGCCGGATCCGGAAGAGCAAACGGGGCGTTTGCTCGCTCAGACAAGCATTTCATGAGCGACGCGAAGAGTTGATTCGTCCCAGGATCATTGAATTGAGATGCAATGGTGCCGACGATAGGCAATGCATCGTCCTTGGCCTCCCAGAGATCGTGGTTACGCTTGAATTGTTTCCGCACGTCGCGGATCGCATCGAGGGCGCCGCGCTTGTCAAACTTATTGATGGCAACAACATCGGCGAAGTCGAGCATATCGATTTTCTCCAGTTGCGTTGCTGCGCCAAATTCAGGGGTCATGACATACAACGAAACATCACTGTGGTCCATGATTTCAGTGTCACTTTGTCCGATTCCGCTTGTCTCGAGGACGATGAGGTCAAACCCGCTGGCTCGGAGGACATCCAATCCCTCCGAAACATGTTTGGACAGGGCGAGATTGGATTGGCGCGTTGCGAGTGACCGCATGTACACCCGATCATCGTGAATGGCATTCATTCGAATGCGATCGCCAAGCAATGCACCGCCTGTCTTTCGTTTTGAAGGGTCAACGCTGATGAGGCCGATGGACTTTTCGGGAAAGGCATGGAGGAAACGCCGCACCAATTCATCCACCATGGATGATTTCCCAGCTCCACCGGTTCCTGTAATGCCTAAGACGGGCACCTGCGGCAAATCCGGGTGTGCCGACCTGAACGCGACGCTGAACCCCGATGGGTCCAACTCAGCTGCTGTAATGCAGCGGGCAATGGCACGGTGATCGCGCTTTCCAATGGATTCGAATTCTTCTTGAAGCGACGCTGCTCCTTCAACCGTCTGAAAGTCACACCGCCCAATCAAATCATTGATCATGCCCTGCAGTCCCATGGACCTTCCATCGTCTGGATGATAGATGCGTTCAATGCCATAGCCGTGCAATTCCTTTATTTCTTCCGGCAAAATGGTGCCGCCTCCGCCACCAAAAATCTTGATATGACTGGCGTTTCGTTGGTCCAAGAGGTCCTTCATGTATTTGAAGTACTCCATGTGTCCGCCTTGGTAAGAAGTCATGGCAATCGCCTGCGCATCCTCTTGAATGGCGCAATTGACCACCTCGTCAACGCTTCGATCATGGCCGAGGTGAATCACTTCGCATCCTGAGCGTTGCATGATTCGTCGCATGATGTTGATGGCGGCATCGTGCCCATCAAAGAGGCTTGCGGCGGTTACAATTCGAACCTTATTCGTAGGGGTGTAGACGGTGTCTTTTTCCATTCCAGTAGACCATATCATTGATGGCGCAGGTCATCTGCGAGCCAGTAGGGTAATGCAAAGGTAGGATTTTAGCCTCCGTTGCCTGCATGCGTTATTTTCGCACCATGAATGATGCACCAGAAGGAACGAGGATCAACAAATATTTCACGCAAGTGGGCCACTGCTCAAGGAGAGCAGCCGATAAGCTTATCGAGAAGGGCGCTGTGAAAATCAACGGCGTGGTATCGGTGCCAGGAACCAAGGTGATGCCGGGGGATGTGGTGACCGTAAATGGGATTGAAGTCAAAAAAAATGATGAGACGGCACCTGTTTACATCGCGCTGAACAAGCCAGTGGGGATCGTTTGCACAACGGACACGAAGCGTGAGAAAGACAACATCATTGATTTTGTCAAATACCCCACTCGGATTTTTCCAGTGGGACGCTTGGACAAAATGAGCGAAGGATTGATCCTGTTGACGGATGACGGCGACATTGTGAACCACATATTGCGCGAACGAAATGGCCATGAAAAAGAGTACATCGTCACCCTCAATCGTCCATTTGATGACGAGTTTATCCAAACCATGTCCACGGGGGTTTCCATACTTGACACGTTTACTCGGCCGTGCAGGGTGACGCGAATGTCCTCCAATCAATTCCGAATTATTTTGGTTCAGGGGTTGAACCGCCAGATTCGAAGAATGTGCGAAGCACTGGGGCATCGCGTGATTCGATTGAAACGTATTCGGGTCATGTCGCTCGAATTGGACACTGCGCCCGGGAAATGGCGCCTGTTGACTGAAAAAGAGGTGAGCAAGCTGCGCGGCGCCTGAACACGAAAGACCGCGGACAATTCGTTGGTCCATCCGGTCCCACAGGTTGCAACTTGAGAAATCCATCCCACTTCTGCCGGATTTCTGTTATTTTGCGCTCTCAATGGAAAAAGCCGTGCAACGTCCCTGAGTTGAAATGCGTCTTATCCCTGACACCCGAACCCCTGGAAAATGCCATATCCTGCTACAGATATATTGAGTCCTGCAAAGATCCGCGCGAAGCAATTTTGCCTCTTGTTGGGATTTTTCTCACTGATCCTCCTGCCCGCTCAATTGCATGCGCAAATGATTGACATCACATGGGAGGTGGATACCGCCTTTTATGAGGCGACGGAGCCTCATCCCACGACCGCTGGTACATTGCTTTTTGAGGATCTCTATGGCTATGTCACCTATGAGGTTTACGCAAACTTCATGAATGAGACCGATAAGTTGATTGCCATTTATTCGGACGTTGAGGCGTTCGATGTGGCTCCGATGTTCATCAATGCGCCATGTGGTTGTTTCAATCCTTTATTTGGTGACGTTCTCCTCGGTGGAGCCCAGAACGCAGCTTTCTTTCCCTCTTTTCCAGAAATTGAGTTCGACTCGTACTGGACCATTGGGATGAACGATACAGAACAGAGCTTGATTGGAAATCCTGCTTATACGTCGACAGCAATGTGCTCTGAGACCGTTGTTGATGGTAGCCTTTTTGTGCTTCCGGATGTCGCAGTTGAGGCGGGTGAAGATTTGAGGATTAAGATTGCTCAAGTGACTACCTGCGGTGGATTCTCAATAAGTGCCTGCTTTAATGTCTTCATTGAAGGGGACAATGATGATATCCAGGATTACTGCATTGATGCCAATGCGGAGGGAGGAAATCCGTTAGAAGTTCCTAACCCTTGCGCAAACTACCTGACCTCTGATGCGCAAATTGAGGTGATGCAAGGCATTGATTGCTATGGTGATTTGGCGGTCGTCGATGTGGCGGTCAACGGAGTTCAACCAATCACTTATGAGCTCTACAACGCCATCGATCAATCGTTGGTAGCGAGTCAAGTGGATAACGTGACATTTAGTGGCATTGAGGAGGGGGACTATTACGTTGCCATTGTCGACGGCAATACCTGCCGTGATACCTCAGATACATTTGGCTTTACGGAGCCGCTCGAATTGCTCGCATCTTGGGAGTTGCTCGAGGATAATGTTTGTGCAGACTCTTTGACGGCAGCCGTCCAACTGACCTTTGATGGCGGGACGGGTACCCTTGATATCGTGGCCTTCTCAGCTGAAAATGTTGGCTCTGGTCTGGCCCCGAACGGAGACTACCAATGGTTGGAACTGGATTGCGTCAACGGCAACGGAGAATGGGAGTTTCAGGTGGAAGATCAAAATGGTTGCCAAGTGGATACGAGCATTACGATTTCGTGCATTGAGCCACTCGAATTGGAAGTGACCGCCAGTGACATCACATGTTTTGATTACAACGATGGTGCCATCACTGGTTTCATGTCCGGGGGGACAGGGGAGTTGGTCCTTACAGGGTCGCCCGCACTGAATGAGAATATCGCTGGAGTTGATTTTGTCTCGATTGATTTGACCAACGTTCAACCCGCGGATTACCTTCTCGTGGTGACCGATGCAAATGAGTGTTCTGTTTCGGCTGAAGTCAGCTTAGTTGAGCCTGATCCCGTGACCGTTGAGGTTGTAGTCACAGATTTGATTTGTGCCGATGAATGTGATGGGGTTGCAGACATTGAAGCATTTGGTGGGACAGGTGATTTTGATTATTCGGTAGTGGATGAGGATGAGATGGAATGGGAACTGGATGCCTTGTGCGCAGGAGTTTATTTGGCGAATGCGACCGACTTGAATGGATGTGTAGTTCAGGACACCTTTGTCGTGAATTCGCCGGAGCTGATTTCATTTGATGTTTCAATTCTGGATGTGACGTGTTTTGGTGAGGCGAATGGTAGCCTTTGTGTCGAAAATGCTTCGGGAGGGACTGGTGCCCTGCTGTTTCAGGTAGACCCTCCAGCTGAGGGCTTTGTTGAGGACACTTGTTTCAATGTAGGAGCAGGATCATTTGTTTTGAGTGTTTTGGACGCTGCGGGGTGTGTTGTGAGTTCTGATCCGCAACTGCTGATTGAGCCGGACCCCATCCAATTGATTTTGGAACCATTTGATGTTTCTTGTACTTCTTTCGATGATGGGATGCTTTCTGTTTCTGGCATCGGAGGGACTGGAGCGCTGTCACTTATCGAGCCAGCGGAAGAATCACTGCCTTATACCCTCGAAAACCTTGCTCCAGGTCCCATCGAAGTGATGGTGGAAGATGAAAACGGTTGTTCAATGGTCGGCAATTCAGAAATCATTGAACCCGATTCGTTAATGGTAGAATGGTTGGTGCTGGAAGAAGTGGTTTGTGGCGGGGATTGCGACGGATCGGCAGTAGTCGACTTTTCAGGGGGAACGGGTGCGGTAATTCTCACACTGAATGGGACGGATGATTTTGATTTTAACGCCCTTTGCGCGGGACCTTATACAGCCAATGTGATCGATGGCAATTTGTGTGAGGATTCTACACAATTTGAAATCTTAGAGCCCGACCCCATTGAAGTGTTGATTGATGTCACCAATGTGACCTGCACTGGAATGAGCGATGGAGCCGTGAATGTATTCCCAATTGGAGGGACCGGAGACATTGTTTGGGAAATCGCACAAGAAGGCATCGACCTGTTCAACCTCTATGAAGGAGTATACAATGTCACCGCAATCGATTCCACAGGATGCGTGGAAGACACAGCGTTTGTGGTTGCTGCTGATGAGGTGACAGATATGATCTTAAATATGCTCAGTTCTCCCGTTACCTGTTGGAACGAGCAAGATGGCACCGCTACCGCCTCTCTGGTTGGCGGTTACCAGCCGGTCGAATTCTTGTGGAGTGATCTACTGGCTCAGACAACAGCGACAGCCACTGGGCTTTTTGAAGACACTTATTCCGTGGTGGTGACGGATAGTTTGGGCTGCACCTTGACGGACGTCGTCGTGGTTGAGCCAACCATAGGATGCTTCTTTATTGCCGAAGCGATAACACCCAATGGCGATGGATACAACGACGAGTGGATTGTAGGGGGATTGGAATTTTTCCCAACGGCGACAGTCAAGGTATATAACCGATGGGGCCAAGAGCTATTCTCTTCCATTGGTTATGATGTCCGTTGGGACGGACGTTATAACAACGCTCCTTTGCCAATGGCTGATTACTACTACGTCATTGAATTTTCGGATTCACAGGATCCCATCACTGGAACCGTTACCCTAAAATACTGAACCCATGAATCGATTTCTAAACACCTTGGCAGCTGTTCTGGTTTTCTTTGGCTTGGGAATAAGCTCGGCAACGGCGCAGCAATTGTTTCGACGTTCGCAGTTCATGACGAATTCATTTTTGAGCAACCCAGCTATCGCAGGCACCTTGCCAGAGACACCGATCACCATGACCTTCAGAAATCAGTGGACGGGTTTTGACGGCGCCCCAGAGACGATGACGCTCAGCGGTCACACGGCATTGCCGAATAATGTTGGGGTAGGAGCCATCGTATACAGCGATGACACTGGCGGAGCAATCAAGCGAACGGGAGTAGAACTCGCCGGCTCGTACACCATCGATCTGAACAACTACGATGCGGTCTCTTTCGGACTGAGTTTGATGGCGAATCAATGGTCCTTTGACAATGATTTGGATGTTTGGGATGTGGAGGACCCGGCCCTTCAGTATGGAATGGAACAAAGTCTGTCGTTTGATGCGCAGTTTGGAATGATGGTGTTTGGAGATGGGTATGCTTTTGGATTTGCCATACCCAATCTGCTGCAAAGCTCCACAGGTTTGCAATCGTCATCAATTGTATCGGGGGGCGACAACAATCATTTCCGGCATTTTCGATTCATGGGGCACTATAGCTATCAAGTTTCCAATGAGTTCAGACTCGAGCCATCGGGCATGGTTCGTCTGACGGAACGGACCCCAGCGCAATTGGATGTATACCTCCGTGGTTGGTTCATGGACATGGCGTGGTTGGCGCTCGGATTCCGTACCAATGACGCAGCAATTGTGGGGGCTGGCGGCCAATATGGTCCAGTGGGCTTGTCGTATACGTATGACATTACGAGCACCTCTGCGAGCTACTTTAGCCCGCACACGCACGAGATTACTTTAACGTACTTTGTACCAAGATCATCAGGTTTCAGTGCAAATTCTATGAATTCCAGTCGTATTTTGGGTCGTAATCGAATTGTGAAATAGGCTGATTGCCGAAAAGAATTAACGAGATGAAGCAAGTGAGTTTGTTTGTAGCGACGCTGATTGTACCCGTTTTGGCGTGGACTCAGTTTGATCGGATTGATGTCGAAGAGATTGACAACGGAGGTGCCGTAAGCGCTCAAACTTATCGCATTTATGCAGTCATGCAGAGCGAAGGTGACGTGATTGATGCCGTGTTCGGTGAAGAGGGAAAACCGCTGACCATCGAGTCCACGGCTCCGTTTTATCAGCACCCAAAGGGCAGTGGGCTGGCCTCTGAAGTGCAGCGTTTTGACATTCAAAATGACGCGGCATTGGCCTACGATTCATGGGTTACCATTGGCTTGGAAGACAATTACATGAATTCGCTGACTGGTTTTTTAATCGACCTTACTGATTTCGAAGCGGGAGAAACGTTGACCACCAATAATGGAGCTTGGTTCGTGACTCCTGACAAGCGTCAAGCACTTGCGCCTGAAGACAAACGAATTTTGCTGGGCCAATTTACCACTGCGGGTGTCATCACTGGCGTAATTAACATTCATGGGCGTACCAAGGCCGAATTGGACATGGAGGGAAATGTGACAGCGGGTGCTCAGCTGATCCAAGCTGAGAACATTCGCTTCACTTGTGGCGAGTGAGCCGAAATTCGTCTCGTCCAGACCGCCAACAAATGTCACTAAGCCCCGTATATCCTCGGATTGCGGGGCTTCTTGTTGCCCGTGTGCTTACCAGCGTGCTTACATTTATGAACAGGGCGAGGGAGCATCTCTCGATTTTAAGCGGTCAGATTAATGTAGCGAAGACGTGTCTACTGGACTGCTCAGTTCTATGAAGTACCGATCCGTTCTTATATTAGTAATACCAAATTGACTGAAATGAAGCACTTACTTACCGCAATCGCGTGCTGCTTGGCAGTGACTGGATTTGCGCAGACGTTCTCAATATTCGAAAACACGCTGTATTCAACAAGTAAAAAAGTAACGCAGCCTCTGGGACTATTGCTTTTTCAAGAGAGTGCCAGTGGCATAATTGGAGTCGAACTTAATGCTATTGGGACTTTTGATACGGCATCAGAAGTGCTTATCTCTGATTTTTTGATTGAGAAATTTAAGTTGAGCGATGGTGCTTTTGCTGTTGATTTCTCTTATCGAGATTCTGCTCAGCCAATTACAATTTTGACTGATAAGGATGTCTTTGAGGCTACGCTGTCCCCAAAACAGCTGGAAATCCGAAATAAACCTCCTCTTTGGAGGGCAGGCCGTCATACAATCAATGCAGTATCATGGAGTGTAGGCGGCAGCGCTATTGCAACAGGCGCCTTATTAATCGGTCAGCCTATCTCAGCAGGAGTTATCTTGGTCATATCGAGCATTGGAAATATTGCTGAGGCTGTAAAATCTGGACGTGCCTTGAAAGAAGCGTCTGAGACTGGTTCAGTCCAACCAAATCACGAGGAATAAAAGCATTATACTACTCACCAATGCTCCGTCCGCTGCCTCAAAGACACCGAATAATGAAAAAGTTACTGACCATATTATTTGCTGTTGCGTTGGGGTTGAACCTCAGTGCGCAGAATGATTGTGAACTTCAATACGACGGAAACAACGATGGCATTATTACCGTTGTGGATGTACTTGGATTGCTTGCTGAATTTGGAGAGTCTTGCGAACCAGTGGTCGAGTTGGACTGTGAGTCTGTCAACTACCAAGGGTACACGTATGCCACTGCGGCGATTGCCGGAAAATGTTGGTTCACCGAGAATTTGAGAGCTGAATCATACCAAAACGGTGACCCAATCGAAACGCTCACCGGCAGCACTTCACAAGATTGTGGCTTATACTACAGTGGAGTAGGTTTGGCCGGTGTATACAGTGAGACATGGACGTGCTCGTCAGATTGCTCGACTCCATTTGACCCATGCAACGATTCTGATAACGTACTGAATACATTCGGCAGGCACTACAATGCACACGCTATCCTTGATACGCGTGGCCTGTGTCCATCAGGTTGGCACCCTTCTACCGACGAAGAATGGCTGGGACTCGAGACGCAGGCAGGTATGTCCCAAGCCGAATCGGAAACCTTTGGTGATCGTGGAGTGGTATCAGCTACTTTTAAAACCAATGAATTTTGGTGTGATGACAATTCTGGAACCAATGAATTCGGATTTTCCGCTTTGCCTGCAGGCTCTATCTTCGATGATTGTGGGGCGTCAACCATGGCAATGGGGACCGGGCATTGGTGGAGCATTTCGGATGCTGGCGAGGGTGTATTCAGAAGACTGTATGCAGGAAATACTGTGGTTGGTCGTTGGGCTTCAAGCGAATTACACCAAATGTATTCAGTTCGTTGCGTTTTGGATTAAAAGTTTGGGCTTGTGTGGGGCTTGATAATTTGATTCGCTCGCTCCTCGAGCCGTTTTAAGGCTATTACAATGCCTTTCAATCGTGCGTGTAAGCCCTCGCTACAATATCTGTCTCTGACGGGTTTGGTTGGTATTTCGTATCTTCGAAATAACCA
>Ga0206125_10003025_pt1 | contig 16765 bp, 10 predicted proteins | sample Helgoland_Spring_4_FD_148598 | JGI IMG/M metagenome (GOLD analysis project Ga0206125, IMG submission 148598) | Pelagic subsurface seawater microbial communities from Kabeltonne, Helgoland, North Sea - Helgoland_Spring_Bloom_20160331_1 | ecosystem: Environmental > Aquatic > Marine > Epipelagic ... | reverse complement strand
ATCCAGCAGATGCACAGATGCTGCGCACCTCGCTCGACCACTGGTTGGATGTGAGTATTTACGGGGTGCAAAAAGACCAGGCGATGGCAGTTACGGGCTACACCGCGACTGGTGCAGCGTCTATGTATGCACGACTGGGCGCGACTGAAAAGGCCGCCGATTATCTGGATTTCCTGATCAATCATAAGAACATTTCTCCGACCACAATGTATGCCGAAGGCAACCCAGTGATCGAAACTCCGCTGTCGTTTGCCAGCAGTGTGCACGATATGCTGCTACAGAGTTGGGGCGGCAAAATTCGCGTGTTTAACGGCTCGCCGAAGGCATGGTCAGATGTGGCGTTTCATCAACTGCGCACCGAGGGAGCGTTTTTGGTCAGCGCCAAGAAGAAGAGTGGCGTCACTCAGTTTGTCAGCGTGCAAAGCCTGATCGGCTCGCCCTGTCAGGTGCAGACCGATATCTCGAAGCCGATCATAACGATCAATGGCAAGCAGGCGAAACGCGGCGCAGTTGAAAAGACCGCGGATGGCTTCTATCGGGTGGCTCTACAGGCAGGCGATACGGCCACCTTTACACCGGTGGCATTGAAGCATGCGGACCTGAGCATTGCGCCAATCCCCGTCAGTGCTGCGAACCAGAATGCATTTGGATTGAACGACAAAAGCGTTCGTTTATCTGGCCATCAATTCTACTATCCCGAGGCGGCTAAGGCTACAGCGAAACCTGCGGTCGTAAAACCGACAAAAGCTGTGGGGTTGTCTGCAACCAAGGGGCAAATTGTCCGCATCGAATTACCCGGCATGGAACGCATCCTGTCGTTGGCGGAGGTACAGGTCACTGCGGGGGGGCAAAATATCGCGCTCAATCGGACTGCATCTGCAAGCTCGGCTATCTTTGGAGGCGTGCCTGCTCTGGCGGTGGATGGCAAGACCGACGGCGACTACACGAATGGATCGGTCACGCACACTGCCACCGAAGCAAACCCCTGGTGGGAAGTCAATCTTGGCAGTATCCATAAGATTGATACAATAAAAGTCTTTAATCGTACTGGAGCCGATGGCGTGCGCTTAGATCGGTTTACGCTCAAGATTCTGGATGCGGATCGGCAGGTTGTCTTTACGCTCGAAAATATGTCGGCTGCCGAAGTCGTCGAGATTTCGAAGAATGGCGTCAAGCAGACCGCCGCGCCTCAGGAAGGTCCGTTTCCCGGGCAACTGCAGCAGTGGCATGGCTTCGACATGTATGTGAATGGCGGCAACCGGGTCGTGGTGCCGAAGCAGGTCGCCGACGGCAAGCCTTGGGTGTGGCGCGCGGTTTTCTGGGGCCATCAACCGCAGTTTGACATCGCGATGCTGGAGCAAGGCTATCACGTCGTTTATTGTAAAGTCACTGGTCTCTTAGGTAGTCCAGCGGCGCTTAAACGCTGGGATGATTTTTATGATTATTTACGCTTTGAGCACCTTTTCGCCGACCGTGCAGTGTTGGAAGGCATGTCGCGGGGCGGGTTGATAGTTTACAACTGGGCGGCGGCCAATCCTGAGAAAGTGGCGGCAATCTATGCCGATGCGCCGGTGATGGATTTCAAGAGCTGGCCCGGTGGTAAGGGCAGTGGAGTCGGTAGTCCGAACGACTGGAAAAACTGCCTGAAGCAATATAAAATGACCGAGAGTCAGGCGATGGCCTATCAAGGCAATCCACTGGATAATCTGACTGCCATTGCCAAAGCTGGTATCCCGATACTGCATGTCGTTGGCGATGTGGACGAGGTCGTACCAGTGGCGGAAAATACCGCAATCGCCGAAGCGCGCTACAAAAAGCTGGGTGGCACTTTCGAGGTGATCCATAAGCCGAGCGTCGGCCACCATCCGCACTCGTTGAAAGACCCGCAACCAATCGTTGATTTTGTGCTGCGTCACAGCCGCGGCAAGGCAGCGCGCAGTGCCGAGGAAATTGTCAGTGACGACAACTTTACCTTACGCGGTAATTTCAACAATAGCCGCATTCAATTCGAACAGAACAAGCGTGGCCATGTCGCCTTTATTGGTGGTTCGATTACCGAGATGAATGGCTATCGTCCTAAAGTGTGTGCCATGTTGCGTAACCGCTTTCCGAATACAGTATTTAATTTCACAAACGCGGGTATTAGCTCGACCTGTTCGGATACGGGTGCCTTTCGTTTGCAGCGAGACGTGTTAAGCCAAGGTCCACTGGATATGTTGTTTGTCGAGTTCGCGGTGAATGACGATCAAGACGCGTATCAGGATGCTAGTGGCGCACTGCGTGGCATGGAGGGCATCATCGCTCAGGCCCGCCAGCACAACCCCAAAGTAGACATTGTGCTGACCCATTTTGTGAATCCTAATATTTTAGCTAGGTTACAGCAGGGGCAGACGCCGCCATCGGTGGCCGCACACAGTAAGGTGGCGCAACACTACGGTGTCTCCGTCAACCATTTAGCGCAGGAGTTGGCGGATCTGATTTCGGCGGGAAAAATGGACTGGCAGCAATTCGGTGGGGTCCATCCCAATGACTACGGTAACACCATGTGTGCAACAATGATCGCGGATGCCTTACTCGAAGACTGGTCGCAGCCATTACCGTCGAATGCCAAGCCGCAGCCCCATCCAGTGGTCGCAGCGATTGATAACAACAGCTACGTCAACGGGCGTTTTCTGCCGTTTGCCGATATTAAAACAGACGCCAATTGGCAGGTGGGTGTACCTAACTGGAAGCAGTCGAAAAGCGGCGCGGTGCGAGCTAGATTCAAGCAGATGCCGATGATTTATAGCGCTGCGGCGCACGCCAAGCTGTCGATTGAGTTTAGCGGTACAGCGATTGGTGCCTACCTACTGGCTGGAAAAGATTCGGGCATCATTCGTTGCACAGTGGACGGCCAGCACAGCAAAGAGATCGATACGCTACATCGTTTCAGTGGCTTCAACTATCCCATGACCGTAATGTTTTTCGATGAGTTGCCGGCAGGTGAACATACTCTCGAATTGGAGATTTTAGAGAATCGGGCAGCACGTATTCAGCCTGGTGGCACGGCGTTGCGAGTGATTGGTTTCACTGCGAATTAGAGTTGGCTGAGACAGGGAAAGCATTTGTGGATAAACGCTAGTTGATCGGTCTGCGTCGTTTTTAAATATGCTATGGTTAGGTTTGACATACTGCTTGCGGTTCCGATCTGAGGTGGTTCAGTAATAGCGATGAATTGCTCTAAATTTGCTCGAATTGGTGTTGTGTTGGCTGCGGCCGCTTGGTCTGCACCGTTGTGTGCTGCCACTGAGGCGTCGCGGCCTGCGCAGCCAAATGTAATTTTGCTGTTGACCGATGACCTTGGCTGGCAAGATGTGAAATGCTACGACATCGACGAGCCCTCGCCGATGGAGACGCCGAATATCGATGCGCTGGCCAAAGAGGGCGTGCTGTTTTGGCAGGCGTATTCGCCGGCGCCGACATGTGCCCCGACGCGATGTGCGATTATGAGTGGCAACCATCCGGCGCGTGCGCAGAAGACGCACGTTGTGGGTGGCGGGCCACCGACCCCGTATCATAAGGAGCTGCACCGTATGATGCCACCCTGGTATAGCGGACGCATGCCCGAGGGCGAACTGACGCTGGCGCGTGTGCTCCAGCAGAATGGCTATGCCACCGGGCATTGCGGAAAGTGGCATATGGCGATTAATCATAATGCATATCCTCAGCCTGAGGATCAGGGCTTTGATTGGACCCGGCACAACCTCGGCACCACGGCACGCATGCGCCCACATCGTATGACCGGCTTTGCGACAGGCGAGGAGGGCGATCCTTACCGGTTGGATGAAAATGGCTTCCCTTATCATCAGAACAGTGAAGACGCCATGCAGTTCATCGCGGAGCATGCGGATCAACCGTTCTTCCTCTATTATGCGACTTGGCTGGTGCATACGCCGATCCATACGCGGAGCGAAGCGTTGCTACAGAAGTATGTTAAAAAGCTCGGCGTCGAACTGCCGGAAAATCCTGCTGAGTGGACAGGTGAGGGGCAAACCAACCCGTTTTATTGTGCGATGGTCGAGGAGTTGGATTACTATGTTGGTCGTCTGCTTCAGTATCTCGATGTGACCGAGGATCCTCGCTGGCCCGGTCATAGCTTGCGCGAAAATACCTATTTGATTTTCACCTCCGATAATGGCGGCATGGAGCGACATCCGGGCGAGATTATTACCGACAACTTGCCGCTGGCCCGCGGCAAAATATCCGCGCTGGAAGGCGGCACGCGTGTGCCGTTGATTGTTCGCGGTCCTGGGATTGCCGCCAATGTGCAGTCTGAGGTGTTGGTCAATGGACTCGATTTTTACCCGACCATTTTGGCGCTGGCTGGAATTGAGCAACCTGCCGAAAAGCACTTGGACGGTGCGGATCTGAGTACCTTGTTAACCAACGATCCGACCAATCCAGAACTGGTGCACGAAGCGAATGGCCAGGTGCGCGACACCATGGTCTGGCACTTTCCCAACAGTATCGCCTTGGAGAGTACGATTCGTGTCGGCGATTGGAAGCTGGTGCGTAATTATGATCACGTGGGCAATCAGCATGCCTCCGAGTTAGAACTCTATCGCCTGTATGAGACGCAGGCTGGTCAGCCAACCCGCAGCGATATTGAAGAAGCCAATAATCTGGCTGATGCCATGCCCGAAAAAGCGCAGGCGCTAAATGCAAAGCTCAGCGAGATTCTCACTGAAATGGAAGCAAGCTATCCGTATTACAATCCCGACTTCAAACACCCGCTGCCGCATAAGGACAAGGTCTGCACGGTTAAGTCGCATACGCAGCAGGGCGACCGCGTCGAGTTTAGCTACCAGGAGCACGGTGCCAAAGTGCTGCGTGCCAACTTGCTCTACACCTTAAATGGCGGCGAGCGGTATGAGGAGTGGTTTCGTCAACCCGCAGAGTTGTTGCCTGGTTCCAAGGTCGTCGCGCAGTTACCTGCAGGTACCAGCCATTACTTTATCAATCTGATCGACGAAAACAACTTCCTCGAAAGCTACCCAGAAGTGATGGACATGCGCGGCCAAGCAAATGGTAAGAACCCATATTCCAGCGTGGCCTTACCGGTTGATTGATCAGTACCAAGCAGCTATGTGTATGTGGTTAGATTGCGTCGATTCAATCCAGTATTTTCAGTGTTTGTTAGCTAATATGGTCATGCTCGACAGAACTAAATGGCTCTAACTAAAGCTCGAACTAAAGCGCAAAACAGCGTGCTGTTGCATACGCGAGGGTGGTGCGGCGTTGGTGTGCTCAGCTTTTAGCCGCTGTTCAGCGATTCTTAGTTGCGCGAGTCGCTCGAGGCTGTTTTGTCTATGGGGTCCTTTTTTGCTGTGGTTTATTGTGCGGTGCCTGCGTGTACAGTTTCAATTGAATCACACTTAGTCACTCTCAGCGAAACTTCCACCCTGACTCTCAAAATGAGCGAAACACCACACATTGATATCGACTACGTCGCCAACCTCGCGCGGCTTGATCTTTCCGACGCCGAAAAGTCCAAGCTTGGCACCCAACTTGACGACATTCTCGGCTACTTTGACAAGCTCAACGCAGTCGATGTCGCAGGCGTCGAACCGATGGCCCATGCACATCGTGTCTTTAACGTCTGGCGCGAAGGCGATCAGCCCGGCCCAACTTACGCACCCGAAGTGTTGCTCAACATGGCTCCCGAGCAACGCGACAATCAAGTCGTCGTGCCTAAAGTCGTCGAATAAGTGCAGTCTATTTGAGTCAAACTACGAATGGATACGAATACACACAAATTATACATGGTGAGTGACTGTAGTATCCTTGGTTAAACTTTCATTTTTAATATATAATTTCTAGAAAAATATTCGTGCTAATTTGTGTCCATTCGTGGTTCAAGTTACACATGACCTGAGTTTTTTTGTCGCATGTCCGATCTGTATTTCAAAACTATTTCCGAACTCGCCGCGCTGCTCGCTGCGGGGCAAACGACCTCGGTTGCCATCACTCAAGCAGTGATCGATCGCACCGCAGCAGTCGACGGCCAAGTGCGAGCCTTCCTTTCGTCCGACGCCGACGACGCACTCGCGCAAGCGCAGGCCTCTGACCAGCGCCGCGCGGCGGGCACTATCCTCGGACCGCTTGATGGTATTCCTATCGGTATCAAAGACACGCTTGCGGTTAAGGATCAGCCGCTGCGCTGCGCTTCCAAGATGCTCCAGAATTATGTCTCTCCGTTCGATGCGACTTGTATCGTTAAGTTGCGCGAGGCCGGTGCCGTGATCTGGGGGCGCCTGAATATGGACGAGTTTGCGATGGGCTCCTCCACGGAAAATTCCGCTTACCATACGACCTGCAACCCATGGGACCTCGATACCATTCCTGGTGGTTCCTCTGGTGGGAGTGCCGCTGCGATGGCAGCTGGCGAGGCGATCGCTACCCTCGGCACCGATACCGGTGGTTCGATTCGTCAACCTGCTGCGCTCTGCGGTGTGGTCGGCATGAAGCCTACTTATGGACTTATTTCTCGTTATGGCTTGGTCGCCTTTGCATCGTCGCTCGATCAAGTCGGCCCCTTTGCGCGTACGGTCGAAGATGCTGCTTTACTGCTGCAAGCGATGCTCGGCAAAGATCCACTCGATTCCACTTCGATCGCGCCGCAAGGTGATACCAATTACGCGGCGGCACTTAAGGAAAAGAAGGGCCCTTGGAAACTCGGCGTGCCGCGTGAATTCTTTGCTGAAGGGATCGACCCAGAGGTGAAGGCTAACATCGAGCAAGCCATCGACTGGTATAAGAGCCAGGGCTGCGAAATCGTTGATATTTCCCTGCCGCACTCCGAGTTGGCCGTGCCGGTATATTACATCGTGGCAACTGCGGAGGCTTCTTCCAACTTGGCTCGTTTCGATGGGGTACGCTACTCGCACCGCAGCGAAGAGGCGAAGGATGCACTGTCACTCTTCACCAAGAGTCGCGGCGAAGGCTTCGGCGACGAGGTGAAGCGCCGTATCATTCTCGGCACCTACGTGCTGAGTTCGGGTTACTACGACGCTTACTACTTGCGCGCGCAAAAAGTCCGCCGCTTGATCCTTGGCGACTTCGAGTCCGCCTTTGAGCAAGTCGATGCGATCCTTACACCGACCTCGCCGACACCCGCGTTCAAGCGCGGTGAGCGCGCCGATGATCCACTCGCCATGTATTTGAGCGACATCTACACCATCTCGGTCAATCTCGCTGGCTTGCCAGCGATTTCCGTGCCCAGCGGCTTCACCGAAAGTGGTCTGCCGATTGGCTTGCAAGTCATCGGCAAAGCCTTTGGCGAAGCCGAAATGTTCGCGGTCGCGAATGCCTTCGAAAAGGCGCATGATTACGCACAGCAAACACCGATACTATAACGACATTTTAGTTTATCCACAGATGTACGTAGATACAAACAGCTCAGAGTCGATCTGCGATTAAAAATTACATTTGATCAGCCATCCGCTATCACCCACTCGCTATTCTAATATCATGACCTACGAAGCAGTCATCGGACTCGAAATTCACGTGCAGGTTAAAACCCGCACCAAGATGTTTACCGCCGCACCTTACCATTATGGTGCAGCGCCCAATACGTTAACCGACGCGGTGGTGCTTGGCTTGCCCGGCACGCTGCCTGTGCTCAACCATGCCGCCATCGAGCAGTGCGCCAAGCTTGGTCGGATGCTGGGCTGCGAGATCGCCGCTGTCTGCAAGTGGGATCGTAAAAACTATTTCTATCCGGACTCGCCGAAGAACTACCAGCTTACGCAAAACGAAGAACCGCTTTGCATCGGTGGTAAGGTCGAGATCGAATTACCAGGACCATCGCGCAATGTTGAGGGTGAGCACCGGTGGGTGAAACTCAACCGTATTCATCTTGAAGAAGATCCTGGTAAGCTCACGCACGAGGCCTTTGATACCGTAATCGATTTTAATCGCGCCGGTGTACCGCTTGCTGAAATCGTGACTGAGCCAGACATGAGCTCCTCCACTGAGGCTGTCGCGTTTCTCAACTGTTTACGCAATATGATCATCTACGCTGGCATCTCTGATTGTGATATGGAGAAGGGCCAAATGCGCTGCGACGCTAACGTTTCGATCCGCCCACTCGGGTCCGATAAGCTCGGCACCCGCACTGAGATGAAAAACCTCAACTCGATGTCCAATGTGAAGGCCTCGATCGAATACGAGATCGAACGTCAGACTGAAATTTTGGAACAGGGCGGTACCATTACTCAAGAAACTCGTCGCTGGGATGTCGACAAAGCCATAAGTTTTTCGCTGCGCAGTAAAGAAGAGGCGCATGACTACCGTTATTTTCCCGATCCTGACTTAATGCCCGTGCAGATGGACCGTGCCCGCGTGGCCGAGCTCGAAGCCGAGCTGCCAGAGCGCCCACTAGACAAGCAGCGTCGCTATCAGACAGACTTTAGCCTGCCGTTTACAATCACTTCCGTGCTCTGCCAAAACCGTGTGCTCAGTGAGTTTTTCGAAACGGCGCTAAAGACGCACAATGCACCTAAGGCTATTGCTAATTACATTACCAACGATTTGCTGCGCGAACTTTCGGCTGTTTCTGAGCATGGCGAAAGCGCGCATTGTGTGACCCGCTCAAAATTGACACCTGCCCACGTTGGCACTTTAGCTAAGATCATTGATGAAGGGGTCATCTCTAGGCAGATAGGTAAGGAAGTCTTCACTGAGATGTTTGCTAGCGGCGACATGCCCGATGCCATTGTCGAAAAAAGGGGCCTAAAGCAAAGTAACGATAGCGGTGAGATTGAAGCCCTCTGCCGTGAAGCGATCGCCAGCAATGCCAAAGCAGTCGGTCAATATAAAGATGGCAACGAGAAGGCGCTGAACGCCTTGAAGGGCCCTGTGATGAAAGCCACTAAGGGTAAGGCAAATCCTGCGGTGCTGGATCAGCTATTGAAGCAGCTGATTGATGCTGGATAGAGTGCATTTAAGTGCAAGTAATCAGGCAAAGCGCGGTGGATTTAATAAAAATGCCTATATTTGCCAATCGCTGCACGGCTTATTTGCCGCAGCTAACCGCATCGTCGGTCAAATAAGTGTTCAATTCATCGAGTAGTTGGCTATATTCATGCGGTAACGCATTTGCGGCGATTAAAACTGCCATCTTGTCTAGTGCCTTCATTTCAATTGTATTATTTAGCAGACATGCCAGGCCACGCAGCTTATGCACGCAGTCGCCTAATTTACTCAGTTCTCTACGCTCTATAAACTGGGTTATTTCTGCTAGACCTTGGCTAAACGACTGCCGATAACGATCTTTTAGCTGTGTAATCTTAGCGGCATCACCCCCTCCGAGATAATTTAGCAAATTGCCCTGAGCTGGGGGATTTTTAAATTCGTTTGAGTGAAACAGCGCGCGTAGTTTATCGATTGTGAGAGGCTTGCCGATGAAGTGCTGAAACCCTGCACTTAGGACTTTTGCTGTAAATACAGAATCGGTTTGAGCACTAAAAGCGATAAATACGGGCGGCTTGACTACAGGGCTAGAAAGATATTTTTGGATAACTTGGGTACCATCCATTCGCGGCATACTAATATCTAATATAGCTAAGTCAAAGTTGCTAGATTGTAGTTTCTGTAGTGCCTCCACGCCATCTTTAGCCTCCGTGACTTTAGCCCCCATTCTTTCCAGCAAAATACGATAGGCGTAGCGGTTGAAATCCATATCATCCGCGAGCAACACCATTTTTTTGTTAAGGACTAGCTTAGTTCTAGTGCTGTGGGCATCTTCAGTAATGGCGGCTCCCAATTTGAAAGGGAGTGTCAGTTTGAAAACAGTGCCGACTTCTGGGCTGGAACTTTGGAGGTAAAGCTCACCTTGCAGGACTTGCGCAATCCTTCGAGAAATCGAAAGTCCCATTCCAGAGCCAGGCTGACTATTCCGGTGCTCAGCAAGGCGCGTCAATGGCTGGAATATTTCTTGTTGCTGGCTAATTGGAATCCCCGTTCCGCTATCTATAATACTGAAAGTTGCAGTGATATTGCCTTCAAGCTGTTGATAACTCATCTGTAAGCTCACTGAACCCTTGCTAGTGTACTTAATCGCATTGGACACTAGGTTGATGAGGATCTGTCTGAGTGGTGTAACTGCTCCAATCCAAGTATTCTGTACACTTGTTGCAGGCGCTTTTATCTGCAATCCCTTGACTGCCGCTTGGTGAGTATGCATAGCGACAATGCTTTTGAGGACTACATTCACATCAAATGATTCTTCACTATAATTATAGATGCCCGCTTCGAGGCTGTTATAATCTAAAGTAGGTATGATCAATTGTTCGAGGTGCTGTTTGCACGAAATGAGGTATTTGATCAATTCGGACTGAGTGTCAGTCAAGCCTTTCTCTTCTGCTAACAGTTGCGAGATGTTGATTATACCATTTAGCGGATTTCGAATCTCGTGGCTGAAGCTGGTTAAGAAATTTCGCTTTTGTTGGTGTGCCTTTTCTAATTGCTGAGTGCGCTGTTCCAATTCGGTACTGCGCAGATCAACAATTCCTTCCAATTCAATCGTTCGGAAATGAAGCCCAATTTGAGCACCCAGATTAAATAAAATTGCGGTCGTTTCATCGTCCCAATGTTGCTTAGCCTTAAGTGGCCCGAGTAAGATGAGACCATATAGTTGTTGATTTGAAAAAATCGGAATGAGCAACGAGAGATTAACTGCATTGCGCAAATCTAGCAAACTTTGATAGACTGAAGAATCGAGGTTCTTGCTTATTTTATCGATGACTAGGCTTCTAGGGTTTTCAACCAACGATTCAACCAGCGGATCATTACTAGCAATGTTACGAAGCGGCTCAGAGGCCGGAAACTGACCGTGCTTAGCAATCATGCGAAAGTCGCCCCCTACGATTTCTTTTTTGAAAATTGCTGAATTTCGAGTCGGAACATTTTTTTTCAAAGCGTTTGCAACAAAGTTAAGTAACGACTGCTGGTCATTAAACTCAGCAAATTGATTGGGCAGTTCTTTTAACTCAATTAAATCGCTCGTTGGTTCACTTAGAAATACGGCTGCTAGGATTTTTTCGACTGAATTTTTAATAAAAGAGACAGTCCAGGAAATAATAACAATCACTAGAAATGCACCGATTGCATGTATCCAGATCGAGTCAGATGAGAGGGGGGTGTTTTTCGTATTAAAATAGTAGCTTATAAATAGCACGTAAACCAAGGCTGCAGACATACATAGGATTATATAAAAGAATTTTTTATATATTTGGAAGCGCACGGTAAAAAAATTACTGTATAGAGCTTGGGATAGGAATATTAAGAAAAAACCTATAAATACATTCCCATAAGGTTGCACAGGGATGCCAAACCAGAGTGGGAAATTCGTAATACCTCCAAGGCATCCTGCAATCCATGTAAATAGAAGGAAAAGATTTCCTGCCGCATGAATGCCTAGGTGCTGCTTCCATTCACTAAGAAATACCCAAGCGCACATCAATAAATACCCGAAAAAGTAAGTCAGGTATAACCAAGTTAACGGGCCAGCATCTGGCCAGTAACGGTGATTGAATTTAGGGCTAACGCCCTGCAAGATTAATCCTGATGGGAGCATTAGGCATAAAAGAAAAGCCCCAATGTAGCCATATCGTAGCATTCGGTTTGCTTTTCTACTAAATAATACAATTGAAAAATGATATGCTGTAATCGGCATGAAGATTGATGCGGCCGTCAGTAATCGACAAAAGTAATCCGCTTGAAGTTCATTACTAGAGATACGCCATAAAAAATAACTCATCGACCACACCGCGACTGATAACAGGAAATTTACATAACGTTTGCTGTGAGAATCATTAATTTTAGCCGCAGTGATAGCCGTTGCGTAAAAGGAGGCCGTTAAGCAGGTCAGTAGCGACGATAGGATGAGATATGTATTCACTTGAAATTTACGATATAGTTACTGACTTAAAGATTGTAAGGTACCGCAAGAAAAACGGAGTCGGATCAAATAATCAATATCAATAGGACTTCACTCGAGTCTTGCCGAATGGCCTGCGGCCGATTCCCTTGATCGAGGTTTTTTTGAATGATAAACCGGTGCGCACTGCGCATTCTGAAGATGCGCGACGTTTGCTCGTGGAATTTGATCAAGCAGTTCGCTTTGAAGCGTTTTCTGGTAGTGAGCGGTTTTGCCACTTGCTAGATGGTGTGTCGCAGATTCGTCGTTACAATAAGCCTGTCTGAGGTCTGCTCTGCTGAGCAGTGCTGACTGTACTTTAGGGGTGGTAGCGAATGACTGCGCCAGTCCTTTACCTGAAACCGATTTCGATTCGGGGTGGAAAACACTTCGACATCGGTTGATCTCTGAGTTCTGCTATGAATTTTGAAGCCCGCTGTTATGATTTATTTCAAGCGGTTTCATATTACTATTTTGCTTATGCCATTTTCTCAATTCAGACTTGCGCCATTTTTCTCTAAGTCGCTGGCGCACTTTGATTATGCCCAGCCGACGCCGATTCAGTCTGCGGCGATTCCAGCGATCCTTAAAGATCACGATGTTCTAGGGATTGCGAAGACCGGCTCGGGAAAAACAGCGGCTTTTGTTTTGCCAATCTTACAGCAACTGGAAGAGGCACGAATCTCACAACAACGAGACCCTGCAGTGTTGGTTCTAGTGCCGACGCGTGAGTTGGCGGATCAAGTGACGCAGGTCTTTCGTGAATTCTTGCCGAGCCTGACTGCGGGCGTGAGTTGCGTCGCGGTGTATGGCGGTGTTTCGATCAATACGCAGATGCTGGCCTTGCGGCGCGTAGATGTCTTGGTGGCGACGCCGGGTCGACTGCTCGATTTGCTCGATAAAAATGCTGTGCGGCTTGCTAGTGTGCAGACGCTGGTATTGGATGAAGCGGATAAAATTTTGGGCCTTGGCTTTCAGGATGAGGTGGATCAGCTGCTGCGGTTGCTGCCCGTCAAACGTCAGAATTTACTGTTCTCGGCCACGCTCAGTAAGGATGTATCTGCGATGCAACGACTGATCCTAAATGATCCTGTAGTGTTGCAGATTGATGAACTGGGAGAGTCGCTCGAGCAAATACACCAAGAGGGCTATTTTGTGACTGAAGATCGCAAGGGTGTATTGCTGCGCTATCTGATCAAGCATGAGCAGTTGCAGCAGGTGCTGGTCTTTGTGTCGTCTCACAAGAAGGCGGATAACGTGGCTGCTAAATTGCTTAAAAATAAGATTAATGCTTGTGCAATTCATTCTAAGATGGGGCAGAATGTGCGACGCGATGCCTTGAAAAAATTCAAGGATGGGCGAGTTTCGGTGCTGGTGTCTACCGACTTATTGGCGCGCGGAATTGATATCGATTGCCTGTCGCACGTGATCAACTACGAGCTTCCTCGTTCGCCAAAAGACTACATTCACCGTATCGGTCGAACCGGCCGTGCTGGCGCCTCAGGTGCGGCGATTTCGCTGATTACTCCAGGTGAGGTGCATCACTTTAATGTCATTCAAAAAAAGATGGGCCAGCGTGTACCAATGGTTCAGAGCGACGGCCTCGACTTACGTGGCTACTGAACCGCTCGCTGGTTGGTAACAGTAGTACAATTTCTGCAAACTAGTCAGTGCTCACGTCGATTATGCCAGTAGTTGTTAAAGCAGGCCATTGACAGCAGTGCGTAGTATTCAGTCTCCATCAGCGACGCAGATACCTTGATGGCTTGGCGGGTGGCTTGATGTGCGCTACAGAGTTGATCAGGCGTTGGACTAAATTGAATCCGACAGCGTAAAATAGGCGATGCCATCGACCAGCCTTAAAAGTCCGAGATCTCTGGAATTGCAGCCGCTTGCAAAGAAGAAATACAAAGGGACATAGGGGCCGTGATTGTCACAGAGTACCGATGATTTTATGGACGATGATCAGCTGTGAGCTGGCAGCGTGGAGCTGGTCTTGAATCCACACCTCCTCTTCGCGGATGCGCGACACCCACTCAATGAAGTAGGGTGGGAGCGAAGCGGTCTGCATGAATCGCGTACCTGAAAGGGCAACCGCAGTGAATGCAATGCATAGGGCAGCAAACTGTTGGATTGAATACGTCTGCGGAAATTATCTTTCGGTAAATTTGATATGCTGCTGTCGGCTCGTTGAATGGTTTTTAAATTACCTGCCTTGAGTGTTCCGAGGGAATCGATGTATAATCGAAATCATGAGAGCATATTTAGGTATCGATGGTGGTGGCACACACACGCGCAGTCTCCTTATTTCGGAGTCTGGTCATATTCTCGGTCGCGCTGTGACTGGTCCGTCAAATGTTCAACAAATAAGCAGTCAGGCGCTTCGGGGGACTCTTCAGCAATTAATGGATCAGACATTTATAAACTTAGCCGATGAGATTGAGTGTGTCGCTTCGTGCTTTGGTCTTGCGGGTGCTGCTTCAGCTCATAACAAAAACGATATTCGCGACATCTTAGGCAGCTTAATCCCAGTGCCTTCTGAGCCCCCGATACTGACTTCCGATGCGCACATCGCATTGGTTGGGGCGCTTGGTGATTGCCCAGGGCTAATGCTAGTTGCTGGTACTGGTTCGATTTGCTTGGGACGCGATGCTGATGGTATCATGCATCGAACTGGGGGTTGGGGGGCTGCCTTCGACGATTTGGGCAGCGGTTATTGGATTGGCCGACAAGCCGTGCAAATGACTTTTCAAGAGTCCGATGGACGTCAACCCTCGGGGCCATGGCAAAGCAATGTATTAAAGCTGCTAAGCTGCAATACGACTGAGCACTTACGGTGTAAATTAAAGACCGGCGAGATTCACAATTCAGATGTGGCTGCACTTGCGCCGCTGGTGATACAGTTGTCTCAGCAAGGAGTCAGTGCCGCAGTCGAGATTCTGAATCATGCAGTCCGCGAATTGGTCTCGGCCATCTCCACGACTTGCGTTAAAGTGAAGCTCCGCCCCGCGCCGCTGATCCTAGTGGGCGGACTGCTAGAGCAGTCTAAGCTCTTCCGTGACCAGCTAAGCGCTGCCCTTAAAATTGAAGTGCCGGATATTCAGATACAGAAGAGTTTGATGAGCCCGATTGCTGGTGCCGTTGTTGTCGCCTGCAAGGAATCGAACAATAATGTCCCGAATGAACTCGAACAGGCATTGATTGCCCTGAGCATTGATTCCTCGGTGATCAGATGATAAAAATAAACACTGAGAACGTCAGGCCGAATTGGGTCTTAATGTGGATGCCTATCTATTGTTAATAGTCATTTACCTTCGCCTTCAGAGGCTTCGGCCTGAAAGAAGCTCAAGGTAATGTAGGTAAATACTCCGATCACGATGCCACAGTCTGCTACGTTAAAAGCAGGATAGCGCCCAGTCGGCAGCACCCAAGGAATGGTGAAGCCTAAATGAAAATCGAGAAAGTCGATCACATGTCCGTGCACTAGGCGGTCGACGAGGTTGCCGAGTACGCCGCCGATCAGTAAGCCAAATGCGAGTTGCATCGTATTACGGTGAAGCTCAAGTGTGTGGCGAAATCTGTAAATGGCAGAGAGTGCAATCAATGCAAAGAGTGCGAGAATCTCGCCGTGGCCTGAGAACATTCCCCATGCCGCGCCTTCGTTACCAATATGTACGATGTAAAAGAAATCTTTGATCACTTCGATGACATCGGCATCGTGTGGATAAAAATAACTATCCAGCGCCATGGTGTTGAAAATCCAGATCTTGCTGAGCTGATCGGCCGCAAACACAATTAACGCAGTAATGAGCAATCGCTTATAGGAAGTGCTTGGAGTGTTTGAGTTCAACGTGGAATGGGGCTTTTTTGTGGTGCAGGATATCGCGGGATAAACCCGCTCGCTACAAAAACCTGTAGTGACTGGCTTTACGCCAAGATAATTCGCATTGGTAGTGACTGGCTTTACGCCAAGATAATTCGCATTGGTAGTGACTGGCTTTACGCCAGGACCGCATCAAACTATATTGAAGTTAGTATCAGGGGCACGTATGTCGTCCGTTTAATCGTCATCGTCCGACGTGATCTTTGGTGCATCGGCACTGTCAGCGAAAAGTCCACCTGCAATGCGCTCGATCTTACGCCGTTGGTTTTTTTCGAATTCAGCTTGGCCTTCGATTGAGTAGCGAGCAAAAGGCACGGCTGCGAGGCGCTCTTTACTGATCGTTTTGCCCGTGACTTCGCACACGCCATAAGTACCTTGTTTAATGCGAAGAATTGCTTCTTCGACTTCGTTGAGGGCTTCTTGCTCATTTGAAACTAGGCTGAGCGCAAAGTCGCGGTCAAAAGCATCAGTACCAGCGTCGGACTCGAGTTTACGATCTCCTTCATCGCGCGGTGCGTGCTGCAGCGTATCGGAGGTGTGGAGATCGAGTTCGTCGCTAACATGTTGACGCAGATCGAGCAGAAGCTTGTAATATTTCTTCCACTTTTTAGGAATCGATTCATCTTCGAGCGAAGTGACCTTCTTCTTTTCTGCTGGGTTGAAGCCTAGAATGTCTGCGAGTGAGGCAGCGCCGAGTACGCGTTTTTTAACAGGCTTATCTTTGACGATTGCCTTCTTTTTAACTGGTACGAGTTTCTTTTTTACCGAGGGTTCTTCTGGTGTCGACTTAATTTCTTTTTTACGGGTTGCAACGAGAGCCTCGACGTCATCAAAAGAAAAGGCGATCGGCGTGGCCTTATTGTTAGCAGCTTCGCCTTCGCGTGTGACCGACGGATTCTTGGCTAGAGGAATAGGGTTAGCGG
>Ga0206125_10003023_pt1 | contig 16776 bp, 17 predicted proteins | sample Helgoland_Spring_4_FD_148598 | JGI IMG/M metagenome (GOLD analysis project Ga0206125, IMG submission 148598) | Pelagic subsurface seawater microbial communities from Kabeltonne, Helgoland, North Sea - Helgoland_Spring_Bloom_20160331_1 | ecosystem: Environmental > Aquatic > Marine > Epipelagic ... | reverse complement strand
TTATTGATATCTTGCTTGAGTTAAACCTAATTTATCTGCTTGTACATAGTGAGCTTTACATATTATTGATATATTTGAACCATATGCACTTAAATCACCAGGACCATCTGTTTTGTTAATTGTATTAACATTATTTGGATAGTCTGGGTTTTTACCTACAAAATATTGGTTAGCAATAGTTTCATGTACTTCATAATATCCTTCATTATACATAATAATATCTCCTACTTGAGGAACTAAATCTGCTCCATATCCTGTACCAGGTAATCCCGTATAACTATTACCCTTATTATCAAATTTATTAAAGTCTTCACCTGCTCCTAATAAATCATCTCTTAAGAAACTAAATTGTACTTCTTTATCATAATCTGTTCCTAAATCTGTTTCTGGATAAATATTATCAGTTCTTTCTACTAAAACATTAAGTAAAACAGGACCCATATAGAATTTTTCTTCAGCAGCCTCACCATATAAATTAATTTTAGTTTCTTCTAATTTATATTTGTAGTACGCACACTGTTCGGTGATAATGTCAGCCATTAACTCCCTACTCATATGTCTAAAAAGACTTACGTCTCTTTGTGTGCCAAATAATGCCATATTATCCTATATAAATTACACGAGGAACTCTATCTAATTCTTCCATTACGAAGTTAGATTCCATTGTTCTTCTTTCTAATAACTTTTCTCTTGAGGTTTCATCAAAAAACGCTCTTAATGAAGCTAATAATGCTTCTTTTTCTTCTCTAGCTGCTGCTATTAAATCTGCTTGATTTAATGTTATTTCAGCATTTGGTATTGGAATAGTTTCATATTTTCCTCTAACATATCCTAACATTTCTTTACATATAGCTAAAGTAAATTCAAATATCCAACTTCTACCTACAGAATTAATATCTTCATATTTTGGATTTTTATATGGTACCCCACTAACCATTTTAATTTTATCATATGCTTCAACTATAGATGCAGATGATCTTTCAGATTTTAACATAAATTCAACCCACATATTTCCACAACCTGTAGATCCTGAAATTACATTATTATATCCTGGAACTGGGAATACTCTTAATACATTATTATGCATTTCAAATGAATAATTAGATGTTCTAACCATATCATTTAATTCAATTTGCTGAATTATTTGCATATTATAATTTAAAGGCATCATAAGATATCCTCCTCCATAACCAAACCCACCAAATCCACCTGCACCATCTATTCCTGCTGCTACAGATCCACCTAAACCAAATCCAAACCCATCATATGCATTCATAAATAAGGCTGATGCAGGAGGAGCTTCATAAAATACTCTCATTATCTCAATATCATTACTTTGGGTAAATCCATGTTGTGCTGCTAAAGCATCTAAATCATAATCTTGTACACTTGCTGTTAATGGAACTGCCATTTTTCTCCATGGTACATTTCCACCTGTTCCTGCTTCAGCACCATATTGTTCTGAATAGTCTATTATACGACCTAAATTTGGAGTTACAATTGATTCTTCTATATCTATACTTGTTGGAGCTCCTTCTAAAGTTAAATAATTTTCTCTAATTTTATAAGCATATAACTCATTACCATATACAGTAACTGCTTCTTCAAAAGCAGCATAAATATTTATTGCTTGTAATTCAATTTCTACTAAAGGATATCCTAATCTTCTAGTAACAAAAGTACAAACTTTATCTGCGTCTTTTTCAAATGCTGGGTCTTTGTCATAAAATCCGAAAGGAGTATCTCCAGGGTGAAATGAACTTGAGCCAGGCCAAATTGGTATGTTTGCCATAATTTATTTTTTAATTAGTTGCTACTGGTGCGTTAACTAATACATATTCTACATCTACACTACCAGTAAGAGCATAAACTGAAATGAATTCTATATCTTGTTCAAATATTCCATTAAATTTACTTCCTGAACAATTAGGGCTTGAAAACATAATTGATGAAGTAGGTAAACATTCCATTGTCCAGTAACTTTTAGTTCCTGTAAGTGAAAAATCATTTGTATCTAATTTATATGATAAATCAGCTGTCGAATTGCCTATTAATGCTTTTGCTACTGTTAAAGTATCACCAACACTATATCCATTTCCTCCTGTTTGTATAGTTGCTTCTACAGGTCTTACTTCTAAATTACCTGCAACTAATGCTGGTAGAGTATTTGTTACAGATGTTGCTAAATCATTAGCTGTTATTATACCTTTATAATCACCACTAGCTCCACCAAATCCTAAACTTTGTAAAGTTGATTCTTTAATAATAAATTCTTGCAAAGGTTGAAATTCTTTACCTACAGCATTTACTGTTACTGTATTAATTAAATTACCAGCTGAGTTTACATCAACTGTTGCTCCTTGTCCTGTTGTTGTAACAATTGGAATATTATTTACTGTTATATTATTATCTACTGTAGGAAGTGTAACATTAGTTAATATATTTCCTTTTATTAAATTACCATTAGATAAAGCACCTGCTGGTATTATTAATTGATCTCCTATTGTATATCCTGAACCTGAAGTTACAAATTCTAATTGCGTATATGTTGGTATAGAAGCGTCGTTACCTGCTCCAGCTGTTACTGTTACAGAACCCGTTGCTCCTGTTCCTGTTCCACCTGATAACGCTACACTATAAGTACCTATAGCTGCTAAAGTTGGTAGTGGTGGTGTTGGTGGGGTTAATGTTATTAATGGATCTGATTTTAAAGTTTCATCTGTTATAACTTGTAAAGTCATACCTGAACCATTACCACTTGTAGTAGTTGGTAAATTTGAATAAGTACCAGCTGTACCACCAGTACCTCCACTTACATATGATCCACTTAAATCTGATCCTATGTTACCTGTTTCTGACTCACCATTTGAAGAAGTAAATGTAACTGCTAAACGATTAGTATCATCCATATTTGTTATTCTTCCGTAAGCTATACTATATGAAGGAAATAAAGCTGGACCTGGAATTGGTCCATTAGTATTAATTAAATCTACATTTGTATCTGCTGGTACAGTAACAATTCTTCTATCGTAATTTGTTACATTAGGAATTCTATATAAATTCTCATTTACTGTTCTTATACCGTTAATTACATGGTCTTCTTTAATAAATACTTTAAATTCAGAAGGAGTTACAGTTGACGCCATAGGTTTTTGTTATAAATATTAAAAAGTAAATTAAATCATAAAAAAAGCCCCACTAACGTGGGGCTCTTTTAAGAATAATAAACTAAATACTCTAATATAATTAAATATTATAGTGTATTTAATCCTGATACGTAAATTCTACCGTAAAATTCTGGTCTTAACATTTTCTTAGCATAACGAGTTAATAAACCTTTACGTGGAGTAAATGTTGTTGGATCGTACACCATTGGAGTCATGATAAGTGGAATGTATGGAGCAAAAACTGCACCAGCTTCCAAGAATTGTCCACCTCTATATCCTAATAATATAGTATTATCAGTCATATATGGGTTTTTGTATACTTGGTATCTTCCGTTCATTGAACCAGCTTTTTGTACACCGAATGCGTAGCTCATTTTAGCAGCATCACCATCTGAGTTACTAGCAAATCCTGGAATAGATTCGATAATAGTAGCTACAGTTGGAGAACATACCATAAAATTAGCACCACCTCTAAGTGTTCTTTGGTGGATAATGTTACTTAACTTTTGAACTTTAGTTCCTAATGTTTGGAACCATTGTCCTTGAGAGTTAAAGAAACCTAATCCTCCTAAAGCACCAGCAGCAGGAGCTGTAATTACACCTCCAGCATTAATAGCTGTGTTGTTTACTGCACTCCAGTATTCATCACCAGCACCAGCATCTTCGATTAGCATTGCAAGAATTTCTTGGTCAATTTCTAATGAAATATACTCACTCATGATTGAAGTTAATTCAGCTTCTGCATCTAAAGAATGGTAAGCGTTTAAATCTTGAGCGAACTCAGGAGTCCAAACAGCTTTTAATTTTTTAGTTTTAGCAACGATAGCTTCACTTGACATTGCAACGTTAATTTCTGGAATAGCGATTGGTTGGTTAGCAGCATTTAATGCAACGTTACCATCTTCAAAATCACCTCTGTTATTATCAGTAGGTTGTAGAGTTTGTAAGATTGTACCAGCAGCATCTGCAGCAAGAACTGAACCAGCAACTACGAAGAATGAGATTAGAGCATCTGTTCCTCTAACAGTAACACCAGCACCAGCAAAATCTAATGTAAGTACGATTGCTACAGCAGCACCAATACCAACAGTACCGTTTGGTCTAGAAGCAACTGAGAAAGTTACTGTATCACCAGCAACATATCCTTCTCCTGGGTTGTTAACTACTGCACCAGTAGTAGCACCACCACCAGCAACTGTAAAGTCAATTGTTAAACCAACACCTGCAACAGAAGTTGTAGCTGTAGGAGCAACGTTTAAATCAACAGCAGCAGCAACACCTGCAGAGTTAGTAGTGATATCACCTGCAGTTACAGTTGAAACACCAGCAACTGGAGTTGGGAAATAAGAACCTGAACTCAATTTCGTGAATGCAGGGAATTGTCTTGATCCATTTGCAGGAGTATTAGTAAAAGCTCCTAAATAGAAACCTTCAATTGCAGTTCTATCATAGTTAGCATTTAATACAGTAGCTAAAAAGTTAACTTTACTTACATTAGTTACTGTAGTATTTAAAGCACCAACAGCAGAAGTAGTGAATGCAAAGCTTGAATCAGCATTTACATCTCTGTAAAAATCTGCACTACCAACATTAAAGTTAGTATTTGCAATTACTCCAGAAACTAAATTCTGAGTTGAATATCCAAATCTACCAGCTCCGTATAAACCACCTGCGGCAGCGTTTCCGAAACCACCTGTTGTGTTAGGTTGAGGTTGTGGAGTTCTAGTACCGTATAATGAAGTACCGTTTGTAAATGGATTCTTAACAACGTTCGCAGCATTCGCTGGAGAGTTAATTTGTGTTCCACCATATTGGAAGTCTAAGTAAAATACTAGACCTGAAGGAAGGTTCATTGGTTGAACCGAAACGAATTCTTTCGCTGCGATTTGTCCAAATACCTTTCTTACTAATGGTAAAGCAACACCAGCCCATTGACCAGCAGCTCCTGAACCAGGAGTAAAAGTAGCAGTACCTCCACCCGTTTGAGTGTTCTCTGTTACTAATTGTTTAGCTTGGTTCTCTAAGATCATAGACATATTATTTTTGTCTGTCTCAGAGCCCATGCCTTCAAGTAATCCTGTTTTGGACCACTTGCTAGCTAATCTTGCAGCATCACTTTGTAGTGATTTGTAAGTATTAGCCGATTCTAAAAGTGAATTTAATTGTGACATTTTCTTTTAAAGTTTTGATTAATAATTAATTGTTTTTTAAAGAATACCAGCTAATTTCTGGAATCTTTTTACCATTTCGTCTGATTCAACAATTGGTTGTTTAGCAGTCTTTCTTACAGCAATACCTGCAGATTTAGAAGCTCTACCTAAATTTTCATTTACGCGAGTTTTATTAGATTTTAATCCTGAATTAACAGTTTCAAATACTAATTTTGCTTCTTTTACTGTAGTAGCTTTATCAAATGATTCTAATACTTTTACCTTTTGTGATTCAGATAAATTTTTAGATTTGAAGATTTTGTTAGTGTAAAGTAACTTAGCGTTTAATAAATTGATTTCATTTAACTCAGACTTTAAAGTTTTAACAGTAGCATAAGCTTCTCTTAATTCTTCTTTCATCTTAGAATCACCAGCAAATTTTCTTCCACCTAAGGCTTTTTCCATGTTTTCAGAATCAGCTCTACGTTGTTTCATGTCTTGCTTTTTCTTACCATGTTTAGCGCCTTCAGCATCGTCTAATCGTGCATCGTACCCTTGTTTTTTCTTTTCATCAATTTCTTCTTTAGCTTCGTCCAACTCAACGTCAACCGCAGTTTCCATATCGTCTTCTACTTCTACTTCTCCATCTTCATCTACATCTACGTCAACGTCATCTTCGAATGATTCACCAGCTTCTAATTCGCCAGCTCCAACCATATCTTCAATTACGTCTTCGATGAATTTTTTAAGATCTTCTTCTGACATATCTTCAAGGTCGATATCCTCGTCCTCGTCCATGTCTTCTTCAGCATCTTTTTCACCATCTTTGTAGCCTTCTTCTTCAGCGTCAGTTCTTGCGTCTTCTTTAACGTCGTCCTTGTCGTCTTTAGAATCCATCTCTTCGGATAGTTCTTTGTCTAATTCTGCTAAAATTTCGTCTAATTCAGAGTCATCTTCCTCTTTGATTTTACGCATTTTTTCAGTTTCAGTCTCAGCCTTGTTATCAGACTTACGATCGTCACCTTCGCGCTTTTCTTTTTTGGTCATGTACTCTTTTTTTTCCTCAACTTTATCAGAGTCGTCTTTTTTTGCTTCTTCAACTTTATCGTCCATTTCCTCATCCATATCATCTTTGTCCATTTCTTCTAGCTTAGCTGAAAGCATGGATTGGATTCTTGGAGCGAAAGCTTCTTCTAAAGCGATTTTAGCATTTGCAATAGCTGATTCTTTTACAGTTTTTGCATCGGCAATAGCCTCTTTTAAAAAGTTTCTGTTCATTTTTCCTAATTTTTTTGTGGAATACGATTATTTGGAATCGTAATAAGAATTAATAATTATTGAATGCCATATAGAATGATGGCATATTATGCTTATACGTATATGAAGATTATTTAAGAATAAAGAAAAGCGCCTTCAATTTAATGAAGAGCGCTAATCTCAGGTTAAACAGGGGAGTTTAAATTATTGGACATGACCCATGAGCACAAAGTATTTCAGTTATTACTGAATTTACTTTAGTGTATGAGTTTGAAGTTTTAAATTCAAGTCCTTCTTTTACTAAATGCATAAATGAATCTGGATTGGATGGTGTAGAAACAAAGTCCCAACATAGTAATTCGAAGTCATCTTGTACTTCTTGTACTTCACCCATTGGTTTTAAGCTTCCCATCCCACGAGAAGATACCCCAACTGTAATTCCACTTTCAACTAATGCTTTTAAAATATTTCCGCATGGAGTAGGTAGTATTTCTATTTTACCCATTACATTATCTCCATCCCACCACATATCAGCTATGTTATGTGATACGTTTTGTAAATTTATTACTGTAGATTCAGGATGATCTAATTCACCCATTGCTCTTTTTTCTTCAACTAGTACTTTATACTTGTCTATTTCTCTATCCCATAGTTCTTTAGAATAATATCTTCCATTACCGTTTTTAACTTCGGCTGTAGCTAATATTCCTTCAACTAATGGTAATCCTCTTTCAGAAACATTATTTTCTGATAGGGACATAGGCATGGCTGTAAACAACCTTGTTTCTACAAGTACTTGTTTCATATTTTTAGTTTTCTCTAAATTTCTTTAAACCTGAATATGATTCTGGATTATCATTTGAGTTGTAATTTGAATTGTCATTAGAATTTTCATTAGACCCAGCATTACTTTCTTCAGCAACTTTTTCATTAGCATTATTTTTAAATGCTCTTTCTGTAGTATCAGAATTTGAAGCTCCTGCATAATTAGAAGATTCCATATCTTCGTCTACATCAGTAATTGGTTTTTTATATCCTTTACCAGTCATTTTTTCATAAAGCTTTTCCATCTTCATTTTTCTTCTTTCAAGATCTTTAACTTCACGTTGCATTGCTTTTATTTTAGTTTTATCAACTAATTCACTTAAATTTTCATCTTCAGTAACCATAGAAAGTCTTGTATTTTTCTTTTCTATAATTTCGTCAACATGAGCAATTTTAGCTTCTAAAGCAACAACTTGTGATGCTGAATCAATTTCTGCTAATTTACTATCTAAAGTTTCTTTTTTAACTTTTTTCTTTTTAGCCACTGGCTTCTCACCTAATGGACCGTTTTCTAATATGTTTAATAATGATATCATTTTATTTTCTTTTAGTTTTACTTTTTCCATTTGGTCAGATTTACTTGCTGTTAAACCTGGTGCTTCATCTGTGTATCCAATTCCTTCTACTCCAAATGCAGCGTTTTTAATATAATATAAAGGATCACTAGCTAAATTTTTAGCTACTAATTTTCTTGCTTTTTCTATAGCATCCCCTAAATCAGCATCAGATACAGTTTCTCTAACTTTATCCATTTCAAATTTAAGACCTAATTGAAATTCTTCACCATTTAGGTTATCTATATTTTTATCATCTTTATAATCATATCCTTTTGTTTCTAAATCAACTAAAGCTTTATCTACTTTTTTATTATCTGCTTTACGTGCTTCATCTGCTTTAGATTCTTTAGTTTGAGCTATATGTAATGGAGGAAATCTATTTGGATTTTTAGGATTAGCCTCATTTATAATTTCCATGTTTTTATTAAAAATTCCAAACCAATCTTTTGTATTAGTTGGATTAACTACTCCTGCTAAATTTTCGGTTATTACAGATCTGTTTAATAATATTTCTTCTGCTTGTTTATAAGTTGCAGAATTAACTACCATATGTGGATAGTTTCTTTTAACCTCTTTAAGGAACAATTCTTTACTACCCTTTCCTTTATTTATTTGGTTATATTGTTCTTGTATTGTTTTTGCCATTTTATTCTCCTTTTAATAGGTTTTTAATATCTTTAATATAGTCTAAAACTAAATCTGTTGGTTTAATTACTGTATATGATGAAGGATTATCATTATAATATTCACTTGTCTCATTTTTAGCGTTGCTCAACATCTTATAAATATCATTAAGTTCCTGCTCAATTACATCAAATGCGGCTACTCTTTTTAATTGAAAATCTTTTTGGTCTTCAAATAATTGTTTTACATCTAATCCTGATCCTTTTTGTACATAATTCCCTGCTTTATTTTTTGGAACTAATGAATAACCATATGAACTCAAATCAAGATTTTCTTTTAAAGATTTAGTATCTTTACTATTTTGATTCAAATAATCTTTTGTTGATTTAGTTGATTTTTTACCAGCATATTCTTCTGTTGTTTTTAAACTTTTATTTTCTGGTATAGATTTTTGTTTCTTTTTTGGTCTTTTAAATGCATATGGTGTTGCATATGTCATTCCTGTACCTGGTGTAAATGAAGCATTACCTCCTCCGGTTGTAGACATTTCATCTAATTCACCTTCATTCATATTCATTGTTATCCTTCTATATTCTTCAGGATATTCATTCCTAATATGAGTACGTATTTGATTTCTTAATAAACGAGCATCATCATATATTAATCTTAATTTTTTATCAGATTTTGTTTTAATATAAACATCTTTAGCTACTTGGGTTAATTCAGTTGAGGTATCAAATAACTCTTCAAGATTAGGTAATTTTTGAATCCCCCAACTAATTCTTCCTGTTTCTTTATCTATGGCAGTAACAGTAGATTTAGTATCATTATTTATTGCAGTATCACCTACCTTAAACTTGTTATTTTTATTAACTTTAGGTAAATTATCTTCAGGAGCTTCAGTAAGTTTTTTTATTATGTTATTTATTTTACCCATGTGTTGTATTTAATTCTTCTAATAATGAATGGTATTGTAATAAATCAACTAAATGTTTACTTTTAACTGAGGTTCTTTTATTTATTTCTATAATTAATCTATCAATTTCTTGTAATTTAATTTTTGTAGCTTTATCTGTAACTTTTTTAGTATGTTCTTTTAATGATTGTTTTATATCAATTATTTCTTTATTAAAGAATTTTTTTAACACAGGACCATTATCTGCTGAGTTGATAAATTCTTTTAGAATTAATTTTTGTTTAGCATTTAATTTATCATATTTAGTATTGAAATTCTCTAAAATAACATGATAAGTTAATGTACGTAAATCTTTATCATATGATTTAAATTCAGCTAGTACTGTGTTTTTAATTTTTTCATTATTAACTGAGCCACCTGATGCATGCTCTAATACATTAATTTTATTATCAACTACTTGTTGTGGGTTTGTAGATTTATTTGTATTATATATTTCTAACAATGTATATAATGAAGCTTGTGCTTTATAATCATTTAATTTTGTCTTAAATAAATCTTCTAAATTGTAAATTGATTTTAATTCTTTAATTAATCTATATTTTTCCCCTTTTAATTTTGTTCTATTAATTTTCTTAGATTGTTCTAAAATAGTATTTAAAACCATATTAGCTCTATGTTCTGTTTGATTTTTAGTCTTAAACATAGTTTCATATAATTTATATTCTTTTCCTAATTCAGTATTAACAAAATATTCTTTTATTATTTTAATTGCCTTGGAAGTTTTTCCTGATAAAGTATCACTAGTAATTTTCTTTACTAAGATCTCGAAAAGAATACCAGTATTTTTAAACTTTGAATGTTTTATATACATCAATATCTATTTTAGTATAAATATATTAAGATTTCTGTTCCTTAATATTTGATTCATCAAGAAGCGACGATTTTGCCTTATCTTGCTCAAATACCATTTGTTTTTTACTAGGAATTGAATTTAACATACTTTGGTGTTGTAAAAATTGAGCATTACCCTCTAATGCTAATGGACTTTTATTACTATCATTATAATCTTTCTTCATACCAGCTGCACCTAATCTATCTTTCCCAAAATTATCATCTTGGGTATTTCGTTTAGTTACTTTTTCAGTTGGTCTACCTAAAGGAGTTTTATCATTAGTTCCTTCTTTGTAACCATCAGGTACATTACCTGGATCTGAATACATTCTTCCTGATCCATATAATGAAGCTAAATCATGAGGTGTACCATATGATTTACCAGTTTCAATTGGATCATTTCCTTCAGCTTCAATTTGAGCAGTTCTAAATGAACGTTTAGCATCTTCTCTAATTAAATCTCTATACTCATCAAATTGATCCTCACTTAAATGGAATATGTGTTCATAAATCCAATCTGTAGGTAATAATTTAGTTTCCATCATTTGGGCAGCTAAATCAACTTTTTCTTTCATTAGTGCTACTCTTTCCTGATCATAAATGATTGAAGGATTAGTTAATGATAATTCAAAGTTACCTAATTGTTCATCTCTATAACCTTGGGTATATAAATGAACTAATGCTATTTTATATAATTCCGAAACTACAATTCTTTGTATACGTTCTATTGTACGAGCAAATCTAATATCTTGAGCTGCTAATGTAGCTTTACCATCTGCATTTTCATCATACCCCATAAATTGTTTAGGTACTTTTAAAGCTGCAAATAATTTATCTCTTAAATACTCAACATCTTGAATTCCATCCCACTGTAAACCATTTAAATTTTCAATCTTAGTTGCTTGATCATTTCCTCTAACTGGTATATAAAAATCTTCTAATATGTTTTGCATATTATATTTTAAGTTATATTCACCTGTTTCTGAATCTACAAATGGAGTACGCTTTAATTTACTTAAAGTTTTTTCCATAAACGCATCTACTTCATTTGGAGGAATTGCCCCAACATTCATGTAAAAAATACGTTTTTCAGGTGCACGAACAATTCTATGAATTAACATTGCATCTTCCATTAACGTATATTGCTTAAATAGTTTTCTAGCTGGCTCAATGTATGATCTACCATATGGTAAAAAGTTCATATCAGATAATAATCTAAAATGAGCCATTTCATAATTGTCAAATATTATACTACTTGCTTGGTTACCAGAATTTGGTACATTATAGTAACCATATGTTGAAGTTGAAACACCTTCTGGCTCAAATCTAAATCTAACTTCTGTTGGATTATTCATATCTCCAGTGTCTGGATCAGTACCTATTTGTCCTTCTACTCTCTCAATATGAAATGCTGTATAAGGTATTACATTATAAACACCAAATTTTTCAGCAATTTCTAATTTTAAGAAAAAATCACCATATTTACACATATTACGAATCCAAGGCCATAAATTAAATTCTATATTTAATACATCATAAAATAAATTATATAATATTTTTTGTATGTCTTCATCTGCTGATTTAATAGATAATACTTCACCCATATCATTTTTCAATGTACTTTCATCTGCAACAATATCTAATGCTGATGCTATAATAGCATCCATATCCATTGCATCATAATCTGAATATAATAAAGGGCGCATAACTTGATAGTTAAATGCATTTTGTTGCCCATATATAGATGTACCTGAATTTGTGTAGATTTTATTAAATCTATCTACTAAAGAATTTGTATCTAAATCACCTGTTTGTTGTGCTTTATTTACATCAAATACTTTAAGTTGATTACCACCAGCATTACGTATAATTACGTCAGTTGAAAATAATCTTTTTAGTCTTGAAAATAAACTTTTATCTGCCATTTTATTTTATATGTTTATAAATATTATATTTATTATCCTACTAACCAACTTACATCGTGGTCTTTACCACCTATGTTGACTTTGTATGGATTTTCTACATTACTACCAATGGCATTATTACCTCCATAACCACCACTCCAATTTACTGTATTGCTTTTTACTCCCCCTAATGTTGCTCTTGCCATGTCTAAACTTTGTTGTTGAAACTTTAATGATGTGTCACGTAGAAACATACCAATTCCAAATGACATAACCAAGTCATCATTATAACCACTTTGAGCTTCTGGTCTTCCATTACGCCAAATAAATACTTTCATTTCTTCAAGTAAACGTTTTGAACGAATAACTACTGATTTATCACCAATAAACTCTCTCATTTTATTAATACAAAGTGGTCTTGTTCTCATTGACATAGTAAAACCAGGAACCATTTCACTACTACCTTCATATGCTCTTAAATATGATTCAGCAGTCATTTTATCTGTTTTAGGAGATTGATATAAGTTTCTATATCCTCTTTCCCTAATTGCATCTAGAGTAGCCCATCCTATATTAGCATTTTCTACTACTAACATAGCATTATTATATTCTGTAGCTAATCCAGTTAAAAAATAACCAAATTCTTTTGGAGGTAATTGTCCTTTATATTCACCTACTTGTGTGTTTGTTTCAACATCAATAACATGACATGCTGAGAAATCTTTACCGTCACCTCTAGCTACATCAGCTGTAATCATATATTCTCTTGAATAATCTGCTCCTTCCCAAATCCATAAGTTTTGGTCTACACCTCTTCTTTCTAATGGTTTTTGTATTGTTATTTGTTGAATAAAATCAATCCACTCAGAGTAAAATACTATATCACCTGATGTGCTAAAATCACAATCACACTCTTGTGCTGCCATTCTAGGATCACCTAATAATTCATCTTGTCTATCTCTCCATGCTTGATCTCTTTCAGGGTGTACATCCCAAGGTAATCTAATTGGTACAAAATCATTTTGATTACTTTCTGCTGATACCCATGTTTTATGAAACCAATTTCCAGTACCATAAGGTGTACTTAATACTATAGCACCACCACCTGTAGCTAATGTTTGTTGAGCTGAAGCCCATATTTCACCAATTTGATCAATAAATGCTGCCTCATCAACTAATAATAAAGATACTGCTTCTGATCTACCAGCATCTGAACTTGCAGATGTTGCTTTAATTATTGACCCATTATTAAGTCGAAGTGATAGTTTATTATTTTCATCAGCTGGTATTTTTAACCATGAAGGTAAGTTATCATACATAAATTTTACCTTTGTAACCATGTTACGAGCTGTTTCTTGCTTAGTTGCAATACATAATATATTTTTATCTTTATGAAATAACATCATCCATAAAGAATAACCTGCTGATAATGTTGATATACCTAACTGTCTAGATTTAAGAATAATTGAGTAAGGATTTTCTTGCATTAAATGCAATACTTTTTCTTGGAAAGGAAATAAATTAAATAATATTCTACCTCTTTGTGGGTGCTGAATATTACAATATTTTTTCATAAAATGTGCAGGGTCCTTAGCACATTTAAGATACTCATGTCTTATTATTTGTTTTAAATCTTGACTCATATTATTTAGGTAATGAGTAATCTATAACATGAATTGTAATTAAAGTAGTTATTACACCCCCAACAACTCCAACCCATGGTTTATTATACCATTTATCTACTTGCTTTAATCTATTATCATATAACTTAATTTGCTCATTAAGAAGTTTTACTTGTTGAAGTCTGTAATTTAATATTAAACTATCTTGTTTAGATAACATTTCATAATTTCTAACTTGTGATTCTAAATCAAAAATTAATATTGTTTTTATTGAATCTTGCTCTTTTAAAGTATCAATTGCTAAAAAGAATTCTTCAAGTTCATCTTGAGGAATTTTAACTATATCTTGGCTATAACTTTTTAATGTAATAAATACTAATAAGAAAATTAATATAATTCTCATATTTATTTTTTAGTTCTATACTTTTTACTAAATTTATCTACTGTTGATTTTGCTGGTTTAGTACTTCTAACTCTTGATTTAGTTGAATTAATTTTATCTTTAGTTTTTTGGATTTTAGCTTTGGTAACTGCTTTTTCTTTTTTTACTTTTGCTACTTTTTTATTTACAGCTTTTATTTTTTTATCATTTGCTTTTGTTTTTTTAGTAAATTCTTTTTTACTAGCATTTGATTTTAACATAAAAAGTCCAGCAATAATTCCTCCTATTGCTAATAATATTTTCCACAATTTTCCCATAATTATTTTTTATTTTCTAATAAAGATTCTAGTTCCTTTTTAATTTTAGTTAATTCTCTTAAACGGTCTTTTAATTTATCTTTTTCAGGTCCTTCTTCAGTTGCAGACCATTTTTTAACTACTTGCTTCATTTCCTTCTGTGTGTCAGCTAATTTATAACCAATTTTTGATAATGGTTCTTTTTTTAAATCACTAGCTTTTGGTTCATCTTCATCTTCTTCAAACACAGCAGTTGGTTCAACTGGTATATTATATTTATCAATTGTGCTATCTTTATAAGTATGATTAACATATCCATCATCTTGGAATTTATCTGAATCATTACCTTCTTCGATACCAGCATCTTTTTTTAATTGAGCTGTTTTTTCTAATTCATCATTAAAATCTTTTTGAGCTTGAACATCTTCAGCAGATGCTGCTTCTAATATGTCAATTATTTCTTCTTTAATTTGTGCTTTAAATTCTGATTTTTTCATTGTAAGAATATTTTGTTATAAATATCATGAAAAAACTACTGATTTAACAGTTTTTATACGTTTTTCAGTATTACCTTGAATTGTAGTATATTTAATACCTCTTAAATCTAAGATACTTAATATTTTTTTATTAATTTCATCTCTATATTTAATATCAGTTTCTCTAACTCCATTGTCTTCCATTTTTACACCTACAGGAGATACATAAAATAAATGATCATAATCATCAATTAAGTGTGCTAAAGCTGAATTTAAATAAAATGCCTCATTAGCTGTCATTGAATTAGATAATTCACAAAATGCCATAACATCAATAACTGTTCTATCAGTTAAAATTTTATCACATAATAGCTCACTAGCTCTTTCAGCAGCAAATACAAATTGACCCTTTAATGTTGAATCTGTATTTAATGGTATTCCAATTTCCATTAAATGTTTAGAGCGTTCAGTTCTTGATTTATAACCTTTAAATTCAGGTAATTTAGCTAACTCATTAACTAGTGTTGTTTTACCAACTGACATTGTACCACAAAATCCTATTTTCATAACTTTATATTTATGTTAATATACAAAATATTTATTAAAATTCCTATTTATTTCTTTCAGTATCCCAATAATATTCTGAATGTTCAATATCATCTTCTTTAGGTGCTTGTGAATCACCCGGTTTTACTCTATAACTATCTGAGTCAAAGTGTTGTGTTGATACTTCAAATATAGTAGCTCCTTCAGTTAAAGCTTTCATTTGATGAGGTTGACCTGGTAGTAAACGAATACAATCACCTTCACTAAGAGTAGTAATATATTCATCAGCTTCAGCAGTATCAATAAATTTATATTCAAATTCACCTTTTGAAATATACCATGCTTCATCTTTTAATAAATGAAAATGCATTGAAAATTCTTTATCTTTTTTAAATACTAATAGTTTACCACAGTATTTTTCGTTATTAACTATCCATAATTCATGACCCCATGCTTTTTCATGACGCTCACCTGGATAAGGTTGTGCTTGTATTGTATGTTCTCTCATATTAATTTCTATGTGTTTCACCTTTTGGTGCTGCTTGTTTATACCAAGGTAAGCCTTCTCTTTCTTTCATTATTTCTTTAAATACTTCTTCAGTATATTCCATTCCGCTTAAAAACCAACCTTTTTTAAATTCACTTTTTCTTGATAAAGGTACAATAGCTGGTTCATCATATCTATGATGTTTAAAATTATCTTCACCTTCCATTTTTATTAAGTAATGTCTAGCACCTTTATATTTTATAACTTTTTCTTCAAATAATTTTTCTTTATTTTCTTTTCCCATGTTTATTTATTTAATTTATTAGTATTTTCTTTTGGCATTGTTAATCCGCCTATAGTATGTATTTTATCATCTTCTTCAGACCATGGTCCTTGTTTATCTGCATGTTCTAAAAAATCATCTATGGCTTTACTCATTGATAATATTTGCTCTGCTACTAATGTACCATGAGCCCCTGAAACTGAAATACCCCTAGCAGATAATGCATCACCAACAAAGTGTACATTAGGGTATTTGGTTAAACTTAAATCATTATAATTTACTAATGGTTCTGGAGCTAAATATTTAACTTCAGGTACATATATTCCCCAATCATCTTTTAATGTTGGAAATACTTTTTTCATATCATTAATAAAATCTTCTATGTAACTATAA
>Ga0206125_10003018_pt1 | contig 16783 bp, 14 predicted proteins | sample Helgoland_Spring_4_FD_148598 | JGI IMG/M metagenome (GOLD analysis project Ga0206125, IMG submission 148598) | Pelagic subsurface seawater microbial communities from Kabeltonne, Helgoland, North Sea - Helgoland_Spring_Bloom_20160331_1 | ecosystem: Environmental > Aquatic > Marine > Epipelagic ... | reverse complement strand
ATAATGGCAAAGGGCGTATCCACTCCCATCTCAAGCATCGGCAACCATTTTTTATGCGGAATTATGTCCTCGGTTGCATGAAAAACGACACCATGCTCTGAAAAAAAATCCTTAAAATAATCCGGCACCATCTCTTCATCTCCAAAACTCAACCAAACATGTATCCCCGAGGGACGCACACTCTGTTCAAGCATAGAGAGCAACACTAAGGGTAAGGTGTGTGCTCGCGGAGGCCACGATGTAATCGAAACAGGGACATCAGAGCAAACTCCTGACATCCGCAGCTTGCTCTCATCCTTGAGGACATCCTTCAAGTGTGATTGCATCCGACGCTGTATTTGACTGCCTATGAAGTGGCGGGAACGACCACGATCACGAAGCAAGGAAGTTAACGCCTTACCCTTGACTGCTAATTTCACCTGAGGCACTGACAAAGCGCCATTCGATTCTACACCTTCAAGGTTCTTATCTAGCATCCAATTGGGACCATATTGCGTGCTCTGAATTTCCAAAGTAGCCAACTTAAATTCATACGCTCTAACCCTACGATTTGCAAAGTGCTTTACCCAATAAGAAAATGCATAGGTATAACCCTCAGCTAAGTCCGTTTTTTTCAGGAATGCATACCAAAGAGCCTTCAAGCCGTAACCCACTGTTCGCAAAAAATTGAACGCAAGATAACGCGTGTAAATATCCTGTCTTTTATGAGGTGTACTGAGATCAAGCCCTGTATCAAATGCAAATTTTCTCCATAGCAGCATCGCGGGGGCGTCGTTTAAGAGCTGCCATGGTTTGTGTGATGTATAGTGAATAACGAAGTTCGGAGTCGTGAGCTCACTAGCTGAGATGTGACTAACTAGGCGGTTCCACTGTTTTGCTATAGGAAGAATTTCCCCGCTCATAACAGCGTTCAGCGCCGATTGATCAGCCAGCCTGAACTGATGATTTTGCAGGAAACTCAAGCACTTGTTAGTATAATCATTTGCGCGCCAATACTCAAGATTCATATACAACAAACCTGCATTGAAATACTTGGCTTTAGGGTCTAATTGCAGGCTGGTGTATTCTTTCTCAGACAGGTCAAAATCAAGCGTTCCCGCATCTTCATTAATCACGGCAGCGCAAGCATGGCCAGACAAGTCAACATCCTCTAACTCGAGCACATTTTTAAAAACAAGCAGGTCTGAATCCAAATAGAGCACGCGTTCACAATCAAGAATTTCAGGAAGAAACAACCTTGCATAGACTAGCGGACTCCTTGGCCCTGGAATATTAAGCCCTTCCAGTCTCTCACGCGGAAAAACTTTGCGCACCAAAGTAGGTGGGGCCGGATGTTTCGCTATGGCATCTGCCAGTCGATTCCACGATTCATCGGAAATGCCTGTATCAATGATATTGATTCGAAGGCGTGATGCATCCGGTGTTGATGCAAGAAGGCTGAGAACAGTGTTCCACAGTCCTACAAAGTAGTATTCATCATTAGCTAACGCTATGTCCATGATTGGTTCTTCTTTCATCTTAATACTTTGCTCTCACACGAACTTCAAACTCCCAACTTAAACTGCCACGCAGTTACGCAACTCAAACTCGAACTAGCAACTCGAACTGCTGCGAAGCAGCCCCTTAAACTGCCGCAACGGGGCTATCCTTTATCCCTCATTGCTCATCGCCACGCAGTGGCTCAACTCGAACTCGAACTAGCAACTCGAACTGCCAAGCAGATGGAGGTTCATGCCGTCACTCGGCGGCTATAAACCTCCATCTGCTTGGCTCCTATAACCGAAGCCTCAAAACGTTCCTTCACCCAGTCACGATCAACCCGCCATGCCCCATCTCCCTTTGAGCTTTTCTCGAACACCTTGGCCACAGCATCTAGCAGACTGTCAAAATCACCATTTGCCACTAAAAAGTCAGCGCACTCTTCACAAACCGCATCACGGACTCCGCCTACATCGAAAGCCACCACCGGAGTACCGCAAGCCTGGGCTTCCGCCAACGCCATTCCAAAGGTCTCCATAGCGGACGGGGATACAAAGACATCACTGGCTGCGTAAACCTTAGCTATTTCCTCAGCAGATTCCAGCCTACCCAGTGCCCTCACGTCCAGGCCATCCGGAAGCTCCAGCTCACCCTCACCAAAGAGCAGAATAACAAATTGCTCTGCAAGTTTGGGTCTCTTTGCCAATGCCTGCAAAAACTCGGGAATACCTTTGTAGCGATCCGTTACTGCCCGGGCACCCAATGAGATCACCTTCTTGCCCGGATGGATTTGCAACTCCCCCCTGATATCCTCAATGTCATGAGCAAAATAGACCGGGTCGACAATAGGCGAAATCACCGGCACATCACTTGTTCCGCTGAAAACCCGTGATTGTTCAATATGGCGAGCCATCCATTTACTGTTGGCTACAGCTTTTACCTGCTTTTCTTTTATGAATTTCTCTTTCATTCTCAGCTCGAGCTTTGCCCAGCCTTTGACACCACTGCGTAATATAGGACACCCTCTACAATCTTCTTGGTATCGGTTGCAGCCGGAATAAAGAATACAGCCACCGCTCATGGGCCACAGGTCATGAGTTGTCCAAACAACTGGGCAGCCGGCTGGAATCAAGGCATTCAAGCCGCGCAGACCCATCCAACCGGTCAAACCATGGAGATGAATGATATCCCCTGGAGAGGGAGTCTTCTCCCCATCGTAGAGATCCGCTCCCAGCAGGGAATGAAAAGGTGCCGCGGTAAGGCGATGCGACAGGGACTTGACAACTCGCGTTGTAAATCCAGTTACACCACCGGAAACCAAATTTAGTTGGCATGTGTCAGCATCATCAGAGAAATCCATGCTCAGCACTGAGCTCTCAACACCCAAATCCCGCAAGGCCTCGCTCAAGCGCAGTGCATAAATGCCAGCGCCACCATAGAGGGTTCTGGTAATATGCCAAACTTTCATCTCCTGCCCAGCATTCTTCCAGCCTTGCTTGTAATTTTGGATAATAATACTTTGGCGTCCTCCCATAAAACCATCTTCCAAGCGCCTAACTTACCGTGGCTCCTTTGGTAGTGGGCCAAACGCGCGATCGTAAACGGCCTGCTGTAACACTTAAAATCATAGGTATGCGGCTTGCGCCCACAAAAATGCACCACCCATGAGCGATCAACTTCCTCAGGGAAATTCCACCCTACACCCGCACAGTCCTTGACTAAACCATCATTATCTCGGCTCCTTACCCACTGAAGATCCGAGAGCTTGACTTTCATCTCCCCTCTCTGACTCGCAGAGAGCACCAAGTAATTGAGCATGCCCATCTCCCCCCACTGGAAAAGGTCAGGCACTTGCTTTTGCCACCGCTCCACCTCAGCCCACTGCTCGAACGTGATAGCATTTCTCCGGCATCCAAAGGCTCCCGAGCAAAAATAGGGATGGCCACGCCACTCGAAATCCGGATCAAATTTCAGCAACTCCTCCAGCTTGAAATAAAAATGAGGCATCCAATGCGGCACTTCCGTTGCATCATCGGGAATCGAGATTTCATCCCAGAAGATCTGGAAGTCCACATCCGTCCGGACTTGCTTGGTGATGTCTCCCCATACGATTGCATCAGAATCCATCCAGACGTAAAACTCAAAGGGCCCCTCCCACAGCGCTGCCAGCTTGGCACGATAGTTGCCCCCGATCATTTCGCGCATTTCCCGAGATGGCAAGTCGCTGACTCGTAAAACGATCAAGTCGTATTCACTCTCCAGATCAGAAACATCGAAATCACCATCAACGACCAAGCAGATGGGAACCTCTGGGCAATAATGGCGCATACTGGCGAGTGTTGCACCCACCATGAATTTGTCACCTTTGTGACAACCTGTTACGAGGCCGAATGGAGCTTGGATTTTCATGTTGTTAATTTTTTGGTTTTTTTCACTACTCTCCGTTGAGACCTAGTCCCTCAAGAACGTTTGAGACAAAAAGCGTCTGCCCCCAGTAATTCAACCTCATAGCCGGCCTCTTCCATTAAATTACGTGCTGCCGACTTATCTGAGTTGTTGAGATGCGCGTGTTCAAAAAGCACTATTTCGGGGCTGATCTGATTGAAGTCGAATTGTTTCAGGATTACATAGTCATGACCCTCAGTATCGATATGCAACAGGTCTACACGATTAACGTCATTTTTAGACAACAAACGTTCTATCGTTAGGCTTTCAACCTGCGCTTCTCTGATGAGGTGTGCTTGTTCTTCTGAAAGGTGCTTCTCGACCATACACAAAGAACAAGCAAGACTCATGATACTTAGGTCGAGGATTCATATCCCAATACCTCTATATCCTCGGCATATATCTTGGCGATATTTTTGCAAGTCTCTTGATTCTTCAAATAGGTGGCGTGCTTGATCTCCATGTCTTTGGCTTCGTTATGCACGACTAACTCATCACCTCCCAGTCTTTTTCTGATGTGGTGATACTCATCATTCAAATCAGAAAGCTTGACCATATAGTCCATGGCGACCCTACCGCGGAAGTCACGAATATAGTGCAGCTGAGTTTTGAAGTGTGCGCATCCACACAGATCGAGGTCTTGATAGACCAGCCAGTCATTGACAAAATCATCAAAGGTCGGGTATTGGCTCAGATTCTCCGCGAAATATTCGGCATCATGTTCGTGAAACCCTCCTGCCTCTAAAAAGCGCCAGGCTGATACGATGCGTTCCCATGGATTCCTAGTGACCGTGAATTTCCATGTTTTCTCGTATAAGGTTTTGGGTAAGGCAATTTGATACTGCCGGATGGTCTGATGACCAAAAACAACCTCTCTAAACAAACTCTGCTGCACCGCATTTCCTGCACACTTTGGAATGTGAATGAAGATACACCCAAGCTCCGAAATGCGATGCTTGTGCTCGTCAGAGATACCTGTGTCTTTACCTGTTAACTTTGTCGCCGCTTTGAGAGCCCACAGGGGCAAGCTGTATTGGAGTTTAGACATGGTATCATTCTCAACGCTTCCCCATCAGTCTCCTGATCATCAATCAGCCAAGACGCAGCCCCCGCACAATACGCCCCCAGCATTTGCTCGCAGCCATGTTAGTATCCTCCGACAAGATAGTTAGCCAAGCTCCCAACTTACTGTGATTATCTTGATGATGTGCTAGCCGCGCTATCGTGAATGGTCGGCTGAAACATTGAACATCGAGCGTCGAAGGCTTGCGCCCACAGAAATGGAGAACTGCTGGGTGTTTTACATCTCTCGGAAATTCCCAGCCAGATATCTGGTCATCCTTGATCAGCTTCTCAAAGCCAAAATTCCTGGACCACTGCAGATCTACGTAATCTACCACCATCTCACCTCGCTGATTTTTTGCGTGCACTAGATAGTTCAATATCCCCTGATCACCAAATTGAAACAACCCAGGCACCTCCTCCCCCCATTGCTCAACTTCTTGCCACTGCTCGTAGGGAATGGCATTGCGCCGGCAAGCATAGGCACCCGCCGAGAAATAGGGATGCCCACGCCATTCAAAATCCGGATCAAACTTTTTTAATGCATCCAGTTTGAAATAGAAATGCGCCAGCCACTCTGGCGCTTCCTCAGCATCTGCCGTAATGGAAATGTCAGGCCAGAATATTTGGAAATCAAGATCCGTGCGGATCTGCTTGGTGAAATCTCCCCAAACAATCGCATCCGAATCCATCCATATATAAAATTCAAAGGGCCCCTCCCACATCGCCGCCAACTTGACGCGGTAACTGCCCGATACCAGATCTCGCATCTCCTCCGAGGGCAGATTGTCGATGCGTAATACGATCAAGTCATACTCATTCTCCAAATCGGAAACATCAACATCCCCGTCCGCGATCAGGCAAATCGGCACATCGGGGCAGAAGTGCCGCATGCTAGCCAACGTAGCCCCGACCATGAACTTGTCGCCCTCATGACAGGCTGTCACAAATCCGAATGGTGCCAGATCTTTTGGGGCCAGATTTTTTGAACTGGTATTTATGGGTTCCTGATTCATATCGCCGGCCGCTGGCAAGACGCCCTACCCTTCTTCAACGAGGTCATGCAAATACCCCATGAATTCTTTTTGGATGAGCTTGGGGCTAAAACAACTTGTTGCAGCCTCATTTGCCGCATCGCAGAACTTTTCTCGCTGCTCTTTGTTCTCAAACAACTCTTCCAGAGCCCGCTCAAGGTGACGGGCGTCTCTTTCCTCAACAACCAAGCCTAGACCTGTCTCCCGGGCCCACCTGGGGCCGGATGCGTATTCTGGCCCCCAGAGAATCAATGGTTTTCCAAATTTGGCGAACTCGGTGAGCTTGGATGGAAAATTTGTCTGCATCATCAGGGCATCTTTCTCCTCAAAATTTTGAGTGATCAAAAACGCATCCGCAGATTCCAGCCAAGTATGAAATTCATCACGAGAGACAAACGGAAGCAACAAACCACGCTCGCTCATTTCCTTTTTGATATTCTCAGGCCATCCGTCACCGTCTCCTCTGACCTCAAGACGTATATTGGGGTGATCTTTAAAGATCTCCAGGGCCTGCCTGAGCATCGGCCCGTAATCCCCGGTGTTTCCGGAATAAAGCACTTTGAATGGCGCGCACCTATCAGACTCTGTGCGGTACTTGTCAGTGCCGGCCTCTGCCGGAATGGGCAACAAAACCTTGGCGTTCTTGTGAGCACCCAGCTTTTCTTTCATTCTTGGGCTAACACACAATGCCAATGAGGACTCTTCATACAATTGTCTGAATGAGCGCTCCAATAACGATTTCAATGGCCTGTGCACAGATGGATAATCAGGCCACCAGTCGTGAAAGATGGTGACTAGCGGCAAGTGATAACGCTTGGCATAACGCATTGCCGCATAACACCCCTCATGGTGAGCTACAGTCATCACCACTGTAGGAAGCTCCCCTGGCTCAGGAGCTGCAAGTTCGGCATCGATCCACCGACCACGCCACAGCGCCATGGCATCCTGAGAAAATGAGCTTAACTTTGTCTGGCCAAGGCGACCAAGAACACGACGCAGTACACCCCGCAGTGTCCACTTGCTCGGCTCGGTCTTGAGCACCTGCAAATCAATCTGCGGATTATCTACCAGATGACGTCGCAGAATAATCGAACCCGCACACCGCATATCCGTAGTCATGGATGAGATGAGCATCACCCGTATTTTTCCTTTTTTTTGCAATGAAACTGGTAGGTTGAATAAGCAGTTTAGAGCGGTGAATATGAGCCCTTTAGCTGCTGGCAGATTTAATTTCTCCCCCTAGCAGACTTTGAAGTATCGAGGGGAAATCTAACTTGAAAACCTGCCGCTTCTGCAACCAGGCTAACCGCCTCCGGGAGGCACTGTGAAGCCATGTGCATTGGCTTTAAGTCGAGGAACCCTATTGCCTCGAGTGTTCTCAGGGTCTTGTGATAGGAGTATTTATGCGCTTTTGAATGTCTGCCAGTTCCTCTTCCGTCACTGGGGGCAGGCGATCAGCCTTTCCCCTCCCTGGCCACTCGAGCAACGTCTTGGCGAATGTCTTCAGCCAACCGGCGTCTTTTTCCAGCAAGGTACCCAACGACACCTTGATGATAGACCACCGCCTTTGCAGACTTCCTTTTTGCATGGGAAGAGAACTCCACTGGAAGAGGAGAGAGTTCCGCAACAGCATACGGCTGAGCCTCCTCGCTCCCGCCCCATCCCAACTCCCCGTCTCGCGATGAAGGGCAACGCTCAAGGGCTCGAACACGCAACGCCAACCGCGTCGCCAAGCCCTGAAGCACAAATCAACATCTTCACAATACGCCGGCCGATACATCGGGTCGAAACCTCCCAATTCAAGAAACTTCATGCGGTCCACCGCCATGAAACCACCGGACGTAAAGAACGTATGCTGCAAATCTTGACTGCTGAGATCGTAAGCCCAGCGATAAGATCCGTGGGACCTGCTCAAGCGCGATGGACCGCAGGTGTACTCTTGATCATCCCAGTCCCGGGACGTCGCACCGACGGCAAACACATCGTCGCCCACGAAATAGCGCACCAGCGGCGCTATGAATCCTGGTTTCAATTTTAGGTCGTTATTGAGCAAGAGGACAATTTCAGCCTCACTAGCGCGTGCGAAATCGTTATAGGAGAAAAGGAAGTCATTGCGCGGCGCTGCCCAAAAAACCACCTCTGGAAAATGCTCCCGTACCCAAAGCTCCTCTTCCTCACCGCTCTGGTTATCCACAACCACAACCCGGCAACTGCCGGTGTAGTGCTCGGCCTCTACCAGCGCCGTCGGCAGCAAGTGCTCAAGATGTTTGCGCCCCTTGTAGTTGAGGATAGCCAGATCGACAGACTTCATAATGTTACTCTGGCCGTGGCTGTTCCGCGCTGGCCTCATCAACATACCCCGCAGGGAGCACTGATGCGCCGCTGTCCAAAGCACCTGCTGAACCTTCTTGCTCGGCAAACATTTTCTGGAATAAGGGCTTCAGCCGTAGCGCACCCCATGCCGATATGTGTCCACCATCCATGTACAATATATAACCTTTATCCTCCAAAAGAGAGCGGTCGCCATTTACGAAAAAATAGTTTGTCACGTCGATCACCGAAGCCCCGGCGTTAACCGCCGGGCCGAACAACTTTTCTTCGCTCCCTGTGTAGCTGGCATAGTCTGCTCTCGGCGTACTGATCGTCTGTGGCCGCCCTTCGAGCCGCGCCCTCGCCATGCCGATGCGGTAATCTGTGGTCTGCATGGGAACCCGTTTAAAGATCCACACTTCAGCCCCCGCCTGCTTTAACTCCCGCACGGTAGCCGCCAGCTTTTGGGCGACATCATCAAACAAATCTGGATCTCTCACCTCTCCCTTCCTACCAAGATCAGCATACAAACCCCACGAAGCAGCCAACACGACCCTGGAAATTCTATTCTCCTTGGCATAGTCCACGATTGCCTGACTCCATTCCGGCGAATCATCAGTCAGACTTTCGGCGTGCTCGCTCTGGTGCCCGATCAGAGGTGCAGTGGCGCCATACCAGGCAACCACTGTTTTGACGTTGGTTTCTTCCGCCAACTCCTGGAACGCCGGAGCCAAGGCCATCGCCTGACTGTCCCCCCACAGTAAAACCTCAGGCGCTTTTCTTTCCGGCCCTGCCACGTAAAACCTACCCTCGCGCGCGTCTTTCAAGTCTGTAGTTTTGATCATCGGGAATTTCGCTGCCAGAGTCCTTTCCTTTTTCGAACCCCGGTCGATGCTCACGATTTCCTCGGCATAGCGTCCGGGGAACCCGTGCTTTTTCACCACAGCACCACCCGCCACCACACACACTACCGGTAGCGCCGCCCCAAAAAGAAAAAGGCGACGGCGGTCCGCACACCACACCCGGCGCCGGAACGGTGTTTCCACATAACGCCAGCACAAAACCGCCAGCACAAAACTCAAGGCCAACAAACCCAGCCGCCACGGCCACCACAAAATATGCCTCTCCGGCCAGTAAGCGCCATAGACCAGTAACGGCCAGTGCCACAAATACAAGGAATAGGAAATGAGCCCGATAAATACCACCGGCCGCCAACTCAACAAGCGGCGCAACAGGCTGGGCGCCTCATTCTGCCCCATGCTCCAGATCATCGCCGCCGTACCCAACACCGGCGGTAGTGCCGCCCATCCTGGAAATGGTGTGCCCTTTTGGTAAAAAAACATCGCCGCCAGCACTGCACCCAGCCCGCCCCAGCTTACCCCCGTTAGCACCCAGCGCGGCGTCCGCGGCCGCACCGGAAGCACAGCCAACAACGCCCCCGCCATCAACTCCCACGCCCGAGAAGGCAACAGGTAATATGCCGCGTCCGGTGACTTGTTCACTTGGTAAATGCTCAGCGCCAGCGAACCAACAAAAAGCACTCCCAACCAGCAGCGTAAGCGGCCATGCGTCCACACTACAGGTAACAAGAACAGCAAAGGAAACAACAGGTAATACTGTTCCTCCACTCCCAGGGACCACGTGTGCAACAGCGGAATCGTCGCCGCATCGTTGGAAAAGTATCCGCTCGTCGCCCAAAAATAAATGTTCCCCGCAAAGGCCGCCTGCGCCTGCACCGACGCCCCCAATTTCTCGAAATGCGAGGGCAACAGCAAAAACCAGCCTGCCACCAAGGTCGCTGCAATCACCACCAGCAAAGCCGGAAAAATCCTGCGCACCCGCCGCTCCCAAAACTGCACAATCGAAAACCCCTCAGGCGAGGAGTAATCCTTCAAAATCAATGACGTGATCAGGTAGCCCGAAATCACAAAAAACATGTCTACGCCCACATATCCATGGGGCACCCCCAGCTTGGCATGATATAACAGCACCGCACCCACCGCGATCGCACGCAGCCCGTCAATTTCCGGACGATATTTTAATCGATGCTCCATAAATTAAGTTTTGTCGCCAACACCCATCACCTACAACTAAGAACCAATGCCCTCCGACAAGCTTCTGTAGAGCTCGATATAAGCTTGAGCATTGACCTGCATCGAAAAATTCTGCACCGCATGTTCCCTACCACCGACCCCCAAGCGGCCAGCCAAATCCTTATCGCCGAGCAAACGATCGATCGATCCTGCCAAGGCGCTGCTGTCTCCCACCGGGACCAGCAAACCTGTCTCCTCATGCCTCACGGTGTCCGGAATACCTCCGGCCTCGAAAGCCACGACCGGAACGCCACAAGCGATCGACTCGAGCGCTGTTTGACCGAACGCCTCTTGCAGCGAGGGCATTACAAAGACATCACCCGCGTTGTAGGCCAGGGCCATCAAATGCTCGTTGCCAATCGCGCCCAAGTGGAGATGGTCTATACCGGACAATCCTTCGGGGTAATTCTGACCCCAAGTGAGCAGGAAGGGATCTTGCCGAGATTGCTGCAAGGCCTCCACCAGCTGCCGCATCCCTTTGCGGCTGTCGGTGACATTGGCCGCCGCAAAACAAACTACCGGACGGTGCGCCGGAATCTGCAGCTGATCACGCACCGTGCTGCGGTCCAAGGGGCGATAGACATTGGTATCGAGCCCGTAGTGAATCACGCTGATTGGCAGACCTTCGAGTAAACCGCTCTGCCTCGCTTGGTCTGCCAACCAATGGCTGTCGGCCACAAAATGCAGCCCCCGCCGACGATGTGCCTGGAAGACTGCTTGCTTGCGCAACCAAGAGCGGTGGGAAAGATCGTTGTCGTCACGCCCACCCATCAGTGGACAAGATCCGCAGCCTTCGTGAAACCTCGTGCAGTCCCTTGCATAGTCACACCCTCCGGTGAACGGCGCCATTTCATGCATCGTAAAGACCACCGGCACTTCTGAAGGCAAGCCGTCAAGCAAGGAGGGCAGGTCGATAAATTTCCAGAATGACTGCACATTGATCACGTCCGCCGGCGGCAATCCCGTCAGTTCGTCACCACCATGTTCGGAGCGATCATCTATAAAGACCCCGCCACGCACCACGCACTGGGCTTCATTGCGCAACGCGCGCCGCCGCCACAGCCGGCGGGAACGTGGTCCCAACCGCAGGGACGGACGGAACACTTGCACCGCTGGATCCTGCGTAAACTTTTGGCGCACCCACATCGCAGAATCCACCCCCTCAGCACGCAATGCTTGATGCTGGCGGTATGCAGCAATGCATGCCCCTCCGTGGCGGTCAGAATGTGAAAGATGGAGAATTTTCATAAAATAATACTGTGTTATCGAGCACCTACCGAGACTACAATCAGATAAATCTCCTCAGCGAGGACCATAATACCCTTATGCCAAGGCCTGCATCCACTTTCACCAAGGCTATTGACTCGCGCATGATATTCAAGCCTCGCTGCCATATGAGGGTCTCAGCTACGGAGGCGAGCTTTTGATTCAAATGGCACATTGCGTCCCGGGTAATTCCGCTCTTCGCGTTTGCATCCAGAATGCACCGGATGAGTTGGGCCATATCTTTAGGATAATAGGCTGCCTCCTCCAAGTCTGCGACATCGCCGGGTTTGAATCCAAGTAGTGCAGCGGAGATGGCATGAGAGACATCCATAGCAAAAGTAGTGTTGATATGCTGGGTCAGAACCAGCACGGAGTTTCTGCGATGCTCCTTCAACCTGGATTTCCCCAATGAGTGATTGTCTGCATGAATCCGGTAATCCAGCAGTGTCTCTGGAAGATTATGAATTTGCGTGTGTGAAATTGCTCGGCACCATAGGTCATAATCCTCCGTGGAGTACTGCTCACGCCCTTCAAGGGCCGGTGATCCATACCACCCCAACTCATCAATAATCGCCTTGCGTAGCATCACCGTGGGATGCCATAGCGGACAGCCAAAAAACAAGCTCCAGCAAATATCCTCATGGGCCTCGGGCTTTCGGTAACTACCTTTTGTAATCTGCTCACCATTCCCATCGATCGGCCTTATCTGCGTACCAAGAACTCCAACCTTCTGGTGCTCACGCATGTACTGCACCTGCTTTTCGAACCTCGCAGGATGGGAAACATCATCCGCATCCATCCGCGCAACGAACTCACCCCTCGCCATGGAAGCCGCATGATTGAGGGACTGTGCCAAATGCAATGGCTCATCCGGACGCGTAAGGATGATACGCTCGTCGTCATAACTCTCAATAATTTGAGGGCTATCATCTGTGGAGTGATTATCAACGACGATCAGCTCAAAGTCCTCAAAGCTCTGCGCAAGAATACTATCAATAGCCTGCTTGAGATATGGTTCCCCATTACGAACAGACAGAATGACACTGACGATTGGATGGTGATCTGGAGACGAAGAAGACATTTGGGAGAGCGGAGGACGGAGTTTCGGATGCCGGAGTTTCAGATCAGAAACAGAACGTTTTGTGGCGGTTGGTCATGCTGCCGAGTTGGCGACCGATGAGAACTGCCTGAGTTTGAAGTTCTGCAGAATCGCATGCTTCGATATACCCGCACGCTTCGGCTGATGCCAACCAGTGGAGCGTTTCTTGTAATTCACCGTCCGCATCGGTGAGCTTTGATATGAAGTGGGCCGGGTATCTCCTTTTTGACCAAGCTTCTGTGATATTTGCTCCAACCGATCTGGAAGAGCGTCTGATCTGGTCGATTAACGAATAGATCTCGCTTTTGGGCCAAGATTTGGAGGCTTCGAAAATCACCTGCTGCAACGCAAACGCATTCTTGTAAGCCTCGAGTTCTCGCCATGAGTTGATCTTCATATGTTTTCTTCGCCGAAACTCTGGAAATTAGCTCCTCGAAACTCTGAAAATCAGGCCTCCGAAAATCCGAAACTCCGACTTCCGAAACTCTGAAATTCAGGCTTCCGAAACTCCGTCCACTGATTAAAGTGGAACCCTAGCCTAGATCTTGCTTCATCTCCTCAATGAAGAAGTCAATCCCCCTGTCCATCGACCACAGTTCAACAGGGCTGACGGATTTGAACTTATCAATCTTGAGATCAGACTCCAAGGGTCTGGGAATCATTCCCTCAGGTGGCGTTGGGTTCTCTTTGATGACGATATCATCCCGGTTCAACCTGGAGGCAAAACCTTGGACCCACTCGAGCCTGTTGGCCAATGAGCTGCCCACCACGTGAAAGAGCCCGTCTTGGGCTTTGTCGATGAGCGAGAGAATCCCCTCTGACAAATTGTAAGCATGAGTGGGGTTACCTAACAAAAAGGAGGGAACGGTGGTTTCCTCCCCATCCTGCCATCGGCGGTAGGTGCCGATCAAAAAGTTGGGCGTTGGGGAAAGTGGATCCCAGCCGAAGACATTGGTGGTGCGCACGATCAAATAATTATCCAGATTCTGCTCCATCCACTGTTCCGCCTCGAGTTTGAACTTGCCGTAATTGTTCAGCGGGTTGGTTGCATCCTCTTCCGCGTAAGGAGGATTTTCGCCATCAAAGACGTAGTCCGTGCTGATGAGCACCATCTTGCTGCCATGTTTTTTGCAAAGATTGCCAATGTTGATATTGGCATTCAAATGAAAGGCCTCGGATTTGTCAGGATTGTGTTCACAGAAATCCACGCCTCCCGCAAGATTGGTCGCATTGATAACCACGTCAGGCTGCGTTTCATCAAACACCCGGATGAGATCATCTTCGTTCAAGATGTCACACGCCAAGGCATTCTCAAGGCCCTCAGGGTTCCTTGAAGTCACCACCACATCCTCGCCTTGGGCGCGCAGGATTTTAGCAAGGTTCTTGCCTACCAGTCCGTTGCCTCCGAGAATTAAATATTTCTGCTTACTCATGATATCATTGTTACTGTTTTAAATTGGGGATCATCTGTGCACGGCCGAAATTAGCTGTGCCGCTCATTGAGGTGCTTGACTGCCATTTCGGCAATCGTCTGACCAATGGAAAGGGAGGCCGTAGCCGCCGGAGAGGGTGAGTTGAGCACATGGATAACGTGTTCAGACTCATGAAAAATAAAGTCATCCACCACTTTGCCATCCACACTCGTCGCTGACGCCCTCACTCCGGCACCCCCGGCTTTGAGATCATCCTCCTGAATCTCAGGTACTAGACGCTGCAGTGCCTTGGTGAAGGCTTTTTTCGAGTAGGAGCGGTGAAACTCGCCCAGACCCGTGCGCCAATACTTGGCGGCGAGGCGGATAAAGCCAATAAATGTCAGCGAATCAATGAGCTCACCGATTTTGATCGTCGATTTCTTGTAACCCTCGCGGGCATAGGCAAGCACCGCATTGGGCCCTGCCTCGATACCGCCCGCTATAAATCTTGTGAAATGCACCCCTAGAAAAGGAAAATTGGAATCAGGAACCGGATAGACTAGGTGATTGACTAAATATTCCTTCTCTTTTTTGACAACATAGTATTCCCCACGAAACGGGATGATTTGCACGCCAAGTTCCTTGGCAGCCTTACCCGCAATTTTATCCGCATAGAGACCGGCGCAGTTAATCACCAGTTTGGCCTTATAGCTGTTTTTTTCAGTAACAACACTGCACTCGCCATTTGCTTGCTCAAGCTTGGTGACTTTCTGCTGGAACAGGATTTCACCTCCACCGGCCTTGAAGCGCTCAGCATATTTTTGACTTACGATCTTGTAATCAATAATTCCCGCCTGCGGAACATGAATGGCTTTAATGCCATTAACATGGGGCTCGTGTTCCTTGATTTCCTTCTCATTGAGCATCTTCAAGCCCTCAAGCCCGTTTTCCTTGCCACGCTCGAACAAAGCTTCAAGAGCTTCGAGTTCCTCTTCACGGGTGGCGACAATGATTTTGCCACAAACTTCATGAGGCACGTTCTCTTTCTTTGCGAACTCGAGCAGCATGTCATAGCCCCTCCTGCAATTGGTAGCCCTGAGGCTGCCCGGTTTGTAGTAGATGCCGGAGTGAATGACTCCACTGTTGTTGCCAGTCTGGTGCCGCGCTACTTGATCTTCCTTATCGAGAACCAGTATTTTCAGATCCGCCTGAGCTTCCTGTAGCTTCATGGCAGTGGCGAGGCCAACAATGCCGCCGCCTACAATGATGATGTCATGCATGAAGAATGCTTTTAGTTATTTCATCACACACTCCCAGTCATACGGAACCTCGTCGCCGAAGGGTTCGTAGCGGAGCATCTCGCCCTCCTCATGGGGCAGTGTGGCACAATTTGCCACAATAGCGGTATCAGTACCAATGCATTTCCAGCCATTGATCACTCCCACTGGGATTCTCACTAGTTGATAATTATTTTCACCAATGAAGAATTCATTCAGCTCTTTGTAAGTTGGTGAGTCTGGCCGGCCATCATACATCACCAGCTTGATCATGCCCACGACCACAGCATAGAACTGAGTCTGCTTGGTGTGTGAGTGCCAGCCTTTGATCACCCCTGGATAGGCGGTGGCAAAGTAGACTTCGCCAAATTGCTCAAAGTGTTCATCGGTATTTCTGAGCATGTGCATAATCATGCCCCTCTCGTCTGCGATTTTTCGCAGCGGTATTACTTTAACTCCGTCTATCATGGTTGTGTTGTTTTTTATTTTCTGTAAAGATTCTCGTCTACTTGATCATTGTCAGTCAGGTGCTTGATCTGCTTGAGCCGGACAAATTTCCTTGAGTTGAATTCATCGAAATCAACGTTGTATTTTCTGTACGCATCGATGAGCTCCTCGATACCCATTTTGACCGTCCACTTAGGTTTGAAGTTAGGCAAGGTCTTGGCTATTTTATCAAAACTCACCTGGTAGCTCCGTGAATCCGCACCGTGCTCATTAGTGATCTCCACCACGCACTCGGGCATGACCTCCTTGACCATAGCGGCGACTTCACGAACGCGGTAGGTTTCGCTATTCATGCCCACATTGAAGGCCTGCTTGTTGATTTTTTCCTTGGGCGCTTCTACGCATGCCACAAATGCTCTAGCGATATCCTCGGCATGCACCAATGGTCTCCAGGGAGAGCCATCACTCATGATCACGATTTTGCCTTGGGTCACTGCCCAGCCGGTGAGGTTGTTGACGACGATGTCCGTCCTGAGCTTGGGTGAAACCCCAAAAGCGGTGGCGTTTCTGAGAAACGTGACGCAAAAATCATCGTCGCCCATCGGGGTGACATCCTGCTCTGTTTTCACCTTGGATTTTGCGTAGGCAGTTACTGGTGCAAAGTCGGCAGTTTCGTCAAGAATGTCGTCATCGCCAGCAACACCATACAAACTGCAAGATGATGAGTAGATAAACTTCTCTACACCGGCAGCTTTTGATGCCTCAGCCAGACGCACCGATGCCCTGTGGTTAATATCATAGGTCAAATCATCGTTGAGCTCGCCAATAGGGTCATTGGAGAGAGCCGCAAGGTGGCAAA
>Ga0206125_10003015_pt1 | contig 16800 bp, 17 predicted proteins | sample Helgoland_Spring_4_FD_148598 | JGI IMG/M metagenome (GOLD analysis project Ga0206125, IMG submission 148598) | Pelagic subsurface seawater microbial communities from Kabeltonne, Helgoland, North Sea - Helgoland_Spring_Bloom_20160331_1 | ecosystem: Environmental > Aquatic > Marine > Epipelagic ... | reverse complement strand
ATAAGAGGAAACTAATGACGGTTGGAAAATTTATAACTTTTGAGGGCGGAGAGGGAGCTGGTAAAACTACACAAGCCCAATTGCTCTGTAAGTCTCTTGAGACCGCAGGTGTTGAAACTTTATTAACGCGTGAACCTGGAGGAACGTTTGGAGCAGAAGCAATTAGAAATTTAGTTTTAGAGGGTACAGCAGATCGTTGGTCAGGCATGACCGAGCTTTTATTAATGTATGCAGCCCGTTTAGACCATGTAGAAAAGCTGATAAAGCCAGCATTATCGAGGGGCGTCTGGGTTATTAGTGATAGATTTGCCGACTCAAGTCTTGCTTATCAAGGTTATGCTAGAGGTTTAGGTCCAGAGCGAGTTCAGTCGCTACATGACGCAGTAATGGATAATTTCGAACCTGATCTAACCATATTGTTTGATATAGACCCTATTCTTGCCCAGAAACGAGTAGAAACACGGGGGGAGGACATGTCCCGTTTTGACTCGGAGTCTATTAGTTTTCATAACTCATTACGGGCTGCATTTTTAAAAATCAGCAATGAAAATAATCATAGGTTCTTTACCGTAGACGCAGCATCCTCAAGAGATGGTGTCCAGACAAGGATTCTATTCGCTTTAAGTCAGAAGTATCCACAATTAGCTGGCAAGCTAGGCAGCAGTGTATAATAAAGAGACAGATAATCTTCCAGAGCCCGATTGTATTCCAGGCTGCCTTCACCCGAGAAGGACATATAATTTAGTTGGGCATAGGGATGCTGAAAAATTATTTATTAAAGCTTTAGATAGTGGAAGAATGCATCATGGATGGCTTGTAACGGGACTTCCCGGCATTGGGAAGGCTACTTTAGCGTATAGAATGATTAGATATGCTCTTGGAGGAAAACCTTTATTGCCAAATAGTTTGGATGTTCCAAAAACAGATATTGTATCTCAAAAGCTTGAAAGTCTCGGGCATGGCAATTTTAAACTTATTAGAATTCCATATGATTATAAAACAAAAAAATTACGGACTGAAATTCCGGTTAATTCTATAAGAGAGCTTAGTGATTTTTTTCGTAGTACTGCCGCAGAAGATAATGCATTAAGAGTATGTTTAATAGACTCAGCAGATAATCTAAATTTAAACTCTCAGAACGCTTTATTAAAATTACTTGAGGAGCCGCCTGCTAGATCTCTAGTTATTTTGCTTTCAGCATCCCCTGGAAGATTACTCCCTACAATTAGATCTCGTTGCATAGGATTACCGCTTAAAAGTATTAGTGATAAAGAAATTAAATCTTGGTTGTCTTCGCGGGTCAATGCCTCTCAGGGTGTAATAGATAATGTGGTTTCATTGTCTCGCGGTGCACCTGGAAAAGCAATTTCACTATATAATAATTTTGATAGAGTTATAAAGCCACTGGGTAGGTATTTAAAAGCTTTATCAAATGTTAACAGTTCCTTAGATTTTAATTTAATTAATGACTTAGCACTAATCAAGAATAGGTCTGCGAGAAAGTTATTTTGGGAGGCTTTACAAGACACATTGCATTCTCAGGCTATTCATAGCTGTACGGGTGATTGGGAAGGGGCATTTGAGCCAATAAAAATAATAAAAACTAGTGAAGAATGGCAATTACTTTGGAGAAAAACTGTAGAAATGCAACAACTTGAAACTAAATTAAATATGGATAAAAAGACAGCTCTTATCGATGTCTTAAACGCAATCGGGTCCTAAATAAAATGATAGTTGATAGTCATGTTAACCTACATGGAGAAAAGTTTTCATGTGATATAGATGAGGTAATCTCTCGAGCACGCTTAGCGGGTGTTAGTACTATGTTAAATATAGCATGCAAGGTATCCAACTTCGATAATGTAATTAGAGTAGCGGAAAAAGACCCAAATATATGGGCAAGTGTTGGTACACATCCGCATTATGCTAATGAAAATCCAAATATAACCGCCGACGAATTGATTAAGCTATCACAGCACCCTAAAGTGATTGGCATTGGTGAAACTGGATTTGATTTTCATTATGGGTTAAGTTCTCAGGCAGACCAAATTTCCAACTTTAAGGCTCATATAATTGCAGCTAAAGAAACGGGACTTCCCTTAATTATCCATACACGAGATGCGGATGAATTAATGCTTAATACATTGTCCGATGCAATTAATAATTATGGTTTATTCAAGGCTGAATTACATTGTTATACTTCTGGTCCAGACTTAGCTAAATGGGCTTCTGACCAAGGTTTTTATTTTTCTGTTTCTGGGATTATAACCTTTAAAAATGCCCATGATGTTCGAGCTTTAGCAAGCGCGATGCCTGATGATAGAATAATGCTAGAGACTGATTGCCCTTATTTAGCACCGGTACCTCATAGAGGAAGGCGTAATGAACCATCATATTTAACCGAAGTCTGTAAAGAGCTGGCTTTAATTAAAGGTTGGACTTACGAGGAAACTGCACAAAAAACAACTGAAGCTTTTTTCAACTTATTTAAAAAGGCAGTAAAATCATGACTTTAAAGGCTACTATACTAGGCTGTGGTTCTTCTGGGGGCGTACCAAGGGTTGGTGGTGATTGGGGTGTATGTGACCCTATGGAGCCTAAAAATAGAAGAACCCGATGTTCTCTACTGATTGAATGCTGGGATGGAGCTAAAGAACCTAATATTGAAGAGAAAACTGTTATATTAGTTGATACATCTCCTGATTTACGGGAGCAGTTATTAGGGGCCAATGTAAGGCGAATCGATGCGCTCCTCTATACGCACGATCATGCTGATCAAACTCATGGCATTGATGATCTTAGGGCACTTGCTTATCGAATGCGAAAAAAAATTCCAACTTACATGGATTTGCATACTCATGAGCATTTGTCTAAAAGATTTGATTATTGTTTTGAAGTACCTGATGGGCGCCATCATCCATCAATTCTAGAGATGATGCCACTAATTAAGGGAGGAGAAAGCTTTATTGTTGATGGTCCTGGGGGAGAGGTCAATATCCGGTCAATATTATTAAGTCACGGTCCTACTCCATCATTGGGATTTAAGTTTGAGAATAAATTAGCCTATTCACCTGATTTAAGGGATATTCCTGATAAAAGTATAAAGTACTTTGAGGACACTCACACATGGATTATCGATTCACTTAGATACTTAGAACATCCAACGCATTTCAATGCAGATAGAGCCTTAGAGTGGCTTGCTAAGACACGAACAAAAAGAGGTATTCTAACCAATTTACATATTGATATGGATTATAAAAATTTATCTAATGAAATATTTGGAAACACATTAGTTGCATATGATGGTTTAGAAATAAAGATATAATACAATATCTAAAATGAGTTATCTAATGTTTTTTTTGTTCCAAAACTTTAAAGATGTTATACCTTGGCTAACTTTAACTAGTCTAAAGCATACTGTATTGAATTTCTCTGAATATCAACCTCGCTATTATCAATTGCCTCGAACAGAAACCGTGCGATACCGTTGCTTGTAGCAACTCGAGTGTCATCATTGGTATTACTTATGCTTTTCAAAAATAATTTCCAAGATGATGCTATTTAGTGATCTCCAATTCTTGTCAAACAAGTGATCTTGGCGGCATAATATTCCACTAATAAGCTTAGCAGCAGGAAGGGGGGCATTTTGGATAATTCTTCCTCCATACACTTAATTTTGCCTAAAAATGTTGAAGCATGTAGAAGAAATAATGTCTACTAATCTATTAACGGTTTTGAAGACGATATTGCGAGCAAAGAACTTAAGCTATTAAAGGAAAATAAAATAACTTCACTTTCTGTATTAAATAATCAGGCTTTATTACAGGAATAATTCATATTCATGACTTTTTAGATGTTGGTATCTTATAAGTTCCTTAGTCGTAATCTTGAATTTTTTTTCTAAATTTTTTAATTTCTTTGCGTTCTGCTTTCTTTTTTAGGCGGCGCTTTATTGATCCATAACTTGGCGTACTCGGTCTTCTGTATTTATTACGAGTTAAAGCTTTTTGCATTAATAATCGAAGACGGTTATAGGCTTCTTGCTTATTTCTGTCCTGAGTTCGGTGGTTCTGAGCTTTTATAACTATCACACCACTTTCACTTATTCTTTTGTCTGAATAAGCTAGCAGGCGCTCTTTATATCCCTCCAGTAATGTGGATTCTATTATATTGAATTTTAGGTGAATAGCTGTGTTAACTTTATTGACGTTTTGTCCGCCTGGGCCTTGCGATCTAACTGCAGTTATTTGTATTTCTGAGAGCGGTATTTTTATGTCTCGATTTACTATTAGCACAATAATTCCATAACCAGTTATACTCTAACCTTAATATAGTAACCGTTGAATATAAAGAGATTGTATCCCAGTAAATATTTACGACACTTTTTAGAACGTAAAGAGAAATTATTTATCATTTGAAAGATTATGTCTATTGATAACCATTCGTTCATGCATGTCTTTGATCATATTGCTGCCAGTTTTTTCAAAACAAAAAGGCAATAGTCCGTGTATTAAGCAAACAAAAAACCCTTTAATCATTAAAAGTGAAAAGGAAAAAGAAACTAGCATATGTTGGATATAATTTTCACCAACACTGTTTGGGTGCTTAATAAATGATATTTTGCTTAAGAGTGATTTCATACTTTAATAATAAACTGTTATCTTAAAAAAAGTTTCTTTATAGCCAAAGTATTTAGTTACAATTGAAAAATATTTTGCTAATTTACCCTTATGACCGAAATTATTGACAGTATAGATTTAAAAATATTAAGGATTTTACAATCCGATTCCTCACGATCTCTTGAAACAATATCAAATGAGGTTGGTGTTTCATTAAATACGTGTTGGAGAAGAATATCACGTATGGAAAAAAAATCTATAATAGAAGGAAGGGTGGCCTTAATTGATAATGAAAAGGTCGGATTACCTTTAACTGTTTTTGTTTCAATATCGACAGATAATCATTCCCAGGAATGGACTCAAAAGCTGAGTAATGCTGTCATTTCTATTAAAGAAATAGTTGAATTCTATCGACTAGCCGGTGATACTGATTATATTCTAAAAATGATGGTAAAAAATGTAGATCATTATGACAGAGTTTATAAGCAATTAATTAAAAAAGTTAAAATTTCTGATGTTTCTGCAAGTTTTGCTATGGAAAAAATAAAATTTACCACAGAGCTTCCAATATAATAATTTTATTACCAATTTTACTACTTATTATGCATAATATCAGTTAGGTTATTGCAAAGCTTATAACTTTAAACGTGTTGGGGTACTATGAATATTAACTTTGTGGATTTAAAGTCATAGCGCGAAAATTTTAAAGATAGAACAGATAAGGCTATTTCTAATGTTCTCGATCATGGACAATATAAATTGGTATTAAATAGTAAGAATTGTATTATTTAGATAATTTATTTATATTCCAAGATTTAAGTGTTGAAATATTATTTTTAATTTCAACAACTCCAAAAGATGCAGTGTTTAACTTTCTAACTACATCAGTTTCTACCATATGTACTGCTTCATAAATAAACCTTGCAATGCCATTGCTAGTAACTACTAAGATATCGCCCCCATCATTACTTGTATCATTAAAAAATAATTTCCAAGATTGTATTATTTTATGAGGATTTAGTATCCAACCATTCGGGGGTAATGCTTTTTTATCCCATAAATCAAGAGCATTCCTACCTATTCGATTAACTACATCTTGTTCAGATTTATTTTCATCTGGTCCATAATCTATTTCCTTTAAAAAAGGAAGAGTAGTAAGTGTTTTTGCTTTGTGACCTTGACTTAATATATACATTCCAGTTTCTTTAGTTCTTAAAAGAGAAGAACAAAAGGCTAATTTAAAATTAAAACCAGATTTAAATGGTGAAAGTTCTTTAGATAACAGTTTAGATTGATCGATTCCTGAGGAAGATAATTTCAAATCAGTCCTTGAGCCAACGCGAGTTACCAAATCACCTTTATCAAATGTATTGCCATGCCTGCAAATCAATATACGAGTTTTCATTGTTTCTTTCTTTGAGTATGCAATAATCTCTCTGCTATTTTTATGTCATTAGTAGTATCAATACCTGACATGTGTAAATTATTAGAATCTACTGGGATGCATTGAACATTTATTTTATTTTCTAAGAATCTTAATTGTTCTAATCCTTCTAAAATTTCATATTTACTAGGAGTTAATTGAATAAATTTTTTAAGTGCTGATTTTGAATATCCATACAGGCCAATGTGCTGATGAACAGGAGAATTGGAGGAATTATTTCTAAGTTCATTTTCATTCCTAATGGCTGGGATTATATTTTTGGAAAACCATATTGCATTATTATTACTATCCTTTGTGATCGTAGTACCGCTAAATTTTGTTACAGTCTTGTTATATCTAAGTGTGTCGAGTTGATCCCATGTTAGTTGAACTGATGGGGTAACGACATCAGATCCTTTTTTTAAGCCATTTATTAATTTTATAAGGTATTTTTCTGGTGTAAATGGGGCGTCTCCTTGGAGATTTATTATATACGAATAATTTACATTATTGATATCCTCATACTTTTGACAAGCCTCCAATACTCTATCAGTGCCGCTGATATGATTAGTTGAAGTAATTATGCAATTTATTTTTTCAACTTTACAGTGCTCTAGTATACGGTTGTCATCAGTTGCTACTACATAATCACAACTGCTATCTTTGGATGAAACAGATCTAGCCACAGATGCGGTCCGACTTATCATAGAAATACCATTAATTAATTTCAAAGGTTTACCTGGAAGCCGCTTAGATGCATACCTTGCGGGTATTATAATTATAGTATTCATTTTTTGATCTGCATTGTACATTATTTTAAATTTTTTTTAACTGATACTTTTTAAAATGTATCAGAATATGATATATAAATCCTTAATTTGTATTATAATTAGGTTGATAGATTTTTTAAGGGTTTCAAGTATTTATATCCCAAGTTTTTATATTTCTTTCCTTTAGGTTATTCTTTCCCCAGTCTAACTTAGCAGCAATTCTCAGGGAGGCTCCAATTGAATAGGGTTTTCTTTTAAGGCGATCAATAAGAGAATAAGGTATAGACCTAAATGCCTCAAGATAACCACGGCGTCTATGTTTCGATTCTTCATTGTGTAAATTTCTAATATAAATCCAAGCTTGGCTAAAAATATAACCAATTAACATGAACGCCAACAAACCTATAGGCGCACTTTTTATAATCATGCGAAGATTATTTTTAGTTGTATGATATACTTGGAACCCATCTATGGATTTTGTTGAGGCTCCACCGATATGATAACCTAAGGCCTCAGGAATTAGTATGCATTCTCCACCCATAGAATTTATTCTTAGTGCCAGATCAACATCCTCAAGATAGCAAAAAAATTTTTCATCAAATCCGTTTGCTTTTAAAAAATAATCTCTCTTGTATATGGCAGCGGCACCACTCGGCCCAAATACCTCACAGTATTTTATATCTTTTATGTCAGAATATTTTTTAGTGTATCCTCCTCTCCATGCAATTCCATATATCGATAAGACGTCACCTGCACCATCGAGTAAAGATGGATCATCATTTGTTAATAAAATTGGCGAAAACATTGCTGCATGATTAAATTTAATACTTGCCGAGTAAACATTTTGCAAAAAATCTTTTTTTATTGTTACATCTGGATTTAAGGTCATTAGGTAGGGTGAATTTGCACCTGCAGCTCCGAGATTACTACCACCAGAAAACCCTATATTCTTTTCTGATTGTATGACTTCAAATCTATCATCGGGAATAATTAAATTAGAAATGCAATTATCTTGTGTCTTATTATCGATGATATGAACTTTAAAGTCTGTAAATGTTTGTTCGAATATATGATTAACACAATTTTGTAGATCATCACCGCTATTGAATGCTACAACTATTATAGTTACCCAGGGGCCATCCACTTGTTCAACATCTATTTTATTTTTTAATCTCATATTAACAATTCTAACGCCCTAGCACGTTCAATCCGATTAGATTTTATAAAGTTATCTAGATCTTGGGTGTTTATACAGTGGTTAAGGCAATATACTTGGAGAAAATTATTTATCATATTTCTATTAATTTTGAATTTTTTTAGAATTAAGAATTTAAGTTTACTTTCTAACTCTGTTTCATTTCTTACTACTATGGCGACAGAGTTATAATCACTTTTACCACAAGTAATAACTGGCTTGTGATGCAGTAAGGCCTCAAAACCTGCGCCTGAATTTGTTGTAATAACTGCTAAACTTTTTGAGATAACTGCATGTATTGGATCTTTTGTAATGATTAATGTTTCATCAGTCTTTATTGAATTAATAATCTTTAAAAAATGAGTTGATTTATCTTTCGGATGCAATTTTACAACAAGGTTAATATTATTCTCCTTGGTAAACTTATAAACAGTATTTAACCAATTTTTTACCGATAAAAATGACAAAGTTGAAACTGTATCATCTGGTATTTGAAGTATTGCTAGTATATAGTTATTAGGATAATTGCTAACTTTTTTTGATTTATTTATCGGATAATTGTATTTAGTAATTTGTTTTTTTACATATTTATCAAATAACAAAGCATGGAATTTTTCCGCATTGCCATTATTTAAATATTTTGTATCAATTTCTTCAGAACCCAACTTGGACCAACCGCTATAACCAAGTTCATCAAAACAGAAATATTCTGGTAAATAAGACTCCTTATAATGTATATATTTCTGGGGCTTTATATATCGAGTAATCGTATGATAACTAAGTGTATCAAATTCAAAGTTTTGTTCATCTGTAATGTCATAAATTGGTGTCGATATAACCGGGTATATGACTTTGTCTTTACTTAGGTAATGCGTTAATAATTTTTTATGGGCATCTAAAACTGCTCCTGTTACTTCATCGCTTGATTGTGGTTTTACCCAATAGTTTGTCATTAATAACCTTATCTTAATTTTCTGATAATTTGGGTTAAAACTGTCTGCAATACGACTTATTTCTTGATTTTTAGTATCATAAACTAGTTTTTCAGAGTGTAATGCATTGTATGTCGATATATTGAATAATTCCTCAAATCCTTCTGCAGAAATAATCAGATTATCTAATCTTAAGCAGATATCAGGCTTTACTACATATAAACCAAGTTTTTGGAGTTCAACACTCAGTTCGCTTCCTGTATCGAACACTACTAAGTTAGCTTTAAATACCTGATCTGTAATACTATATCTTGTTTTGTTGTTTAATATTATCTCTAGTACTTTTCTGGCATCTATATTGCTATCTAATCCTATAGACTGTGATAAATGATGCAATTTAATGGTTCTATTAAATGTTAAACCTTGAGTTATCCTTGTTTTATTTACTATATTTTTTAATCCTTTCATTTTCATATGTTTGGATGCGAAATAGTAATAACCATCAAATAAAACATCATTAGATAATTTATCGCTTTTACTCTCAATTATTTCATATGAAGTCTTGTAATTCCCTAGATATATATTTCTGAAGTAATCATAATCATCGAAATTAAGGTTATATTTTAATGACAATATTTTAAGACGTTTATAGTTATTTCTATACATTAAGAGTTTTAATATAATAAAGTAATTTAGTTGGTTTTTTAAAATACTTGGAATTAACCAATTAAAAATTGCTGATTGTCCACAGACTCTATTTTCGAAACGTCCGAAAAAAAACCAGTGTAAAATACGGGGCATGATTTTTACATCGGGATTATTAAATGAATACAATTTAGAATTAAATATTCCACTGAAGTAAATAATAATTAGTATAATTATATAGTTAATTTTAATATTCATTACTTATGCTTTTTTAAACTTTGTTAACTAGTATAAAAATATATTACATAATATGGAAATACTTAATTAATATAATATTTGGATTGATTATTTAAAAGGTAGTCTTATGTTTATAGTCCATTTTGGTGAAAATTTATAAATATCACTATCGTAAAATTAGACAGTAAAGCTAATTAAATGAAAATACTTTTAGGTACCTTTGATTTTCGTCCTAGAACTGCTCTTAATGATCTTTTTTTGGGACTAAAGAAATGGAGATTATGTATAAATTGGGCAAAACATGACCTTATTATAAGATATAAAAGATCTTGGATAGGTATAGGTTGGGTTATTCTTGCTTTTTCATCTTTTCTCATTGCAAAAATACTAATTTTTAGTTTTTTAACAGAAGAGCCTCTTGTTTATTTTTCTGTTTATCTTGCATTGGGTTTTTTAATATTCAGATTTATTCAGTCAATAATTGTAGATGGTTGTAACATTTTTGTGATGGCTGAGGGATGGATTAAAAGCGAATCCATGCCTTTTTCTATCTATGCATATAGAATGATTTTGAGAAATTTTACAGTTTTTATTTATTCATGTTTTCCTGTTTTTTTAATGTGTATTTATTATAATAACTTGGAAATAATTTCATTTTTATCATTAGGTGCTGCTCTGTTTTTTTTATTAGTTAATGCAACATGGGTCAGTCTTTTTCTCGGTATTATATGTACACGTTATAGAGATGCTATGCATTTAGTCAGCACCTTCATGTCTATAATGTACTTTTTAACACCTGTTCTCTGGGTGCCTTCTGATCTTGGAAAGATAGGCGATATAGCTATATACAATCCATTCACTCATTTCATAGCTATAATCCGTGAGCCAATTTTAACAGGGCAGATACCATTTGTTAGCTGGGGAGTTGTTTTGATAATTACACTTGTTGGTCTATTAGTTAGTTTGTTGTCACTATCATTATTTCGCTCTAGAATCGTATTTTGGATTTAATTCATGCCCTCAATTGTTGCTAAAAATGTATCTCTAATCTTCCCTATACTTGGCTCGGATAAAAAATTAGCCAATAAGATACCCGATGCTAGTAACTACAAAAGAAATAGAGTAGGGGGTAACATAAATATCATGGAAAATGGCAAACAATTTGTAACTGCCATTGATGATGTTTCATTTAATTTTAATGATGGGGATAGAGTGGGTTTATATGGGCATAATGGTGCTGGCAAGTCCACACTGTTACGGATACTTTCTGGTGTTTATAATCCAACATCTGGTGAATTAAATGTTCAAGGTAAGATTACCTCAATGTTTAATCTGAACTTAGGAATCAATAGGGAGGCATCGGGATTAGAAAATATTTATTTTAAGGGTTTAATATATGGATTTAAAAAAGAAAAAATTGATTTAGTATTGCAAGGTATCATAGAATTTAGTGAGTTAGACGATTATATTTACTTACCTGTAAAAACTTATTCATCAGGAATGATAATGAGATTAATGTTTGCTATAGCGACTTCATTTGAACCGGATATAATGCTGTTAGATGAGTGGATAACAGCGGGTGATTTGGCTTTTCGTAAAAAAGTTGACGACCGTATGAGTCAGATGGTTGAAACTACAAAAATAGTTGTGGTCGCGAGTCACGAAAAAGACAGATTAAGAGATTGGGCTAATAAATTCATAACTATGAAAAGCGGTTGCATTGTTAATATTGAAAAATTATAGACCATAAATAATAATTAATCTTAAAATACAAAGGTAAAGTTTATGAAAGATGCGGTTAAAAAAGTCTACCATAGACCTACTAGTGATCCTAAAAAAATTCCAAATAAAATTGTAGAACATATATTTTCTTCTAACCTGAATTCGGCAATTTTTAGTCACATATTTAGATATTTTAAAATCTATAGTTCCAGGTTTGAGCATAAATCCGATTTTGAGTTAAAGAGTGAATCTGAAGATCTTCTTAACGATATAAATACTATTATCGATGAAGATAATGAAATTGAGGCTACCCAAGAGGAAACTATATTTCGTATTTACCATAGGCCCAATTTAGTTGAAGAGCTCGAAAATCCTTGTGCATGTGTTGTTCATCATGATTTAAATGATCCCTCAGATGCTTTTGATATTGAAAAGTATTTAGATAAGTATTTAGTATCGGATTTAGTAATATGCCTAAATAAAACTCAAGAAAAAATTCTCAACGGGCTTGGTGTATTAAAAACTGTAGTGATACCTCATGGCTATAATAAAAGACTAAAAAACCTTAAGCCAAATCATAAAACTGAAAATTCTAAGTTTGTTCTAGGCATATTTTCAAAAAGATATGGAAGAATGGTAAAGGGTGAGGCATTTATCTATGAACTAGCAATGAATTTATCTCCAGAATCTATAAGTTTTATGCTAATCGGCGATCAACGATCCATTGATGGAGAATGGCTCATTTCGATGGGGTTTGATGTAATATACGGTGAGAGCGTTCCATACCCAGTGTTATGTAAGTCTTATAATGATATTGATGCTATTTTAATTACATCTATATCAGAAGGTGCCCCTGCATCTGTTCCAGAGGCTCTCATTACCAACACTCCTATAATAGGTAGACCAGTTGGTATGATACCTGATGTTTTTGCAAAAGGTTCGTGTGGATTAATTTTAACAGATAACGCAGAAACTGATGCTAAGTTAATCATGTATTTTTTAAAGAACAAATTGGATGAGAGTAAAAAATTCATTAAGAAAAATAAATTAGTTTATTCATGGAAAGAAATTATAAATAAATATGAGGACTCAATTGATAACATTTTGGGAAATGAATAAATGAAGAAAATATTATTAATAGATGATTTAAATATATCTGAAAGAAACTACGGTTCACTATATAAAGTTTTAGGAAATGGTTACGATGTTTTTTGTAGTAAAAACAATAGAATATTAAAGCTAAATAACTTATTGATTGATAATTTTAAAAGGCCACGCACTCATAGTCTTAAAGGGGCTTTTTTAATAGATATTGAAAACTCCATGGATTGGTTAATGAATGGGTCACTTTCAATTGGTAGGTTGAGTATCCCAACAAAAGAAATTTGCTCTCGAATGATTCGTCAGTACTTAGTTGTATATGATGAGGAATTGGCATATCGTCTAGAACCTTTGAGTTATAATGAGCAAGTTAAATTTTTAAAAAAGCATCCGCTTGCTCTTAAAAACTTGATTAAAATTCTCGAATATTGGGAAGAATATTTTAATAATAATTTACATAAAATAAAAAACGCTAGGGCAGTTGTTGTTTTTGGAGGGGTCAATATATTACCAGCCATCATGCTAGCCGTTTGTAAAAGACTTGGTATTTACTCATTAGTTTCCGAGCATTTTGTTACTGGTATAGATAACTTTTTAGAATTTCGTTATTCGCCGATACCTAATAACTCTTACGCTAGAAGACTTTATGATAATGAGGTTAAGTACGATATAAATTCTATACATAAAGTAAGAAATAAATTTCTCTTAAATAAAAATAAAAATGCTGTGAGAAAATTGGAGTATGACCCTAATGTAAATTTGAAGGGCAGATATGTGGTTATTGTTGCCCAGGTTCCAGATGATGCCTCGATGAGTTTATCTGAAACCTTTTTTTCACCAACAGCAAAGCTTATAGAAAGTATCGATTGGCTATTAAATAACACAGATTATAAATTGGCATTAAAATGGCACCCGTGGGAGCATGTTAAGTTAGTAGATGAAAGTTATATATCAAAAGATAAAGTAACAAAACATTTTATAGGTAATAAAGCATTCGCTAAAAGAGTAATATACTTTGATGAATGCAACCTTATCCAATTGTGTGAAAATGCTCATGCGACTTTAACCATATGTTCACAATCAGCCATAGAGATTGCATTATTTTCAGGAAAAAAAACAATTACCCTAATTCAGACTTACTATGATTTTATGGGGATAACTTCATGTTATGACAGCGTAGCTGATGTTGATTGGAATAAATGGGATGACACACTCTCATTGGATGAATATAACAGGTTTTTAAACTCTCTCACTTGGTTTGTTTTAGAGTATCTCTACTGTGTGTACCCATCTGGTACTAGTAGAATCAAAAAATTACTTTCTAAGTTAAATATTAATTCTTTGCCTGGTACATTTGAGTATAATGCAAATATTATCAATCTCAGTGATAATAATAATCAATCCAAATCAATTGCTGAACCAAGACCAGTTACCCGAGCAGAATTTGAAAGGTTACTAATTAAGGATCCTTCAAAAATAAAAATCCCTGATAAATACAAGACCGCACGGTACTTACAAAATAAGTCATGGGCTAGGCCTTTATGGTTGCTAGCGGTACCGCTTAGTCGACTAAATAGGATATTAAAATAGAAAACGATAATGATATGAACGAATTAATTATTCTAACAGGTCAGGCGATGAGAACTGAAGTTGATTTTAAAAGTTTATATAATTCCACTTTCAAGAAAATCATGTATGTGAACTAATCCTGAAGGTATACCTTTGTTATCTGTTACAAATAACGACGTTATCTTGTATTTATTGAGTAAATTCAATCCTTCAGCAGCAAGCTTGTTTTCTTCTATTGATATAGGTCCTTTTGTCATAATTTGGCCAACAAATGAATTTAAACTATTTAATTTAATAGACCTACGAATGTCTCCATCTGTAAGCAACCCAACTAAAACACCATTAGCGTTTATGACGCCCACACACCCAATCCCGGATTTGTCTATAATTTCAATAGCTTCCATAAATTTTGTATCCGATTTACATAACATATTCGGTGTTAATTTTTGCATAATAGCAGAAACGCGCTTTAAGCTAGCGCCAAGTTTTCCACCGGGATGATACTTAAAAAAGTCACTGCTGGTAAATCCTTTTATATTTAATAAAGTCACTGCTAATGCATCACCTAATGCTAGGGCCATGGTTGTAGATGTTGTAGGTGCTTTTGTTATAGAACAAGCTTCAACCGAATGTGGTAATACTAATGAAATAGAAGCCGATTTGTCTAATTCAGAATTCTTACCGGATGTTATCGCTATAAGCTTTATATTATATCTTGTAGTATAACTTATTATATCTGCGAGTTCCGGTGTTCCTCCAGAATTTGAAAGGGCTAAAACAATATCTGATTGAGTAATCATTCCTAAATCGCCATGGCTAGCCTCAGCTGGATGAACAAAACTTGATGGAGTTCCGGTTGATGCGAGTGTTGCTGAAATTTTCTTACCAATATGACCAGATTTTCCCATTCCTGTAACAATTATACGTCCGCTAATTTTTGAGCACATAGATGCAGCTTTTTCAAAGTTTACTGCTAAACTATTTGAGGTGCCTTCGTTAAATTGCTCGCTGAGTTTTTTTAAACCTAATAACTCTATATTTATAACATCTTGTGCTATTTTATATAACGATGGCATATTAAATCCTATTTAAGAAAAATTTTTGTTAATAATAATTGTTTCAAGTATTATTAACAACAGAGTAGATACCTTTAAGTGTAGATAATAAATCGTATGCATCATTTATATCTAGACAAGAGGGTGCATCGCACAATGCTTTGTCAGGATTTGTATGGAATTCAAGAAATACACCCTGAGATCCAGCAGCTATACAAGATTTTGCAATTATTGGAACACCCCATCTGCGTCCACCGGTCGAGGCGCCATCCGTTAGGGGATTAGCACCAGGTAATTGAACTGCATGAGTAGCATCAATTGTCACAGGTACATTTAATTCTTTTAAAATAGTGATGGAAAGGGGGTCAACTATAAGATTGTTGTATCCAAAACTTACGCCTCTCTCACAAAATATAACTTTAGCATCAGAATGAACTTCATATATCTTATTCAAAATATTTTTACAGTCCCAAGGGGCAAGGAATTGAGCTTTCTTTATATGTAGAATTGACCCATATTTTTTTGAGGACTCAGCTGCCTTTATAATCAAGTCTGTTTGACGGCACAAAAATGCAGGAATTTGTATGATGTCTGCTACTTGTGATACTGTATCAGATTGATTTGCTTCATGTATATCAGTACATATTGGAACATTTAGTTCTTCTTTTATTTTAGCTAAGATTTTTAAACCATCAGTTATTCCAGGGCCTCTAAAAGATTTTACAGATGATCTATTAGCTTTGTCAAAACTTGCTTTAAAACAAAAGTTAATATCTAAATCATGACAAATTTCCTTTAAATGTAGTCCTATATTAAGGCATTCATCTAAACTTTCTATTACATTGCATCCCGCTATAACTGCAAGCTTTTTATCGTCACCAATACTCCAGTTAAAATTTTTAGTACGACATATTTTCATTTATAACCCCATAAAATTTAATTATCTGTGTATACCGTGACTTATTTATATATATAGCATAAAATGTATAGCAAAAATAATATATATTATTTCTCATAATATATATTATGCGATTATTACATCAGAATTAATACTATAAAATATTACCTGTGATCTACTAAGATTTCGTTTGCTGCATTATGACCAGGGGCACCCGTTACCCCTCCACCGGGGTGCGTACCTGCCCCACAAAGGTAGAGATTTTTAATTGGGGACCTGTAATTTCCATAACCAATCATTGGTCGAGCACTAAAAATTTGATCTAAACTCATATTTCCATGCATTATGTCACCCTTAACAAGGCCAAAAACTCTTTCAAGATCCAATGGGCTAAGTATTTGTTTACCTAAAATAGAGTTTTTAAAACCAGGCGAATAGATTTCAACTGTATCGATTATAAGATCAGAAACTTCCTCTCGTTTAGAATCCCAGTCAACATTAGGATCAAATTGCTGACAAAATAAACTTGCCACATGCTTTCCCTTAGGTGCTAATGTTTTATCAAGTGTTGTGGGTATCAGCATCTCAACTATTGGCTCTTTTGACCATCCATTTTGCTTCGAATCTAAATATG
>Ga0206125_10003010_pt1 | contig 16827 bp, 20 predicted proteins | sample Helgoland_Spring_4_FD_148598 | JGI IMG/M metagenome (GOLD analysis project Ga0206125, IMG submission 148598) | Pelagic subsurface seawater microbial communities from Kabeltonne, Helgoland, North Sea - Helgoland_Spring_Bloom_20160331_1 | ecosystem: Environmental > Aquatic > Marine > Epipelagic ... | reverse complement strand
ATAAATTATTAAAAAATATACAAAATTATAAAGAATTAGATTATAAAAAATATACATTATTGGATTTTAAAAAATATAAAATTATTTATGACATAATTTATAAAAATGATTTTTTGAAAAAAAAAATCAAAAAAGAATTTAATATAAATTTAAAATATCCAAATTATCCAATAGAATATAGAATTTATAAAAAGAATACAGAATTATTACCATGGCACCAAGATAAAAAATTAATGAATAATTATTTAGAATGTATTTATATCATAGAAAATAGTAGTGATAGTTATTTTCAATATTTAAAAAATATAAAAATACATAAATATTATCAGAAAAACAATGATTTAATTATTGTAAAACCCCGAGATATTATTCATAATATTACACCATTTCATAAAGGTGAAAAAATTATTTTAAAATTTATAATTAATTTATAAAAATAGACTTAAAGAAATATTATTATATTTAATATAAGTTAGTATATTAGTCTCTCATAGCTCAGTTGGTTAGAGCATCCGACTGTTAATCGGGAGGTCAGAGGTTCGATCCCTCTTGAGAGAGATTATTTATTTATTTATTTATATATTTTATAAATAAATAATAAATTTTTTATTAATTAATCTAAATATTTTATCATAAAATAGTTAATCAATGGATTAAAAAAATGCCATTTTTGGAAAATAATATTTTTATAAAATTTTTGTAATTTTAAGTAAATTTTAATTTCAAGTATTATTTCATTAAATAATAAAATATCATAAAAATCTAAATTTGTTTTATTTTTTAAATTATAAGTGTAAATTAATTTTATTCGTTTATTTACGGATTGATGTAGATAATTAGAATAATCTAAATAATGAATTAAAATATTTAATTTATTTTTATCAAATATATTAATATCTCTTTTTAATTTATCAGATAAAAAAATTAAATAATTTAATTTTTTGATTTTTGGTATTTCCACCATTTCAATCATTAATAGTTTTAAATATTTTATTTAAAAAATATATAATATTAAATATATGGGAATCAATAATTCAAAAATACATGCAGAATTAAAGACATGTAAAAATGAAAATTATGATTTAAAAGTTGAATTAGAAGACCTAACTAAACTAAATGAACAATTAAAAGATGAAATTTATAATCAAAATAATTCAAATAACTCGATTATTATTAAATTAAAAGAAAAAAATATTGAATTAAATCATATAATATATAAACATAACGAATATTTAGATTCATATCCTGAATTAAAAATTAAATCCAAAAAAGTTTAATTTATCTATTTTAAACTATATGTGTTCTATAAATATACACCTTTATATTATTTAAATATTATTTATGGACATATATAATTTTTTATTTTTATTTATTGTTATTTTTCTCTTAATAAGTATAAATTAAAATAAATAAGTTTTTTTATAAATAGTAAATAACTTTTTTATCACCGCCTCGTCTTACTGGATATTTTAGGTTTAGACGAGGTAATTTAGTGCATTTTTCTTTTTTACTTAAATATGTAATTGTATGTTCAAAAATATTATTTTGTTTTATAACTTCATTAAATATATTTTTAAAATAATAAGATTTAAATCCAATTATTTCTGTTTGTTTAGACTTTGATTTTGTTTCTCTATGTTGTACATATAATTTATAATTATTATCTAAATTATTTAATGTATTTTCAATTGTAGGTAAATAATATCTACCTGTTACCTTTATAATATTATTGTATTTATATAATTTAAAATACTTATATGCTTCATATATACTAAATATTTCATAAAAAGTTGAACTTTGAGAATATTTTTTAATATATTTAGAATTATTTAAGTCAAAACTATGTATATTTATTCTATTATTATCTTTGTAAATATTTTTTAATATTTTATCATTAGATGATTCAATAATATAAATATCTAAATTAGTATTTTGTAAATAATTATCAATATTTTTTTTGTATAAATCTAATCTATATTTTTTATCTTTTTTAGAATTATTATTAAATGTATTAATACACATTGTAAGTAATAAAATATTTTTATCTTTATTACATTCAAAATTTTCTATTAAGTTACTTTTGTTCAATGTATAAAATATGATAAATATTATAATGAAATTTATTAAATATAACATATACTAATTACTAACATATTTTCTAAAAATAGTAAAGATATAAACTATTTTCTTCTAATTTATTTTAAAAAAATATATACTATTATTTTAATGAGTACAATTATTTTATTATCAATTTTAATTATATATTGTATTTTTTATTTCTTAAATTATTATTATATTCAATCAAAAAAAATAGGAATTAAAAATCAACAATTAGATGTTGCTGTTATTGTAGAACCAAGAAAAGATATTATATTAATAAAAGTATTAAAAAATTATTTAAAATTATTGCCAAAAAATACAAAAATACACATATTTCATGGTGTAGATAATGAAAAATTTATATTAGATAATTTTAGTCAAGAAATATTTAAAAATAAAATTATTATGACAAATATGAAAGTTAAAAATTTAACTATTCCCGAATATAATTTATTATTAACTTCTTTAGATTTTTATAACAAAATTAATGGCGAAAATATTTTAATATTTCAAATGGACACTTGTTTATGCTCAAATTCAAAATATAAAATTAATGATTTTTTTAATTACGATTATGTAGGTTCTCCATGGATAAATCAAGATGATATTACATATAAAAATTTACAAAAAAAAATTATTTATGAAAAATTATATAATAAAGTTGGAAATGGTGGATTATCATTTCGTAAGAAATCCAAAATGATTGAACATATAAAAACACATACTTATAATGGCGAACCAGAAGATATTTATTTTTCTAAAAGTAAAATACTACAATTTCCTTCAATAAAAGAAGCATCTAATTTTTCTACTGAATATTTAGTGAATCCGAATTCATATGGTATTCATCGTTCCCATAAGATATTAAGTAATGATAAAATTAAATTATTAAGAAAAACATGTCCAGAATTAAATATATTTTTTAAAAATTAATCATATTTTTCATAAGATTTAACTTCAAATATATTACTATCCGTGTCTTCATTAATTTGCTTTTTTAAAACTGCTCTTTCGTCATTTGTAAAATAAACACTTCTTGCCAATTCAATAAATTCTTTATCAAATTCCTGTTTCTTTTCTTTAACTCTTAATTTATCTTCTATAACCCATAGTTTTTTATTTACTTCTATTAATTTATTAAATACTTCATCAATATTATAAGTTGTTTTAATTTTATTTACATATTCAAGTAAATAAGTAATTTCTTGATTTACATAATTTGTTTTTGTTAAATCATTAATAAATTCTTTTTTTATTAATAATATAGAATATTTATCCATTAACTCGCCATTACTAACAGGTATAAGCATTATAATAATAAATATAATTTAAAAAAATTTAATAAACTAAAAAAAAAGGATTTAATAGATTTTCTTTATTATAAATTAATTCTTCCTTGCTTTCTGTATTTACTACTTTTCCATTCGCATATTTTACAACAGCATGTGCAGCACATGTATCCCACTCATATGTAGGTCCAAACCTTGGATAAATATCCGCTTTATTTTCAGCGATATATAATAATTTAATACTACTTCCGATATTCAATAATTTTGGATTTTTATATTGATTAATATGTGTTTTCGTTTCATCGCTCATATGTGACGAAGAGGCAACAATATTCATACCTTCTTTATTTAAATCTTTTTCTGGAATATCCAATTTCGTTGTCTCATTATTATCTATTTTAAAACTTCCGACTCCTTCTATTCCATAATATATTTCACCTGAAACAGGAATACTCACTATACCAAATATAGGAATACTATTTAAACATAATCCAATATTAACTGTAAATTGTCCATTTTTTTTTAAAAACTCTTTTGTTCCATCAATTGGATCAACTAACCATGTATAATTATATTTTTGTCTTAAATCATAATTAATATTTTTATTTTCTTCACTAATGATTAAAAAATCATCATTAATTTCATCTTTTAAATTCTTATTTAATAATGTTAAGTATTCACATATTATTTTATTTGATTCTAAATCAGCATTTGTTAAAGGTGATTTATCATCTTTATAAGTTATTTTAAAATCTTTATTATAAATTTCTAATATTTTTCTATTACAATTTTTAATTAATTCAATAAATCCATTTAAAAAGTTTTTTTGTTGATAAAATTTAAGCATACTTATATTTATTTCTATAGTCTTAAATTACTTATTTTTTAATAAATTTAAAAATCAATATCTAATACATAATAAAAAATAAAATATAATAATAATGTTGAGAAAAATGTGCTAAAAAATATAAGTATATTTGGTAAATAAGGGTCATTTAATATTTTACAATATTTTACTGAACTACTATCTTTTTTACATTTTAATTTCTGAATATCTATATGATAATTTACTTTTACAGTTATTATAGCTGCGAAAGCATAAATTAAAGATGTAGTAATAATAAATTTTAATTTATTCGTTTTCATTATAATTATAAATTATATTTTTTTATAATTTATTAAAAATTGATTTAAATTTAGTTTCTATAAAAAAGATGGAATTAGTAAAAACATTTTATGAAAATAATGCACAAAGATTTTCAGATACACGATTTTGTTTATGGGATGCTGTAAAAGATTTTAGTAATAATTTTAAAGAAGATGATTTAATTTGTGATGCAGGTTGTGGTAATGGTAAAAATATAAAATATTTCCAAGATAAATGTAATGTTTTTGGTTTTGATAATTGTCACAATTTAATTGAGATATGTAAAAATAAAGGATATAATGTTATACATTCAGATATTTTAAGTCCCCCATATGAAGATAATACATTTAATTATATTATTTGTATTGCTGTTATTCATCATTTAGATAGTGAGGAAAAACATATTATTGCTATTAATCAATTAATGAATATATTAAAAAAAGGTGGAAAACTATTAATTACATTATGGGCTTTCGAAAGCGATGACTATTCAAAAAAGAAAAAATTTAATAAAGGTCATAATTTCATTAATTTTGATAAAAATGAAAGATATTATTATATTTATGATGAAAATATGTTAATACAAATGTTAAAAAATATAAAATATACATATAATTATTATTGGGAAAGAGGAAATTGGAATATTATATTTGAAAAATAATTATATTTCATTTTGAATCATTGTATCTATAAATGGTTCAATTAATTTATAAATTTGAAATAAAATTTCATCATCTGATAAAATTTTATATTTTATAATAATATAATTAAAAAATAAATATTCAAAACCTATTATTAATAATCCTAATCCAATATAAAATATACTTTTTTTAATAAATTGTTTTCTTATTTTTTTATAATCTATAAATGTTTCTTCATTATTAAGATATATATCATTATTATCAGATAATTCATCAGTATCTTGAGTAAATGTTCTATTTCGTACTGTAATAAATTCTATTTCACGACTATTTATATCCATTTCTTTTTTTCTTTCCAAATATTGTCGATATTTATAAAAAATAGTAATACCCGAAAAGGACATAATAATACCAAATAATATTAACCAATAATGAATTGATTTTACATATAATTCGTTATTATAACTTTCTCTATCTTCTTGTGCTTGGTTAGCATTAAAATCTGAATTATCTATGTGAATTATTTTAGAAGTATTAAATGTATAATTATCAAAAACAATTAAATCATTTTTGTTATGAATTAACCTTTTTATTGTTTTTTTATACGTATTTGTTTCTAAAGGACCTATATATTCAAAATAAAATATTACTTCTAGTAATGATAGCCATAATAAATGAAAAAAAATACTATACATAATATAAAATATAACTTTTATATTTTTTTCGTAAATTTTAATTTGTTTTATAATTATAGATATCTGGTATTTTAACCATATGTGTATATTTTTTTGACATTATATTTATTTTTGTAATATTTCTATTTTTACATAAATAATATTTTTTATTTCTATTCCAAAGAATTGGAAGTATAAAAGAATAATTTATTATGATACTCATCTAATATTATTATTATAAATTATTTTTTATATTTTTATTTAAAAATTTTTTTATAAATTCAGGGTTTTTTTGAATTTCATCTTTTGTAAGTACATAATTGTAATATTTATTTAATAACTTTTTTCTATCTACAAATTCAATCATATTTTTTAAGTTATTATGATTTATATATACGTCTTCATAATCATTTTGAGGAATAAAATTAGGATTCATTAATGGTATTCCTAGATTTAAAAAATCAAGTATGGATACTGTATTTTGAATAAATATGACAAATATTTTATTTTTAAAATGGTTATAATCTCTTTTGTCCAAATAAACATTTTTTTCATATTTTTTAATTTTTTTTATAATTGTTTCTATATCCAATACTTCTCTAGGATGAGGTCTTATTTTTATTTTATTTTTAGTATTATATTTTCGAATAATACTTATTAATTTTGGTATTTGTGCTTCATAATTTAAATATTTACTATAAAACCCTCCACTATTATTTAAAAATATTACAATATCACCTTCAATATTTAATTTTGATTTCTCTTTATACAAAAATATTTTTTTATTTAAATATTCAAATCTATTAAAATGCACATTATTACTTAATTTCATATTTAATGTATTAAATGTAATTGAAAAATATATTTTTTTGTATTTTTTTGAAAAATGAGAAAGCATAAATATTTTATTTGTATCACTTTTTTCAAAAATATACTTTTCTAATTTATTTTTTCGAAAAAATTTTCCTGAAAAATTTATATATACTTCTAAATCTTTAAACTCATATTTATTTAATATATTATTAAGTTCATTATTTAAATACCTTGTTTGTTTAAATATAATTACATTAGACATCTAATTTATATACAACATTTTATTTTTTTTTTACTAAAATTTATTTTACTATCATTATCATCATCAATATTTGTTACTCCTTTACAATCTAATTTTTTTAATATATTCTCATTATATATTAATTCAATTAATAAATCAAATACACAAGAAATATCAGAATTTTTAATTGACATTTGTTGATAAATTAAATTATATTTTATAACTAATTTTTGTATTTGTTCATGATTTACTTTTATTTCTAAATCATTTTTGTTACCAATTAAAATAATTGGATGGTCATGATTACATGAATTCATATTTATATATTCTTTTATCCAATATTCCAATGATTCAAATGTTTCAACTTTATTTAAATCAAAAAATAAAATAGCACTTGATGTATTTTTAAAATAATTTTTAATAATACAATGAAAACGTTCTTGTCCCGCAGTATCCCATAAATGTATTTTTAATGTATTATTTTTAAATTTTTTATAATGTACTGCATAATCAACACCAATAGTGGAAGTTTCATCATTATTAATAATATTTAGTATTTTTTTAAAAAAAGTTGTTTTCCCAACATTTTGGTCTCCAATTAGTACTATTTTTATTATTGAATAGTTATCCATTTATATTTTATTAATATTTTTTATTCAATTCATTTTTAATTAATAAATTTGATGGTATAGATTCAAAATTTATTATTGATTTAAAATATGTTAATCTATTTTTATCAATATTAGATTCTTCGCCTTTAAAATTTTTAAAAATTTCCACTGCTATTTTTCTGGTTTCTTGCGTTGTAATAATTTTATGTAATGTATATGTCATTAATTCATCACTTATTTCTTTTTTATATTGTGAATAATATAAATCTTCAACAGTACTATATATTTTCATATAAAAAATCATTGTTTGAATATCAGACCAATCTTTAAAGTAATTATGATAAAATTTTTTAAACTCATTATTACGCATTAAACTTGTAAAATCTTGGAAGAAATTATTTTTATTTAAAATTTTTTGTCCTTCTTCTTCTTGTTTATTATAATTTTTTATTGTTGAAGTCTCTGTCTCCATAATTATTATATATGAAAAAATGTTTAAATCAATTTTAATAAAATTATTAATATTTAATTTTTATTATTGAATACTAAAATTTTTTATTAATCTTTTAGATATTTGTTTATATCCTTTATTTAATTTACTTTCAATTAACTTTTCTGTATCTTTAATATTAGATTTTTTAAATAGTTTTTTACCATTTGTATTTTTTTTACCATAATTAACTTTATATTCATCAGGTGTATATTCAATATTCCAAAATTTATTTGATTTTTCATCTTCATAAATTAATTTTATTTGAATAATATTTATTTTTGATTTATTAGTATTTATTTTTGATTTATTAGTATTTATTTTTGATTTACAAGAAAATGTTAAAAAATTTTCAATAATTGTTTCAATTCTTTTTTTATTTTTTTTTCCATCATTTGTTGATAATTTTGGATTTGTTAAAGTCCATATATTTTTTGTAATCAATTTTGAATCAGAATTATTATTATCATTTTCTGGTATGTAAATTTGTTGTATTCCAAGGAGATTTGTACTTAAACTTTTTTTCTTTTTTGGAATATGAGATAACAATAATTCATATAAACTTTTATCTTTGGTACATTTTTTATAATTCTTATTCTTTAATAATAGACTATATACATAATTATTCATCAAAAACCCATCATATTCATTATTAAAATTAATTGTATCACTATCAACAACCCAATATTCTTTTCTTTTTAAAAAAAAATCAAATAAATATTTTTTTTTTTTTTTTTCCATATAAATAACACTTCCTTCACCATTATAATGTCCTATATCTGATACGGAACCATCTTTCAGAATAACCCGCACTTTATTATGCCATTCATAAAGGTTTTTATTATTATAATAATTTATTGAACCGGGATTATCTGTTAGTATATCATAAACTGTAGAAACACCCATATACTTATAAATATATAAAAATATTATTTTTATGTAATTTAATTGTATAACTTATTTAAGAAACAGGTATTGTTTATTGTCTCTATATTATAAAGAAAATTTATAGAATTTATGGTATTATGAATAGAAAATATATGTTTAGAATTAATTTTAATTTAAAAAAGATTTTATATTATAAATAATTATAAGTAATGTATTTAAATTCTTTAAATAAAAATGTCAATATTACTTTTATAAGAAATGGAACAACTAAATTAAATTTTGAAGATAGAATACATGGTAATGTTAATACTGAATTAACAGAAGAAGGAGTTAATGAAATAAATAATATTCAATTAGAAAATTTAAATTATGATATTTTTTATCATAGTCCTTTAAAAAGTTCCAAAGATACATTGCTAAACATTTTAAATAAATATAATAAAAATAGTGAAGAATTAAATATAAAAGAAGATATTTTAATAACTGAAAGAAAATATGGTATATTTGAAGAATTAACAAAAGAAGAAATTAATGAAAAATACCCACAATTATATCAAGAATGGCAAATTAATGATAATATAAATGCTGATGGCATAGAAAGTATTGATAATTTAATAGATAGAATAAAATTATTTATATCTAAAGTAATATCGTATGATTATTACAATATAATGGTAATTACTCATACTGATTTTTTGTATGCTTTATTTAAGTATATTACAAATAATAACTTAGAAGATAAACCAGAAAGTTTTAATTTTACTATTGATAGTTGCAAACTAATATATTTAAAAATTAATATTATATATGATAAAATGGTATTAATTTTAAAAATAGATGAAAAAGAATATAAAAAAATGGTAGATTTTTAGAATCTTACTCTTTTAACTTTTTGATTCATTACAATATACAACATTAGTCCAATAACTATAACAAGTAAAAAAATGACTAAATAAATCATATTATTTTGTTTCTTTTTCTTTTTCACTTTTTTAGTTAAATTTTTCTTTAATGATTTTATTTTTGTTTCTTTAGAATCATTAGAATTAGTATCATCGTCATCATCATCATCACTGTCACTATCTAAATTTGTGACAATAGTGTCGCGATTATCTCTTTCTTTAATAATTACTCTTTCTACAGGTCTATTATGAGTATTATTATATAAACCAGCAATATTTGGTATCGATCCAGAATTTATATATTCTTGCGTATTATTATTATTATAATGATAATCATTTTGGTAAATATTTGGTTGTGTAGGAATATAATTATTATATACAACTTGTTGATTTTGTTGTTGTTGTTGTTGTTGTGAATTATGATGCTGAGAATGTGGTTGAGCATGCTGTTGTGTATATTGTTGATTTGAATCCATTAATGGTTTTTTGAAAGGAATTTCTTTTTGGATTTTAATATTATCTAGTTTGTTAGCATTTTTTTGAAGTTGAACATCTTCATTTTCAAAATTTTCTATTGCATATACTTCACTTGGATGAGGTATAGTTTGTCTATTGAATTGTTTTTTTTGTATTGAAGCACCATTATAATTTCCATTATTACTAGTATATCCATATCCAGACATAGAACTGTCTTGTTCTATAAATAAAGATGGCGATGGAAAAGATTGAGATTGATAAATTTCGTAATTATCATTATTTGAATTTAATGTATCAGATACTTGATGATTAAATTGATAATTACTTATTTGTTTATATGGACCATTTCTCTGCGGGTTAGAATATTGATTATTAATAGGTACATCATTATAACCTATATTATTAAGTGGAGCAGAATTTGATAAAGAATATGAACTCATGTACTAATATATATTTATATATTTTTTCAGAAATAGAAAAATTAATATTAATTATATTAATTTAATTATAAGGAAAATGCATTTACGCAGACTTTTAAAAAGTACTGTGGGGCTCATATCAAAATACCCACTAAAAACCTAATAAATTCTAATATAAATAATATATTAGAAGATGAATAATAAATATAAAGAGTGATATCAAAAATTATACTTATATTGAAATAATAAACTTATCATGGTGCTATAGCTTTCTTTAATTTATTCTATATTTTCTATAGATAAAACCATGATTTAAATGTATTGTACTTGATCATTTTTAATTTGCTTATTTAGTTTATTCAAAATATAATATAATTAATATAAAAAAATGTGTCGATTTTTTTATGCCCAACTTTTTAATGATTGAGTATAAGGGTTATTTTGATAAGCTTTTATCATATCGGGATTTATTCTATCTGCTATTGGCTCATTTGGAACAGTGTCTTTGTTTTGAGTTACATTTGTTAAATTCATTTGAGGAATTGAATTATATATTTTTGTTGCTTGGACTCCTCTTTCATTTAAATATTGATTTTGTGTTTCATTTAATTTTGTTGTTGTAGCATGTATATCTTTACCACTTATTATTTTATTAGGCGCTGAAGCACCAGGTGTATATCCATCATCAATATCAGCTCTGATTGATTTAATAGTTGAATTATATATATCTTCATAACTCATTGGCGCTGTATTTCTTCCGTCATTTCCTGCATTACCTGTGTAATCAATATTAGATGTTTCTTGTTTTCTTGTCTTTTTAGCATCAACCTCAGTAACATCATATGCACCTAATTCGGGTCCATCAGCATCACCAAAATATTCAATACTTGTTGTTGCTCTTTGAGTGCCGACTGCTTGTACATCTGTGCTTAAATAAGCATCATTTCTTGGTTCAGAAGCCATACCTAATGCGTCTTCAATTAACGTTGATTGTTTAATAGTTTTCTTTGCTATTTCTTTATTTCTAGCATAATTTCCTCTTTTACCATCACTAATATTAGCTTCTCTACTATTATCAATATTTTGTTCTTTAATTGTTGTTCTTGCTATATTGTCAGGGTCATATACTGTATTACCTCTAGTTCCAACAGAAGCATTTGACCTGAAATTATTATCAATATTTTGTTCTTTAATTGTAGTTTTAGCAATATCATTTGGATCATAAACAGTATTACCTCTAGTTCCAACAGAAGCATTGGATCTAAAGTTATTATCAATATTTTGCTCTTTAATTGTAGTTTTAGCAATATTATTAGGATCATAAACAGTATTACCTCTAGTTCCAACAGAAGCATTGGATCTGAAATTATTATCAATATTTTGTTCTTTAATCGTTGTTCTAGCAATTTCATTTGGATTATAAACTGTATTACCTCTTGTAGAAACACTAGCATTGGATCTGAAATTATTATCAATATTTTGCTCTTTTAATGTTGTTTTAGCAACATCATTTGGGTCATAAATAATATTTTTAGTTGCGCCAGTAAAATTACCATGTCTTTTGTTACGAATAGTTGAATATTTCTTTGGTTTTTTGACTTTTTGTCCAGACCTCGATGGTGTTAATGCATTTTCTGATTTAAAGTTCATTACAATATTTTTATTTTCAACAGGAAGTTTCTTATTGTTTCTTAGTTTAATTGTTTTCTTTCCATAATCATTAGGTGCTGCTGAAAACAAATTTAAAATACTCCATTGGTCATTACTTGTTTTATTTACTGGGTCATCATATTTATAACTAACTTTATGAGAAATTTTATATTTAGAGCGTACTTGTGCTACACTTCCTTGTGTAGGAGCAGCACTTCCTTTTCTAGTTTTTAATTCTGTTGATTTTCTATTAGTGTATTTGGTAATAATACAAGGTCTTTGTTCAGGTGCAATAACTTGTCCAGTTGTTGTTAAATATCTATCAGAATTTTGAACATAAAATGTATCAGGTTTGTTTTTATATACTGTACCTATTTTACCTGGTTTATTAATTTTTTCACCAGAATTAATACGTCCATAGTAAGATATTTTAGGATTTGTTTTGACACGAGTTTCATCTGTTGTTTTAGGTAAAATATAATCTCTTGTATCAGATTGTTGAAATCCACCTGTTGGTTCATTTGTATATCCTTTGTTTAATCCAGGACCTACATATACTTTTTCAATCGGGGTTTCATTTTCTCTAATATTACTTACATAATATCTATCTAACATATAACCATCAAGATTTTGACTACCATAAACATTTGCCATATTTTTTTGAGGTTGGAAAAATGGTTTTTGCTCTTGTTTTTTTTGATAATTGTCATTTGTTCCTGTAAAGTTTTCTACAATTCCTCGTGTTGAAAATTCATCTAAATTTTGCTTAATAGTACTACCAAAAAATGGTTGCTGGTTGTTATGTGTAAAATTACCAGGGTCAATAGGATTTCCAGTTAATGAAATTCCTTGAAACCCACCACTTTCAGGAACACTTTTATTATTTACTACATTATTTGTTTGATTTAAATTTAAATCATTTAAATTAGTTACATTTAATTCTTGATAATTTTTACTAGAGTCAAATTCTATAGGTAAATTTTTATCTTCAAAATCAACTTTATTATTTAAAATAGGATAAGGTGGTCCTGGTGTTATAATATTTGAATCTTCTGGAAATTTCGATTTTTCAAATAATACATTCGCTTTTTTTTGCTCATTTTGTCTAATATTATAAGATGTGTGATTCGTATAAAAATTATTTGAACTAGATTTTTGAGATAATGGTATTTTTGATTTTTTAGTTTGTTTAAATGTCTTTTGATTTTCATTATTTGAATAGATATATCCTAGACCAACAATACTAGTTGCAAGTAAGTATTCCATATATTATATAATCATAAAAATTATATTATTTAATCACAGTTAATTATAATCTTTTTAATTCCTTTAATCCACTACTTATCCAATTTGTCTCATTATAAATAATTATAATTATTAAATTTAAAACCATAAATGTATTTTTATGTTGCTTAAAATTATTACAATTATTTGTGATATCAATATAAAATAAAAATAACGATGGCCATAAATATAACATTCGTACTAATATTAAATAACCTAATCGAAAATAAATAAGAATATTTTTAAATTTTTGTTGATTTAATTCATTACTTATTAACTTCAACCCAGATACAATTGACATTCCTTCACTCATTCCAATTAATAATGATAAATTATACATTTTATTATTATCAATTAAATGTAAAACAAATATTGCTAATAAATGATGAAATAATAAATCCGTTCTAATATTTTTATTAATGTTTTTATAAACTTGATAAATCATAACAAATATATCATAAATAAAATAATTCAAAAAACTTCTATGATAAATTTTTAAGCTATTATTAAAATTTTCATTAGTTAAACATTTATCTAAATAAATATTATTTAAATTTTTATAAGAATAATAAGCTAAACAACCACAAATTACTGATCTTGTTAAATTAAAACTTAAATTTCCTAAAAATCTTTTTTCAATTTCATAATTATTTAAAATTCTATAAAATAAATAACTTAATCCGTGCATAGTTAAAAAATCTAAAAATACATATAACATACTATATTTTAATATTCGTTTTTTAAATATGTTTTTTTTATAAATAAATTCATGAATATACTTTTAATTGGATATTGTCATTTAGAAGATGGTTTTTTATATGCTTCCAAAGCTCTAGAAAAATTAAATTATCATATTGATTTCTTTCCCTATTTAATTTATAAAATGGATAACAATAATAATTATGTATCTGATTTTAAAAAAGTAATAAAAGAAAAAAATATTAATATTTGTTTATGGTGGAATAATTCAATACAGTTTGATGATATTAATCAAATGTTAAATAAAGATTTGATTAATATATTTTTTAACTGGGACCCATTTTTATATAATTACCAAAAATATAATACAAATAATTGGATAGAAAGAATAGACAATAAAAAAAAAATATATCCATTAATGAATTTAATATTTACCTGTTTTGAAACAGAAATAAAATATTTTGAAAAATTTCCTATTATTTATAATCCTCCGGGTTTCGATGAAAATATTTCCATTTATAAACAAAATTTTGATTATTCATGTGATATTAGTTTTATTTTAACAAATCTATACAATGATGATAATGAATTTCCTAAAGAAGCATCTAACTTAAATCGTTTTGATATTGTAAATAAATTATATGAACACCGTGATAAATTTAAATTTCATATATATGGACCGGAAAATTTAAAAGAATTATATCCAGAATGTTACAAAGGATTTATAAAATATAATGATTGTAATAAAGTTTTCAGTAATAGTAAAATTAATTTATCAATACATCCAATAGTTTATGAATTAAATCAAAAAAATTCAAAAGAAGAATACTTTAGTGAAAGAGTTCCTCAAATATTAGGTTGCAAAGGATTACTTGTTTCAAATAGTGACTTTAATAATATACTAAAAAAAGATAATGATTATATTTATATTGATAAAAATATTGATTACTTAAATTTATTTGAAAAGATTATTAAGAATTGTAATAAGTATGACCATATTCGATTAAATGGTTATAATAAAGCTATACAAAATTACAAATGGTTTCATTGGGCTGAAAATATACATAAACAAATTAATCATTTATAAATAATTTTAATTTTGTTAAAAAATAATTATCGTAACATAATAAATTATTATTTTCGAATATTTTGTTATAGTATAGTTGATAATTATTTAATATATCATTTAACAAAAAATTTAGATTTTCAATATTTTCAAAAGTAATAATATTGTCTTTAATAAATAATAAATCTTTTAATATTGAGTTTTGAGAAATAACAATTACTTTCTTTTTTAATAAATTAATTATTCTAATTAATTCCATTGTTTTATGATTAGATGAGCAGTGTATATTAATATAATATTTCGATTTTTTAAATATCTCGTCTCTTTCATTTCCAAATATATCATCTAAATATTTTATTTGAAATCTTGTGTCAATATTATTTAAAATATTTCGACGATATTCATTATTAGAAAAACTAATAATATCTATATTTTTTTCGAATGTATTTATATTTTCAAAATATGGTGGCATTAAAAATGTTTTTTTATAATTTTTTTGATGAAATGGTATATTTTCTTCACTATAATCAATTACTTTTATATTTTTATTTAAATTCAAAAATAATTTAAAATAAGATTCATGACTCATTTGTTCAATATTTAAGTAATAAAAATTTTTACTTTTATATTCATTACATATGTTATTAATATGACCTATATTTCCAATAAATATATATTTATTATTTTTTTGATATAATTTTTGAAAAGTGTCTAAATAATTAGAATCTTCAGGAATGACTTTTATAACAACTTGTATATTAAATGTATTGATAAAAATATTTTTTATATTTTCTAGATATTCTTGATATAATTTAAATAACCATTCTAAGCAAATATTAATAAAATATATTTCCATATTTAATAACATTTAAAAAAAAAATAATAAATAAATTTATGATAAGATTATTTATAAATTATGATAATTTTATAAATAATTTCAATTATATTTATAGTATATTTTATCATTTATATATTAAAATAAAAATTATTAATTCTTTTAATGATATTTTAATTTATTTAAAGGATAAACATAATGAATATGACGAATATATTTTTTATGAAATATTTAATATAGATTTATTTACAGAATTGAAGTTATTATACAATATAAATATTTATTATTTTATTTATGAAAAAAAAGAATTAACTGTATTAAATGAAAATTATAAAAAAATAAAATTTATTTTACTATCAAATAATTATTTTAACTTAAATGAATACAAAAATGAAAAATTATTATTATTAAAACAATTTGATATTGATATAGAATATAATATAAATAAAATTAATAGTATATATTTATTTAATGATTTACCGGATTTAAATAATATTTTAATTAAGAATAATATTGATTGTAATTTATTAATAGATAATAAAATTCAAAATTCAATTATTATATTTGACAATATAAATATTAGTGACGAAGACAAAATAAA
>Ga0206125_10003005_pt1 | contig 16846 bp, 16 predicted proteins | sample Helgoland_Spring_4_FD_148598 | JGI IMG/M metagenome (GOLD analysis project Ga0206125, IMG submission 148598) | Pelagic subsurface seawater microbial communities from Kabeltonne, Helgoland, North Sea - Helgoland_Spring_Bloom_20160331_1 | ecosystem: Environmental > Aquatic > Marine > Epipelagic ... | reverse complement strand
TGGGACCACACAGTAACCCTTTAATTTTTTTAAAGGGTTTTTTGTTTTTGGTAAAACCACAACGTACAAAAAATCGTATTTTTACCTGAAGCACAATGTTTTTAATCGATTAAATTAAATTAGATTTTTTTTTGTGTGGTAATTTACTATTTTTGACTGCGATGAAGGTTTTTGTAAAAACAATTTATTTTCTATTCATTTTTCTTTTTGGAATGATGACTGTCTTCGCTGGAACAGTTCCAGCCTCAGGTCCACCATCTCCAACAGGTAAAGGGCCGCCGCCTCCACCAGGATTACCAATCGATGATTCTCTTTATATACTTGTTGTTGTAGCACTAATTTATGGTTGCTACATTGTAACTAAGAAACAAATAAAAAGCAAAACTCTTAATCTACATTGAGTGTTTTGCTTTTTTTTATTTCAATAGCTTATTTGTTGCTATATAGTCGAGAAACATATTTTCCTATTACATCAAACTCTAAGTTCACTTTCGTCCCTTTAGTAAACGATTTAAAGTTTGTGTGTTCATAAGTATACGGTATGATGGCGACGCTGAATTGATTTTTTTGAGAATTCACAACAGTCAAGCTTACTCCGTTAACTGTTATTGATCCTTTTTCGATAGTTAAGTTGTTTAAAGACGCATCATATTCAAAGGTGTAAAACCAACTACCATTGGTTTCTTTGGCTTCAATGCAGGTTCCTATTTGGTCAACGTGGCCTTGAACAAGGTGTCCATCTAAACGAGCTCCTAGTTTCATGGCTCTTTCTAGATTTACTTGATTTCCTTTCACCCAGCTCCCTATATTTGTTTTTTGAATGGTTTCGTCAATAGCTGTAACTGTGTATGAGTTGTTATTTATAGCTACTACTGTCAAACAGATGCCATTGTGGGACACGCTCTGGTCTATTTGAAGTTCGGTGGTTATTGTAGAATCTACAGTGATATGTAAATTATTCTGCTCTTGTTCTATTTCTTGGATGGTTCCAAGGGTTTCTATGATTCCTGTAAACATTCTTATTTTATTTTACTAAATTTGTACCTCAAAATTAGTAATAAAAACCCGTGGTCATGATGAAAAAAGCAGAAAATATAATCGTTGGAATTTCAATTGGAGATTTAAACGGTATTGGAAGCGAAATTATTTTAAAAACTTTCGAGGATGCTCGAATGTTAGAGTTATGTACGCCGGTGATTTTCGCAAATGTGAAATTATTGTCTTTTGTAAAAAGAAATCTAAATTTGACTTTACCATTGCATGGTATAGATAAATTGGATCAAATTATCCCGGGTAAAATCAATGTTTTTAACCTGTGGAAAGAAGGTGTTGACTTGAATTTTGGAGAAAATGATCAAAAAATAGGAGAATATGCTGTTAAGTCATTTGTTGCAGCGACTACAGCCTTAAAAGAAGGTATGGTAGATGTTTTAGTAACTGCTCCAATCAATAAATACAATATTCAGTCGGATAATTTTAAGTTTCCGGGTCATACCGATTATTTAAATGAAGAGTTAGAGGGTGATGCTTTAATGTTGATGGTAAAGGATGATTTAAGAGTAGGATTGCTTACTGATCACATTCCGCTTAGTGAAGTGGCTGCACATTTAACTGAGGATTTGATTGTAAAAAAAATAGAGACTATTAGGCAGTGTCTCATACAGGATTTTAGTATAAACAAGCCAAAAATTGCTGTATTGGGTTTGAATCCACATTGTGGTGACGGTGGTGTTATTGGTAGTGAAGAAGATGTGCTCTTAAAACCGACGATAAAGAAAATATTCGAAAAAGGCACTCTAGTTTTTGGACCCTTTCCTGCGGATGGTTTTTTTGGTAGCGGCCAATATGAAAAATATGATGCAGTTATTGCAACCTATCACGATCAAGGTTTAGTGCCTTTCAAAACTTTATCATTTGGAGGAGGAGTTAATTTTACGGCAGGTTTAAATAGGGTACGCACTTCTCCTGATCACGGGACAGCATTTGACATTGCTGGCAAAGGTGAGGCCGACTTTAATTCCTTCAAGGAGGCTATTTATTTGGCAATTGATGTTTTTAGTAGTAGAATTCAGTACCAAGAAATTAGTCAAAAACCATTGCGAGTTAGAGAAAAATAATAGTAAATAAAAAAAGATAAATAAGATTATTAGATTTGTAATAATTTTATATCTTTGCACTCCCGAAGTTTAGGGCAAAATGTATTGAAATGAGTAAGTCAAAAGAATATTTAATTCCTTTTATAGGATTAAAGCTAGGAAAACATCATTTTGAGTATCACATAAATAATGCGTTCTTTGAAATCTTTGATTATAATGAATATGAAAATTCAGACATCAAAGTAAATGTAGTTTTAGAGAAAAAAAGCACCATGCTCGAATTGAGTTTTAGCCACAAAGGAACAATTCATGTTCCTTGCGATATGACGGGTGAAGATTTTGATTTACCTATAAAAGGGAAAATGAAATTAATCGTTCGTTTTGGTGAGGAGTATAATGATGACCATGAGGAATTACTAATTCTCCCCTTTGGTGAGTTTGAAATAAATGTTTCGCAGTACATCTATGAAATGATTGTACTTTCAGTTCCTCTAAGACGAGTTCATCCAGGAGTACAAGACGGTAGCTTAAAAACTAAAGCGCTTGATAAACTGAATGAGCTAGCAGTGACAGAGCTAAAAGAAGAAGATAATAAAGATAATAAAGAAGAAAATATTGACCCGCGATGGGACAAATTAAAGCAACTATTAACGGATAAATAATATAGTAAAATGGCACATCCTAAAAGAAAAATCTCGAAAACTAGAAGAGATAAAAGAAGAACTCATTACAAAGCTACTGTAGCTCAAATCGCTACTTGTCCTATTACAGGTGAAGCGCATTTATACCACAGAGCTTACTGGCATGAAGGTAAAATGTATTACAGAGGGCAAGTTGTTATAGATAAATCTGTAGCTGTTGCTTAATACGTTTTCGCAAATGATATTCGAACTCTCACATCGTGAGAGTTTTTTTGTTGTTTATAATTTGCGTCAAATTAGAAAGTTCTAAAACAAAGGGTGTCGATTTTTTTTTGTACTTTTCACCTCTTTTAAACGTTTTGTCAAATAGTATATTTGTCAAAAAATATTTGAATTAAATGAATACAATTACAGCCGCAATTACCGCTGTTGGTGGTTATGTTCCTGACTTTGTGCTTTCAAACAAAGTACTTGAGACGATAGTAGATACCAATGACGAATGGATTACAACTCGAACGGGAATTAAAGAAAGAAGAATTCTTAAAGACGAGGATAAAGGAACGTCCTATCTAGCAATACAAGCAGCGAAAGATTTATTAGCTAAATCAAATGTCGATCCTTTAGATATTGATATGATAATTATGGCTACCGCAACACCAGATATGCCGGTTGCTTCTACAGGAGTTTTTGTGGCGACAGCAATTGGTGCAACAAATGCTTTTTCATATGATTTGCAAGCCGCATGCTCTAGCTTTTTGTACGGGATGTCTACTGCAGCTGCTTACATTCAATCAGGAAGGTATAAAAAAGTATTGTTAATAGGAGCAGATAAAATGTCTTCAATAGTAGATTATACAGATCGTTCAACTTGTATTATTTTTGGTGATGGAGCCGGAGCTGTATTGTTTGAACCAAACTATGAGGGACTAGGTTTGCAAGATGAGTATTTAAGAAGCGACGGTATAGGCCGCGATTTTTTAAAAATCGATGCTGGAGGATCACTTAATCCAACCTCAATCGATACAGTTACTCAAAAAAGGCACAATATTATTCAAGATGGTAAAACCGTGTTTAAGTATGCTGTGACCAATATGGCAGATGCTAGTGAGTTAATCCTTAAAAGAAATAATCTTACTAACGAAGATGTAAGCTGGTTAGTACCACACCAAGCCAATAGGAGAATTATTGATGCTACAGCTAGCAGAATGAATTTAGAAGAATCTAAGGTTTTAATGAATATAGAAAAGTATGGCAATACAACCTCTGCCACACTTCCATTAGTGCTTTATGATTTTGAACATTTATTAAAAAAAGGAGACAGTATTATTTTCGCCGCTTTCGGTGGTGGGTTTACCTGGGGATCTATTTATTTAAAATGGGCATACGATAAAAAATAAATTTAAACTAAAAACAAATAATTATGGATTTAAAAGAAATTCAAAACCTAATCAAATTTGTAGCAAATTCGGGAGTTGCAGAAGTTAAATTAGAAATGGATGATGTAAAAATCACCATTAGAACAACTTTAGAAGGTAACGTTACCGAGACTACATACGTACAGCAAATGCCTAGCCAAAATCCTATGCAACATGTAATGGCTCCTCAAGTCACTGCACCTGTGGCTGCAGCTGTTGAAGTGCCTGTAGTGGAAGAGTCTAAATATATTACTATAAAATCGCCAATCATTGGAACTTTTTATAGAAAACCATCTCCAGACAAACCAATGTTTGTGGAAGTAGGAAATACTATTGCAAAAGGAGATGTTTTATGTGTAATTGAAGCGATGAAATTATTTAACGAAATCGAATCGGAAATTTCAGGTAAAATTGTGAAAATATTAGTTGATGATATGTCTCCTGTAGAATTTGACCAACCTTTATTCTTAGTTGATCCATCTTAATTAGTTTTAAATGATAAGTTTTAAAAAGTGCTTGACACTATTTGAAACAATTTAAAATTTAAAATTCATAATTTAAATTTACAACAAGATGTTTAAAAAAATATTAATTGCGAATAGAGGAGAGATTGCACTACGTGTAATTAGAACTTGCAAGGAAATGGGAATTAAAACAGTTGCTGTTTATTCTACTGCCGATGCTGAAAGTCTTCACGTAAAGTTTGCAGATGAAGCAGTTTGTATTGGACCGGCACCTAGCAACTTATCTTATTTGAAAATGTCAAATATCATCGCTGCTGCTGAGATTACAAACGCAGATGCAATTCATCCAGGATATGGTTTTCTTTCTGAAAATTCAAAGTTCTCAAAAATATGTCAAGAACACGGCATCAAATTTATTGGTGCTTCCCCTGAAATGATTGATAGAATGGGAGATAAGGCTTCAGCTAAAGCTACCATGATCGAAGCAGGTGTGCCTTGTGTGCCAGGTTCAGTTGGGATCTTAGAATCTTACGAACAGGCTTTAGCACTGTCTAGAGAATTTGGTTTTCCGGTAATGCTTAAAGCTACTGCTGGTGGTGGTGGAAAAGGAATGCGTGCCGTATGGAAAGAAGAAGATTTATTAAAAGCTTGGGAAGGAGCTCGTCAAGAGTCTGCTGCTGCTTTTGGTAATGACGGAATGTACCTTGAGAAATTAATCGAAGAGCCACGCCATATTGAAATCCAAGTAATAGGAGATTCGTACGGAAAAGCATGTCACCTTTCTGAGAGAGACTGTTCTGTTCAAAGACGTCATCAAAAACTAACCGAGGAAACTCCGTCTCCATTTATGACTGACGAATTGCGTTTAGCTATGGGAGATGCAGCTGTTAAAGCAGCTGAATATATTAAGTATGAAGGCGCTGGAACTGTTGAGTTTTTAGTAGACAAACACCGTAATTTCTACTTTATGGAAATGAATACACGTATTCAAGTAGAACACCCTATTACAGAGCAAGTAATTGATTATGACCTAATTCGTGAGCAAATATTAGTTGCTGCTGGTGTGCCAATTTCTGGTAAAAATTATTTACCACAATTACATGCCATCGAAGTTCGTATTAATGCGGAAGACCCATATAATGACTTCCGTCCGTCACCAGGAAAAATAACTACACTTCATATGCCAGGTGGACATGGTGTTCGTTTAGATACCCACGTTTATTCAGGGTATACAATTCCGCCTAATTACGATTCTATGATTGCAAAGTTAATTACTACAGCTCAAACTAGAGCGGAGGCGATTAGTAAAATGAGAAGAGCTTTAGACGAATTTGTGATTGAAGGAATTAAAACTACAATTCCGTTTCATAGACAGTTAATGGATGATCCTCGCTATATTGCAGGAGATTACACTACGGCTTTCATGGATACTTTTAAAATGAATGATCCAGAATAAAGATTAATATATTCAAAAAAAAACTCGCTGAAAAGCGAGTTTTTTTGTTTTGTAGTATCTTGAATTATAAGGTTTCTTTTAACCATTTAAAGAATTCTTTTTGCCATACTTGTGCATTCTGTGGTTTTAAAACCCAGTGATTTTCTTCGGGAAAGTAAATAAACCTGCTTTTAATGCCAAGTAATTGAGCTGCTTGAAAAGCTTCTTGCCCTTGACCTATTGGCACACGAAAATCTTTTCCCCCTTGAAAAATAAGTATCGGAGCATTCCATTTTTCTACCAAGCTAGCTGGGTTAAAAGTGGTATATGTTTTTTGAGCAACGGCATTGTCTTTTTCCCAATACGCACCACCAAAATCCCAGTTAGCAAAGAACACTTCCTCAGTTGTCCCAAACATGCTTTGGGTATTAAAAACACCATCATGGGCAATAAATGTTTTGAAACGATTATTATGAATGCCAGCTAAATAAAATGCAGAATAGCCACCATAGCTGGCGCCAACACATCCCAAACGGTTTTTGTCAACATAATTTTCTTTGCTAACATCATCAATAGCTGATAAGTAGTCGTCCATAACTTGACCACCCCAATCTTTGCTGATTTGTTCATTCCATGCAACACCATGACCCGGCATACCACGGCGGTTAGGCGCTACAACTATATAGCCATTGGCAGCCATTAACTGAAAATTCCAACGGAAAGAATAAAACTGCGTTAAGGCACTTTGTGGTCCCCCTTGACAATACAAAAGCGTTGGGTACTTTTTTGTAGCATCAAAATTAGGTGGTAAAATCACCCACACTAACATTTTTTTTCCGTCTGTAGTGGTAACATATCTTTTTTCTGTTTTACTTAAAGCTAACGTATCGTACACCGCTGCATTAATAGTCGTCAATTGTTTCCATGACTTTTTCTTTAGGTCAAACGAGTAAATGTCAGCTGCATGATTCATATCGCCTCTTGTCACAATTACATTGTTACCAGAGAACGCCACAATCTCATTTACATCAAAATCACCATTTGTAATTTGATTTACTTGAATTGCAATTTTTGTTGATCCAGGAAAGTTAACTTCAAATAGTTGTTTAGTTCCATCAACAGCTGCAATAAAATATACTTTTTTACCATCAACACTCCATTTAAAACTGTCTACGGTGCCATCCCAATTTGAGGTTAAATTCAGTTTTATTCCTTTAAAATCAACAATAATATCGTTTTTATCGGCTTCGTAACCATCGCGTTTCATTTGTAAATAACTAAGGTTTCCTGTTGGTGAAAATTGAGGTGCTACATCATATCCCAAGTTTTCTACAGTTCTATTGACTGTTTTTCCAGTTTCAAGATTGTACTCATAGATATCGGTATTAGTTGAAATAGCATACTGTGTTCCTGCTTTTTTCTTACTTACATATAGAATACTTTTACTGTCGGGTGACCAAATATAATCCTCGTCACCTCCAAAAGGCTTTTGTGGACTGTCAAAGGTTTCTCCTTTTAGAAGATCAATTCCTGTTGCGCCTTCCTTATTTTCTTTGTAAAAAACATGGTTATACTTTCCTTCATTCCAAGTATCCCAATGGCGGTAATCCAAACCATCATACACCTGAACATCAGATTTGTCTAAATTGGGGTAAAAATCTTTACCATGAACATTAGCCAATTTAACCTCTTCGCTGTAAACTACATATTTGCCGTCTGGCGATATGTTTTTGTCATTTATTAAAGATTTAATATCGGTGATTTCAACAGATTCCCCACCGTTTACAGGAATAGTATAGGTTTTTGAAGTCGACTTGTTATCTGTAACAGATGGAGTACTAACTTTATAAACGATGTTTTTCCCATCGGTTGAAATTCCTAAAACTGACACCCGACCTAATTTCCATAGGATTTCTGGAGTCATTACATTTTGACTAATGGCACTTAAACTCATCATTGTAAGGATTGTAAAGAGTATTTTTTTCATAAAAAAGTTAATTTATTTCGAGCTTTAAAAGTACAATTTTATTGTAAAACAGGTACAAGGATTATGTTAACTCTTTCAGAATGTTGACTCATATAAAAGTTATCTAAGAAGCTTTTTATTATTTAAAAATAGTAATTTTATAAAAAATTAAAAGATGCAACTTAGTTATTGGGAATTAAAAAATTGGTTTTCTAAGGTCGATTATACCATTGTAGGGAGCGGAATTGTTGGTTTACATGCTGCATTGCGTTTGCGCGAAAGGTCCCCTGAAAGTAAAATTTTAGTACTTGAAAAAGGAATGTTACCTCATGGAGCAAGCACTAAGAATGCTGGTTTCGCCTGTTTTGGAAGCATTTCAGAGATTATCGATGATTTAAATTCCCATTCAGAGGAAGAAGTAATTCAGTTGATTGCAAAACGTTGGCAAGGGCTACAATTATTAAGGAAAAGAGTAGGAGATCATGCCTTAGATTTTAAGCCTTATGGTGGGTACGAAGTCTTTTTGCAGGAAGAGGATAGTATATATTCCAATTGCATCAATAGAATACCTTTTATAAATGAGATGTTACGTCCCCAATTCAAAGCTGATGTTTTTGCTAAACAAGTGGATAGGTTTGGATTTAAAGGAACAAAAGAATATTTAATTTATAATCCCTTTGAAGGTCAAATTGATACCGGTAATATGATGCAGGCTTTGCTTAGAAATGCATATGCTGAAAATATTTTAATTTTAAATCAGCAAACGGTAACAGACTATGTAGATAAAGGAAATGTTGTTCAAGTCGCGTTGGGAGATTTTACATTTAATACCAAAAAATTGCTATTTGCTAATAATGGGTTTGCAAATGAATTGACTAAAGGAGCTGTAAAGCCCGCAAGAGCGCAAGTTTTAATTACAGAGCCAATAAAAAATCTAGATATTAAAGGTACTTTTCATTTGGATTGTGGCTATTATTATTTCCGAAATATCGGTGACAGAATTCTGCTAGGAGGTGGAAGAAATCTCGATTTTGAAACAGAGACTACAACTGAATTTGCTCAAACAGAAATTATTCAAAATAAATTGGAACAATTATTAAAAGAAGTAATTTTGCCTGAACAAGATTTCAAAATTGCACATCGATGGAGTGGGATTATGGGTGTTGGAAATAGCAAAAAACCAATTGTAAGCCAATTGTCTGACCATGTTTATTGCGGGGTACGATTGGGAGGCATGGGTGTGGCGATAGGAAGTGTAATAGGAACCGAACTAGCAGATCTAATATAATGGCAACAAAAATAACAGCAAAAAAAGCAACAAGAAAACCACTTAAGAAAGATTCAGATACTTTTATGAATAAAATGAGTCGTTTAGTGGTTAAGATTACGCTCGGATTCTTTGTTATATCCATCTTTTTTGTGGTGCTTTTTAAATTTGTTCCGGTACCCTTTACGCCTTTGATGGCGATACGAGCGATAGAAAACAAAACATCTGGAAAGGACGCTATTTTAAGTCACGATTGGGAACCACTTGGAAACATTTCTATCAATCTTCAAAAGGCAGTTATAGCCAGTGAGGATGGTTCTTTTCTTGAGCACAGCGGATTTGATTTTGATGCTATGCAAAAAGCATATAAAAACAACGAGCGTGGCCGTAGAATTAAAGGCGGGAGTACTATATCACAGCAAACTGCAAAAAATGTATTTCTCTGGCAAGGTCGTAGTTATATTAGAAAAGGACTCGAAGCTTACTTTACAGTATTAATTGAACTCGTTTGGGGAAAAGAACGAATCATGGAAGTATATTTAAACAGTATCGAAATGGGAAATGGTGTTTATGGTGCTCAAGCGGCATCAGAATACTGGTACCGCAAAGATGCAGCAAATCTTACACCTATTCAAGCGGCTGGAATTGCAGCAATATTACCAAATCCCAGGAAATTTACAGCAACAAGTTCTTCTTCATATATCAACCGACGAAAAACAAAAATTATGAAGGTGATGCGAACTGTTGGTAAAATAAAATATTAATGGTTTTTAAAAACGTATTCTTTGCTTTTTTACTGTGTGCTGTGTTTCAAATGCGGGGTCAAAACAAAGGATCTGAAATTGGATTAATTACGGACAACGATTTATATACCTCCTCTAGGTATGATATGTATTATACTAACGGCTTGGAATTATTTTACCGTTTTAGGTCCAACAATACGAACATAAAAGTTGATAAGGAAATTACCGAATTGAAAGTAGGGCAGTATATTTATACTCCCAGATATATTGATTCGCCAAATGTAGCATTGGTAGATCGTCCCTATGCCGGTTATCTTTTTGGAGCATTGGGTAAACATTTTTTTTACAAAAACGAGTCGGTTCTTAAAATCAACTTTCAGTTGGGTTATGTAGGTCCTAATGCTTATGGAGAGGAAGTTCAAACTAGCCTTCATAATTTAGTGGGCTATAAAGAAGTACTTGGTTGGGAAAATCAAATACTCAATACGCTAGCGGTCCAAACTCATGTTTTCTTGTCAAAAAAATTATTTAATAGTAAAACAAATAATAAAATTGATTTTCATTGGCGTTCTGAAGCTAATTTAGGTACCGTTTTAACAGGCGCATCTACTGGTTTTTTAAGCAGAATTGCGATCAAGAAATTAGTTCCAGTAAACAATTCTAACCTTTATGATGGTGCTATAGGCAGTAATGAAAGCGAACTTTACTTTTATATTGCTCCAAGTATTAATTATCAGCTTTATGATGCTACTATTCAAGGAAGCTTGTTCAATAATAATAGCCCTATTACGTTTAGTTTGGTGCCATTTCGTTTTAATGGTGAAGCAGGTTTTAAATACCGTAAAAATAATCTTAATCTGTCCTATGTTTTTGTCTATCGAGGAAAAGAGTTGTACAGTAAAACGAGTTCAGGATATTTTTATGGCTCTATAGGTGTCTCTTACTTATTAAAATAAATAGTATTAAAATCAAAAACCGCAAATCTTTTTATAGGATTTACGGTTTAGAATTCTGTGGAGAATACCGGATTCGAACCGGTCACCTCTTGCCTGCCAGGCAAGCACTCTAGCCAAATGAGCTAATCCCCCTACTGCCGCAAATATAGTATAATAACCAATTCAAACAACAAATTTTTAAAAAAGAATAGGTTTCATTATATATTTATAACTTTACATAAAAACTAATGTAATGACACATACAGAAACACAAGGAACATTAACCACCACTATAGAAAACAAGATTGCAACAGTACAATTTTCCCATCCTGCAAGCAACTCTTTCCCCCGTCACTTATTAAATAAATTAACAAAAGAGTTGGATTTGCTCAGTACACATAATGATGTTTCTATCGTTATTCTTAAAAGTGAGGGAACAGGCGCTTTTTGCGCTGGAGCCTCTTTTGATGAGCTTTTGGCTGTTACTGATTTGGAGAAAGGAACCGAATTTTTTTCTGGGTTTGCACATTTAATCAATGCAATGCGTCGTTGCTCGAAGTTAATTGTAGGTCGTATTCATGGTAAAGCTGTAGGTGGCGGAGTAGGTATCGCGTCTGCATGCGACTATGCTTTTGCCACTGTCGATGCAAGTATTAAATTATCAGAACTAGCTATCGGTATAGGTCCATTTGTAATTGAACCTGCGGTAAGTCGTAAAATTGGTAAAACAGCAATGGCCACTATGACGCTAGCTGCCCACGAATGGAAAACCGCAGCCTGGGGCTACGAAAAAGGACTTTACGCTAAGGTTCTGGCAAATGCAACAGAATTAGATATTGAACTTGCGCATTTTACGCAACGATTGGCAGCTTATAACCCAGATGCACTTACCGAAATGAAAAAGATCATCTGGGAAGGAACTGAGCATTGGGAAACACTTTTGCCTCAAAGAGCCGCTATCACTGGTAAGTTAGTCTTGTCGGACTATGCTAAAAACGCTTTAGAGCAATTTAAAAAGAAATGATTTTTTTAGGAGCTATTTCCCGTCATCCGCTATATTCCCGCCCAAAAAAAGGCGGGAGATGCCGCTGCTACCGGGGCTAAAAACGATCCCAATTTGAAACACGCTATTTCTACTTCATATCTCATCTCAATTTACTAAATTTGCAGCCAAAATCAATTTACAATGAGCAATATCAGAATTACAAAACAATTTAGTTTCGAAACTGGACATGCCCTTTATGGCTATGACGGTAAATGTAAAAATGTGCATGGGCACAGCTATAAATTGTCAGTAACCGTTATTGGTAAACCCATTACTGATCGTACGAATGTAAAATATGGTATGGTTATCGATTTTACAGATTTGAAAAAAATTGTAAAGGAAGAAATTGTAGATGAATTTGATCATGCGACCGTTTTTAATGAAACTACACCTCACGTAGAGCTAGCGCACGAGTTAAAAAACCGAGGTCATCACGTTATTTTAGTCGATTATCAACCTACAAGCGAAAATATGGTGGTTGATTTTGCTCAAAAAATAAATGGAAGATTACCTGAAGGAATTGCATTATTTTCTTTAAAATTACAAGAAACAGAATCTTCATTTGCAGAGTGGTTTGCAAGTGACAATTTGTAATTATACACTACAATCTATCGCATGCAATTAGCCAATAATAAAAAAATATATTTCGCTTCAGACCAGCATTTTGGGGCGCCTACGCCTGAATTAAGTTTTCCTAGAGAACAAAAATTCGTGGCTTGGCTCGATGAGGTGAAGCAAGATGCCGAAGCTATTTTTTTACTAGGTGATTTATTTGACTTTTGGTTCGAGTATAAAACGGTAGTGCCAAAAGGCTTTGTTAGAGTACTAGGTAAATTAGCCGAAATTCGCGACAGCGGAATTCCAATTTATTTTTTTGTAGGCAATCACGATTTATGGATGGAGGATTACTTCCAAAAAGAATTAAATATTCCTGTTTATCATGATAATCAAGAATTTACTTTTGGCAAAAAAACATTCCTTATTGGTCATGGAGACGGAAAAGGACCTGGTGACAAAGGATATAAACGAATGAAAAAAGTATTTACGAATCCTTTTTTTAAATGGCTTTTTAGATGGTTGCACCCAGATATTGGCGTTCGTATTGCACAGTACTTGTCAGTTAAAAACAAACTCATTTCAGGAGACGAGGATATTACTTTTCTTGGGGAAGATAAAGAATGGTTGATATTGTATTCAAAAAGAAAGTTAGAAACAAAACATTACAATTACCTTATATTTGGCCACCGTCATTTACCAATGAAAGTAAGTGTACGGGAAAATGCTGAGTATGTGAATCTAGGAGACTGGATTTCTTATTTTACTTATGGAGTTTTTGATGGAGAAAATTTTGAAATTAAAAAATACCAGCGCTAGTTCATTCCTTCGCCGTACATATAATCATGTAGGTCTATTGTAAAGAGCGTCCCTTCAACTAAGTCTTTCACCGCATTCAATTCTGTCATATTTACTGCTAAATCAATTTGGCTACAAGGTGTTTTTAGTAAAAATTTGAAGCACTCATTCCTCAGCTTACAATCATCGCACGACATATTTTTGTTATAGCTTTCCCTAATACAGGATTGAAAAAGCTGTAACTCTTGCCGACTAAAATAAAATCCGGTTTCTCTAAAAATCAATTGTACTTTGTCTGTTAACAGTTCATTTTCTTTTCTCCAATAGAAAGAAGTACCTGCGTCGTTAAAGTAAATTTGTTTCATTTGTTGCATAGTGATTCGTTTGAAACAAATATAACAATTATTTAGATTAATTCTAAATAGAATATGAAAAAGTTTGGAATCTATCCTAGATCATTGTCCTGACTATGTTTGTTTATGTAGTTAGGATTCGCTGTTTTCATGTTCGTCAATGTCTTTTTGTAGATCTAATTTTCTAAAGGAAGGTGAAAAAATACCTGTTCCTAAAACAATTAATAAAGTCATGCTTCCACCAAAAACTACTGATGTTACTGTTCCCATGAGCTTTGCCGTCAATCCACTTTCAAATGCACCTAACTCATTAGACGAACCTACAAAGATAGAATTCACTGCCGAAACGCGGCCGCGCATGTGATCTGGAGTTTTTAATTGTAAAATAGTTTGTCGAATCACTACCGAAATCCCGTCTACGGCACCACTTAAAAATAGAGCAAATACGGATAGGGCAAAAATAGTAGACAGTCCAAAAGTAATAATACAAAGTCCGAAAGCAAAAATAGCTCCCAAAAGCTTCAACCCTGCATTTTTATTCATAGGTACATAAGCAGAAACTATCAAAGTTAGAAACGACCCAATAGCTGGAGCGGCTCTCAAAACCCCAAAGCCTTCTGGACCAACTTTTAAAATATCTTGGGCAAAAATAGGTAACAGTGCCACTGCTCCACCGAATAGTACAGCCACCATATCTAGCGATAAAGCACCTAAAATAGTTTTGTTATTGAAAACAAATTTGACGCCTTCTTTCAAACTTTCCATAATAGGTTCCCCGATTTTTGGGTTCAAAATGGGTTTTGTACCTATTTGTGTTAAAGCGATTAAGGCAAAAATAGAACAAGCAAATACCGAGCACATAGACCAATGAACTCCAATCAAGGTAATAGAGAAACCAGCGACCGCTGGCCCAACCACAGATGCTATTTGCCATACTGAGCTGCTCCAAGTGGCAGCATTTGGATATACTTTTTTAGGAACTATTAGTGATAAAAGTGAGAATATCGTTGGTCCTAAAAAAGAACGTACAATGCCGCCCAAAAACACCATAAAGTATATTCCGTATAAAATCATTTTGGAAGAGTAGCCACTTACAATAGTTGGCCATGTTAACAAAAACAAACCAAAACTAATCACTGAAAAGCCTAAAATACATTTTAAAAGTAAGCTTTTCTTTTCATTCTGATCCACAATGTGGCCTGCAAACAAAGCCATAACGATTGCGGGTATGATTTCCATCAAACCTATAATACCAAGTGAAAGTGGATCTTTGGTTAAACTATAAACTTGCCATTCGATAACAATAAATTGCATTGACCAGGCAAAAACCATTGCAAAGCGCAATAATAAAAAAGTATTGAATTCCTTGAAACGTAAGGCGGCGTATGGGTCGTGAGTGTTTTTCATTATGGTGATCTCAATTATTGATGTCTCTTAATCTCAATTGCAAACTAAGTTTTCCATTCCATTCGTTTTCGTCAATGCAATAAACAGCTTGAAAAGGTTGGTGATTTTTGGTAATTTCTATTTTATTTCCTAACCCAAAACCAATAGCAGTGATGCCTTCAGAATTATTTTGCTTTACAAATAATTTTAAATGTTCGTCATCACCACCCAACGTTTTGCCGTAACCCGTATCGATTATATTTTTTGTCAAAAATACAGGTGTCATGTTTAGCGGACCAAAGGGTTCAAATTGTTTTAAAATCCGAATTAGTTTTGGGGTGATATCTGGAAAGCCGATTTCAGCATCTATCTCAATTTCCGGAACACGCAAATGATCAGGGATAGTTTCTTGTACTTGTCTTTCGAAAGCTTCTTTAAAAGCAGAATAGTTTTCAGGTTTTATCGTCATCCCAGCGGCGTACATATGTCCACCAAATTGTTCTAGATGGCTAGCACAAGCTTCGAGTGCGTTGTACACATCAAATCCTTTTACAGATCGTGCCGAAGCCGCATACTTATCACCACTTTGCGTAAAAACCAAGGTAGGACGGTAATAGGTTTCGATTAGTCTCGATGCAACAATACCGATAACGCCTTTGTGCCAGTTTTCTTGAAAAACCACAGAGGTAAACCGTTGTTGTTCTTTGTTTTCTTCTATTTGTAGAAATGCTTCTTTGGTGATTTGTTTGTCTAAATCTTTACGATCAGAGTTGTATTGTTCTATTTCTGAAGCAAATTGTTGGGCTTGCTCAAAATTAAATTCTGTTAGCAATTCCACAGCATGATTCCCATGTTTGATTCTGCCCGCTGCATTGATGCGTGGTGCAATGATAAAAACGACATCGGTGATATCAAGTGTTTGCTTTTTTAGTTGGTGTACTAATGCTTTAATTCCAGGTCTTGGATTTGTATTTATTACTTGTAAACCGTAATGAGCCAATACTCGGTTTTCGCCAGTCATAGGGACAATATCTGCTGCGATTGCAGTAGCGACTAAATCTAAATAAGGCACTAAGTCATCAATTGTCTGTTTTCGGTTGGTTGCAAGCGCTTGAATTAATTTAAAACCAATTCCGCAGCCGCAAAGCTCATCATAAGGGTAATTACAATCGTCTCTTTTTGGGTCTAAAATTGCCACTGCCTCGGGTAATAACGCACCTGGTCGGTGGTGGTCACAAATGATGAAGTCGATGTTTCGCTCTTTTGCGTAAGCGACATGATCAATCGATTTTATACCACAGTCTAGAGCAATGATTAATGTAAAACCATTGTCCTCCGCAAAATCAATTCCTTTAAAAGAAACGCCATAGCCTTCGTCATAGCGATCAGGAATATAAGTTGCTACTTCAGGATAAAAACTTTTTAAGTAAGAAGAGGCCAGAGAAACCGCTGTGGTACCGTCTACATCATAATCTCCGAATACTAGTATGCGTTCCTGATTTTCAATCGCTGTTTCGATTCTAGCAACTGCTTTCTCCATGTCTTTCATCAAGTAGGGATCGTGGAGGTGCTCTAGAGAAGGTCGAAAAAACAGTTTGGCATCCTCAAACGTTTCGATGCCTCGTTGCACTAAAAGTTGCGCTACAAAGTCTTCAACTTGTAAGGCTTGCGCCAAATGTTTGATTTTTTCTTCAGCAGGTTTCGGTTTTATTGTCCAGCGCATATATCGTAGAGTATAGTAACTTCT
>Ga0206125_10003004_pt1 | contig 16847 bp, 22 predicted proteins | sample Helgoland_Spring_4_FD_148598 | JGI IMG/M metagenome (GOLD analysis project Ga0206125, IMG submission 148598) | Pelagic subsurface seawater microbial communities from Kabeltonne, Helgoland, North Sea - Helgoland_Spring_Bloom_20160331_1 | ecosystem: Environmental > Aquatic > Marine > Epipelagic ... | reverse complement strand
AACCTCGGCGTCAGCACCTTCCAAAACCTCGACCTGCAATGGGACGAAGTCGGCAACCTCGAACAGCGCAGTGAAACCGGCAATGGCCGCAACCTCACAGAGAACTTCCTCTATGACGGCCTCAATCGTCTAACCAGCAGTCAGGTTGTTGGCAGCAGTGCCCAGACACTAACTTACAACGCTATCGGCAATATCACCCACAAATCTGATGTGGGCAGTTACAGCTACGGTGCAGGCAATGCCGGCCCCCATGCCGTAACCAGCGCTGGCGGTCAAACCTACACCTACGATGCCAATGGCAACAATATCAGCGGAGACGGCCGCACCATCAGCTACACCAGCTTTGATAAACCCAGCCAAATCATCAAAGGCAGCCACAAAGTTGAATTTGAGTACGGGCCAGACAGAAGCCGCTACCGCCGCACCGACACCAACACCGGCAATGGACGTGTCACCGACACCCTGTATATCGGCAGTGTTGAAAAAATCACCAACCCCGACGGCAGCAAAGAGTGGAAACGCACCATCGGTAATATCGTGATAAAACAAGTGTTCAACAGCAGCGGCACCCAAACCGCCAAAACAGAACACTATATCCTCAAAGATCACCTCGGCAGCCCCAGCGTAATAATGGACAAAGTCGCCCAGGTACAGCAAACCATGGACTTCGACCCCTGGGGTGCCAGAAGAAACACCAACTGGGCCGCCATGAGCAGCACAGAGCTCACCAACACATTCTTTAAAAACCACAGTATCAGCAATAGCGTGGGTACCGATTCGATTACCTCAAGAGGCTTTACCGGCCATGAGATGCTTGATGAGGTGGGGATTATTCATATGAATGGGCGGATTTATGATGCCAAGTTGGGGAGGTTTTTGCAGGCGGATCCGATTATTCAGGCGCCTTATAATACCCAGAGCCTTAACAGGTATAGCTACACTACAAACAACCCACTTAACGCAATAGATCCCAGTGGCTACAGCTTCTTTAGAAAGCTAATTGGCGTACTAACTAACGGCATTATTGGAGAGCTGTTAGCTGCCATCAATCCGCGTTTTCGAGCATTATTCCAGATTGCGACATGCATGATGGGTAACTTTGTTGCCTGTGGTGCTTCAGCCTTTGGTAATGCTTACGCTGAAGGAGCATCGCTAAAAGATTCGATAAAAGCAGGCTTTACAGCGGGTGTATCCAGTTTTGCCTTCACTCAGGCTGGAGAGTTCTTTGCTGGAGCAGAGGCAGCCAACGCTGCAGCAGTCGCAAAGGGCACACTCAAGGCTGGTGAGGTTCTCGAAAATGGCTTAACGGCAGCGCAAACTGTAGCCAAGATAGCAACACATGCGATGATTGGCGGTGTTATGTCAGAATTACAGGGTGGTAAATTTGGTCATGGATTTCTCGCGGCCGGATTTACTCAGAGCTTATCTGGCCAGATAGATGGTATAGGTGGTAATAATGGATTTGGTAAATTCTCTCGAGTATTAGCTGCTTCTGTTGTTAGTGGAACCGCATCAAAGATAACGGGGGGTAAATTCGCAAATGGGGCAAAGGCCGCCGCATTTGTATTTGCACTGCGAGAATTACCCGGTCTTTATAAAAAAATAGTTGGGTATGAGTTGGATATGCAACCTGGCGGTGATGCAGTTGGTAAGGGAGAACTTCAAATGCCCGTAGAAGGAGCGAATAACATAGGTACCCAAAATGCAACATTAGATCCTAATTGTATGGCTTGTGAGGGTGGTGGTATGTCTAAAACGCTTAATAAAGTTCCTGGTATTAATGCTGTCGCAGGAGTGCATGATGTAATGCAAGTGTCCTTAGGGACAGGTGTTGCTAGAGACGTATTGAATGTACCAGGTATGATTCCAGCTGCAGCACTTACATATACAGCGGCATACTCACAACCATTGACGCATCTTAATACTGGGCAAATGATAGGAATCGCTACAACTTATAGTAGAAATAAAAAACGAGATCGTGACGATCAATTACCTTATGTGGTGGGGTTATGACTGTGCGAAATGTAAGCTTACTAATGATATTGGTATTATTTTCTGGATGTTCTTATTTTGTTTCTTGGAACAAAAAAAGTAAAGCTTTGATTGGGGAGCCAATAAAATTATACAGCGACTTAAATGGTTCTCCAGATGAAATAAAACTACTCCCCGATGGACAAAAGGAATACAAATACCATCTTAAAAAATTAGACCCTTCATGCATACATTATTGGATAGTGAGTCAAGAGGGAATTATTACCGGCTACCGCTATACGGGCTATTGCCGTCCAGTTGGTTAAAAGAAGAATTAGGGTCAGACTGAACCTGCCATAGTTTAACGGACACTTTTACTAAAAAAATAGGTTCAAGCTCGAATTAAAAATATCTCAAGGCTGTTATCGCAAGATGCGAGACATAATCAACAGCCACAGTGATAGAAAACAGGGAAGTGAGTTGAAATTTAGCCATCGTTAAGCGGAGGCTAAATTCCAACAACAGGATTGCAGGGAGTCAGCCTTGCAACCTGCGGTAGCCTGCCAGTCATAGTATCTAGCCTATCCTCCTTTACCTTTTTAGCCATTAAATTCGAGTCTGACCCTAATTAATCCTTACCTGAAAATTTTGGGAATAAGAGCTATATTAATGAGTCACAACTTAGGGACTTGCAAAAGCCACTGTTGGTAACGATGGGCGCTTCAGTAATAGCGCCCTTCACAGGTTCCGCGATTTCAGCTTATAGGGTAGCTTCGCCGGCTATAAAGAACCTGATAAAAGCTACAGCATTTGAACTTGGAGCGGAAATGTTTGACCCAAACTCCAATCTTGATGGCGGTAAACATAACAGGGCCGGCCATCCTAGTCATGGAAGGCAGAAAAGCATTCCAACCTTACATATAAAGTAAAAAAATGAAAGTTTATCAAAAGTATATTAGGAGATCAGTATTTAGTATTTTTGTTTGGGTTATTACAGCCATCGGTTTTGCGTACATTACGTTTTTAGTTGTGCAAAGTATGGCAGTAAGTATATTTATTTTTGTTGCTACGCTTTTCACTTGGAGCCAATTATTTGGTGGTAATGCTGTTAGAAAAAAAATAGTACGTCGTGTATTTTCTCGCCAAAATAGAGTCTATAAAGGCGCTTGCTATCCTTGGGATGATGAGAGTCTAGGGTGGGTAAAGGGAGTTGGTTATATAGACTCAATTAACCAGCCAATGTGGATTAAAGGAACGGCAGAAGGGCTAATGCTATATTTCTTTTGTAATGCTAGAAAGTTACCATTTTTGGTACCTTGGAGCCAAATTAGTCATATCTCTCTTAAAAATAGTGAAACGTTTAGCCGTGAAGTTAATGCAGAAGTACGTTTGTTAGAGAGTGGGTCTAGAGTTAGATTTCCATGGTGTATGGAGTTTAACGGTTTTGTTCCAGCAACAGTTGGTTTAGAAAAAAATTAGGAAAGAATTAGGAAGAATTAGGGTCAGACTGAACCTGCCATACTTTGACGGACACTATAAAAGTTGTGATAGATTTTTATCTAGCCAAGCATGGCGACAAATGACAATTTATTGTCTACATTTTTTTTAGTTAAGAACTAAAGGGTTAAAGCAAAGATATCAATCGGTCCTAAGCCGATTGATTTTATAGGTTAACAGGGATGACATATTTACAAGGATGTAACTTTATTATGCTGTGGAGCAAACTGGAAGAATCAGTATTCTAAGCTACACTTAGTCAAATCATTAAAATAATAATCATATAAATTAATTGTAGGGGAGTTTATAAGCCACAAAATATTGGACGGAATTGGCCGTTTAATGTGGCGCTTGCGGACAAGGAGTCTACTGCATGCGTATTAAAGCCCTTCTTCTTTTATCAGTGTCAGCCATCTTAGTTGGCTGTGTCGGTACACCTCAATCTTTAGTTTCACTGGATAATCAAATATTAATGCATCCCGATAATCGTATCGGAGTAGCCATGGACGCTCTGCCTAAGCCAGGATTAGGGCTGCCCGGCGCTGACTGTTTACTGTGTCTTGCGGTAGCAGCAGGCGCCAACTCAGATTTGTCTTCCCATGCTAAACAGCTTTCCACAGCAGAGGTAGAGCAGTTAAAACCTGAGGTTGTAGCAGCACTTAAAGAGCAGGGTAAAGATTCTGTACTGATTAAAGAACAGCTCAATATCATTAAGCTCCCTAAAACAAAAAAACTAGGGGATGGATTTTCCAAACGTGATTTCTCAGGTTTGGCAGAAGAATTACAGGTAGACCAGCTGCTTGTAATTGATATCAACTCGATTGGAATGACTCGTTCCTATGCTTCCTATGTGCCTACCAGTCCCCCGCAGGCTACTGTGCTAGGGACGGTATTCTTGGTTGATGTTGGCACAAATGCCTATCATTGGTATATGCCAATTAATTTACGACTGTCTGCCGAAGGCGAGTGGAAGGAGCCTCCAGAGTTTCCTGGTTTGACGAATGCCTATTATCAGGTGATTGAAAAACTTAGAGATATGGTCCTAGAGCCCTTGCCTAAATCACCTGATTTGCAAGAAGTTGCCCAGTAAGGATTGCCAATGCGTATTGGAATACTGGTCTGCTGTTTTCTGTTGCTAGTGGCTTGCTCTTCTTCAACGACGAATGATGTCAAGGATACTCCGTTGATTGTAGAAGACTTACCGCCTCTTGCTAAGGTCAACGGCACGTATATCGTGAATCCGTTAGGTGATCAAGATATATCTTTTTATGGCCAGCGTATGGCCAGCGAAGTAAGCTCGAACGGGGCGGGGATGATGTACCCGGGAGGTGATGCCGCATCGTTTTTTGTAGCGATCGCTATGCACGCTGCGATTCAAGGCTCAGTTACCAGTGCCGCTGAGCAGGCCAGAATAGAAGAAGCTAATATTGTTTTGGAACCGTTTCAGGATACTCTCGATAGTCTGTATCTTTCTGATTTAATGCCAGACTCCCTTCTAAGCAATCTTTCATCTGAGACAAACAATGACCTTCTTAAATTAACGGAAGGCTCTAGTTTAGTGGATGGATGGAATGTTGTTATCGATCCTGTTTTTATTATGAGTCGCAGTCAAGATTCAATTACGGCGAAAGTAATCATGGATATTTCTGATATGCGTGATATGCCGACTACGCAGATTAAGGCACCCGGTTACCGTCGAACTATCTATTTGCAATCTTTGCCAACCTACGGAAAGGATGAATGGTTGCAATCTGATGGTGAGAAATTCAAAGCGACACTGCAGAGCTTAATAGGATCCTCAATTGATTTAGGAATTAGTGATTTTAGTGGTTTACTGCCTGAAAAAGAGCCTTCAGCCACTACTGTTCGATATCTTGATAATGGTCAGAAAAAGGTTGAGCGTGGTTATCTGATAACTCAAAACTGTAACCATTTAACCTTTGAGTCACTGCGAGGTGAAATAAAGTCAATGCCCAAAATCGGCTTTAAGGATTGTCCTAATTAGATTATCCATAAGAGTCAAAATATTTTTTAGCTATAGAACTTAATATAAGGAAATTGAAATGTTGAAAAAGAACCATAGTTTTAAAGTGATAGCTGCCAGTATGGCGCTAAGTGTCTCCTGTATTGCCTATTCAGGGGATGCCTATATTGCTGCAAGTCTTGGCTATATGGATTATAAAGAAACAGCGGAAGTTATAGGGTTTCCTCCTATTAAATTTGATTCATCGATTAATTCTCTCAATGTCCGGTTGGGCAAAAACTATACGGAGTACTTTTCCGCAGAAATGCGTCTAGGCTTGGGTCTTGGTGATGATCCTGTAAAAGTTGATGGTGAAGAGTTTGGCGCTAACCTTGAAATGCGTGATATGTATGGCGTCTATGCCCGTGGAGGGATGCAGGTGGACGAACGATTTTATCCCTATGTGATTGTGGGTTATAGCCAGGCAAAACTTGAGGCCTCTTCACTCGGGATTGCGATTGATGGTGACTTTGGTGGTGTCTCTTATGGTCTTGGTATCGATGTGGATATTAACAATGATGTGAAGGGAAATATTGAGTATATGAGTTACTTTGATACTGTGGGTATTGAAGTGGCAGGCTTTACTCTTGGGCTTTCAAAGTCTTTCTAATGGCTTTTGTTAGGTTAGGGAATTTACCTTTGGTATTTTCTTTGCTTATATCTCTTGCCGGTTTCTTCTCGAAAAAATCTTCAGTAAGCTATTTGTAAATAAGGAATTACAAAAAATGAAAAGGATTTATATTTTAATTATATTGGCTCTTTTGTCAGCATGTTCGACAACAAGCCCAGTTAAAACCTCAGAAGATGCTGAGGCAATAAATGCGCTTACGATGTCTTGTAAAAAACCCTATATATTGCCTCAAGACTGTTCAATATGGTCTGAAGCTACAAGGAAGTTAGAAATAAACGGTTTTGTTGTCAAAGTAGGTGCGTCAGATGATGGAAAAACTGTTTTAGTAATGGATGCACGCTCATTTAGAAACACTCTTAGCGATCCGTTCACTTTAAATAGTAAAACTCACAGTACTGCGTCCAATAATAGCTATCATGCTATCCGAAAAGTTTTTGATGAAAATGATATTGAGGTTCTGAGGGTTAGGCCGCTAAAGTCTTTTGGTAATATAAATGGCTATGTACTTGAATTGAAGAGTGATGGTTACTCTCTATTAAAAACCTATACAAAGAAATAAGACTAGATGTCAGGTGATATAGCAATTCTGTAAATAGGTTCCACAACGTTGAAGGCGCGTTGCTAAATTGCCTTCAGTTTATTCACTTTAATAAGGAAATTATAAAATGTTAAAAGTTATTTCTGTTGCAGCGTTAATGGTTGGGCTTTTGTCAGGTTGCGCGACTATTATCGGAGATCCGGATCAGTTGTTGCCGATAGCAAGCACACCAGAAGGCGCGTCAATATCAATTGTTGATGAGCGTGGCATTGAGGTTTTTAGAGGTGAAACACCTACCACAGTTACCTTGGCTAAGAGTGATGGTTCTTACTGGGGCGGAAAAGACTATAAGGTTGTCATTACAAAAGCGGGTTATTCTTCTTATGAGTTGCCAGTTAAGACGTCACCAAATGGTTGGTATATCGGTGGTAATTTAGTTTTTGGTGGTTTGATTGGTTACTTCATCGTTGATCCATTGAATGGTGATATGTATACGCTTTCTACAAAAGAGATCAATGCTACATTGTCGTCGAATTCCGCAGAGGCCAATTCTGATGAAGAATTATCAATAGTTTTGCTTGATGATGTACCGGAAGCTGTACGCTCGAAAATGGTAAGGGTTAATTAAGTCATTCTATAAAGAATTAGAAAGAATTAGGGTCAGACTGGAATTATAAAGAATTAGGGTCAGACTGGAATTAAACGTATTTCAAGGCTGTTGTCGCAAGAAGCGAGACATAACAACAGCCACAGCGATAGAAAACAAGGAAGTGAGTTGAAATTTAGCCGTCGTTAAGCGGAGGCTAAATTCCAACAACAGGATTGCAGGGAGTCAGCCTTGCAACCTTCGGTAGCCTGCCAGTTAACAACTTTCGATAGTCCTTTAGCTATTAAATCGAGTCTGACCCTAATTCTTTATAATTCCAGTCTGACCCTAATTCTTGTTAGGAGAAGAATCCTTTCATCCACTTCAAAAAAAGGGATATTTTAATGAAGTATTTAGCTGTTTTGCTAATCGCAATCTTTTCTACACATTTACTGGCACAGCCAACCTGGCATACCTCAAAAATATCAAGGGTTTATCCCCAAGCAGACGGCCGATTTGTCGTTATATTTGAATCAGATAATCTGAGCTGTACTAACGCTAATAATCCGAAGTACTACTACGTTGGCGTAGGGCTCAATGGTGTAACAGAGGCCGGTTTAACAAAAATCTATAGTGCGCTCCTCACCGCAGGCGCAAGCGGGAGAGAAGTAACAATAAACTTTGATTCATCAAGTGCTTACTGTGAAATTAATCGAGTATCAGTGTCGTTCCAGTAGCATTTATAACAATTTTTTTGGCCTGTAAGAATTGGGCTGTTAGGTATTTAAGGAGAAATACATGAAATATTTTGGACTGTTAATAATCCTCTATTCAGGGATGACACTCTCAACTGCTTATTCATATGTAACCACCATTAGCGGAATATCTGTCGGTGAAAATTACGTTAGGGTTAAGCTAAGTGAAATGAATGTGGTGGAAGGTTGCGTGGATCAAAATTGGTATGTGCTGGATACGACTAATCAAACTCAGGAAATTTTCTTTTCCAGTCTTCTCAGTGCAAATGCGGCGAATATGGAGCTGTCTCTACAGCTAACTGGTTGTCATCAAGCCGGTATAAGGAGTTATCCAAAGATTACCCATGTTTATCTTTGTGATACGCAGTATTGTAATTAGCTAAAAATATTAGGTTTTTAATAAACCTTTAATGGAGCAAAAAATGAAAAGGATTTTGTGCCTGGTATTAATCATGTTTAGTTCTTCTTTATGTGCGGGGTGGTCTTCAACTGGTTTGGTTGAACGAGTTTATTCCCATAATGGATCTCATGTGATTAGGACCACTCTTACCGATAATGTCTGTACGCCCGGTCATTTTTGGTGGCCGGCAGATGATAGTGATGCGGGTGATATGTTTGCTTTGGCGCTGGCGGCTCTGACGGCTGGTAAGGAGGTTCAGGTTGTTTATGATACGGCGGATTTGAGTTGCCAGCATGGCGATTCGGCTAAGATCACTCATATGGCGATTATTAATTAGAATTCTAGGGACGTTGCAATGAAAAAACACTGCTAGCTTTGTTTGTTTTTAGTTTAAGTACTTTATGCCTTGCTACAGGCAGGCATTTTTCGTTAACCACTGGGGTGGGCATTATTCAATATTCTTCGGGTGATCAGGTGTATGTTTATCTGGAAACCCCTGTGCCAGTTTCGATAATTGACTGCTCTAACGGAGGGGCGAAAATTCGTTGGTTGCTAGATACAGATACTGGTAAAGAGTTTTATGCGGCGGCTTTAGCTGCCTATGCTGGAGGCAAGAGAATAGAGTTGTATTTTAATGCGGGGGCGGGCTGTTTAAACGGTTTTCCACAGCCAACGTCTTTTGGACTGATTAATTAATTGGAGAGTTTGTATGAAAAGGATTTCGTTTGTTTTATTAATGTTGGTGAGTACGGGGCTGTTAGCTTCTGGGCACGGTGCTGGAAAGATTACTGCGCTTAATATGGCAGGTTCAAATTTTAGTTCTCACCCTAATATCGCTCAATTTCAAATTGAAGGCGGGTTTACTCTATCTGGTTGTAATACGACCTTTGCCGGTGTTCGGGTTGAGGATGCTCATCTTATTTCGACGCTGCTTGCGGCAAAAATGGCTGATAAAGAGGTCGCGGTTTATTTGAATGTTAACGATCAATATTACGATTTAGGGGCTAATCCTGATCGTTGTGTTGCAACGATGATAACGGTTAATTAGCTCCGATTATGGCGCTTAAATAAATAAGGGGCTTTATATGAAGATTTCATTGGTTGTTGTATTTCTAATGGGTTGTTTTTTTGCCTTATCTGTATCTGCTGGCGAGGACTTTGTTTTCGGGAAAATTACCGCTCTTATGGGGTCGGGAACGGAGCCGGCGATTATTATCGATTTAGATAAGGTTCCAACAGGTTGCTATGGTGGAACTTACCATTGGTTGTTTTTTGCAGGGACTGCAGAGGAGCGGCAGTGGATTTATTCAACGGCATTAGCAATGGCGGTAACAGGTAAGACTGTTAGTGTTTATACCAACTCTGATGGCACGACTTGCCGGATTAATAATATTCAAATAACAACCGGGTTAAATTAAGCGGGAGTTAAAGCTACTTTAAATCAAGAAGAGATAATGAAAAATCTATTGCTGCTGTTGTTACTTGTTACCGTCAATGCCAATGCAGCTTGGATTGGTGTAACTGGAAAGGTAACAACAATTCTACTTTACGATAGTACGGATTCGATACTTGTTGTATTGGATAGTTCGGGGGCGGCGGTTGCTGAATGTTCTAATAATCAGACCTTTGCGATAAATGGCGCATTGCCTGCTGACCGCAGAAACCAGATGTTGTCGGCACTGATGACGGCAAAGGCTTCTGGGCAGTCTGTGACTATTATGTTTAATGATGTTGGCGGCTGTGTATCTTGGGGTGCTTCGTCGAATGTTTATCGTAAGATTGAGAGGGTGGGTTTTTAGTGGGTTGGGTTGAGATCCTTCGGCTTCGCTCAGCATGACAAATTAGGAGCAGGGCTTTCGTTGTCGTCTCGAATTGTTCTCTGTCGTTTTAAGCCTGACATTGTCACTCTGAACCCCTCACTGTCATTCTGAACGTATGTGAAGAATCTCCTGGTTGAATTGTAATACCTTGATTCAGATGCTGAATTAGACAGGATTAACTGCTTGATTGAGACTACACTTATTTCAAATTGGTGTATTCAAAATGACGCAGGACGCGACATGCACATGGAGATAAAGAACAGGGTTCAACTAAGCTGGCAACTTGCTGCGGTATGCGCTGTTTTGTTGTGGTTGGCTGGGTTGGTATCTCTTGCTGTCGATGATTACAGTCTTAGCCGCTATGATTTAACTCTCTCCGAAGATACTTCTTTTTCCAACGCGGGTTCTTCCGTTGATCCATCCGCTAAACTCTCCAAAAATCACTCTGGTGTCGGATTCTCTAGTTCCAAGTCTTCCTATTCTAAGCTTTTCAATTCCAAGCTTTCCAATTCGTTACAGTCCAACAATCTGTATTTAATGGGCAGGCCAAAGTCTGTCCCCGAGAAGGTCGTTGAGGTTGAGCCTCTTACCGAGACTCGGCTGGATTTTGTGCTGCGGGGGGTTTTTGCCAGTCAGGGTAGTCAGCTGGGTGGTGCGGTTATTGATATTGGCAGTAAAGAGCCCGGGTTTTTCCAGATTGGCGATTTAATTGCTGAGGATATTGCTCTGGTGGCGGTGCAGGATGATGGGGTGGTTATTGATCGCGCTGGTAAGCGCGAGAAGCTTTCATTTGATAAGTCGCTGGTTGATATTGATACATTTGTGCGTTCGAGAAATAGTGATTTCTCTTCGGCGGAGGCGTCCCCGCAGGAAGTTGATTTATCTAATGAGCCAAAACGAGAAAAACCACAGCTGTCGTTAACTGAGAGATTAAAAATACTGCGCAGTAACTGATTTTTTTAATTAAAAGGATTTAATTTTAGATGATGGATTATAGTTCTTTCGGAAGGGCTGGTAATAGAGTCGCTGGGTTGTCTGGCTTTGTTGTTTTGTGGCTGCTGTTGTCGGTGTTTTCTCTGCAGGTATTAGCTCAGGAGCAGTCTCAGGGTGACAGGGTTACTCTTTCTCTACATCAGGCAGATATTCAGGATCTGGTGCGCTGGGCTTCGTCGGTGACGCAAAAAACCATCATTATTCACCCTACGGTTAAAGGTAATGTCACTGTTGTGGCGGGCGAGCCTATGTCTCGCGAGCAGGCCTATCAGGTGTTTTTGTCGGTGCTGCAGGTGCATGGCTATATGGTGGTTGATACGGCCCAGGCGCTGAAGGTTGTGCCGGTCAATATCGGTAAAGAGAATGATATTTCTCTGTTGGGTGATAGCAGTATCAGCCCGGAGAATATGGTTGTGCGGATTATTGTGGTTAAGAATATCTCTGCTAATGATGTGATATCGCTGGTTCGGCCTATGTTGCCGCAGTCTGCTCATCTGGCGGCTTATCCGGGTACCAATACGCTGTTAATTGCTTCGCGGGCGGCGAAGGTTGAGCAGATTGCAGAGATTATTAAGCGCTTGGATCAGGCGGGTACTATTGATATTGAGTTGATTGAAGTTAAGTTCGCCAGCGCTCAGGAGTTGATCCAGACATTGACCAAGCTTATTCCGGCGAGTTCTGGCGCAAATGCGGGTCAACCCAATGCGATTAGCCTGGCAGTGGATGAGCGTTCGAACAGTATTTTAATGACCGGTGATCCGGTGACTCGACAGCAGATTAGGGCGTTAATTGGGCGTCTGGATCAGCCGCTGGCGGGGGATGGCAATACTCAGGTTATCTTTTTGCAGTATGCGCGGGCGACTGAGCTGGTGCCGATTTTAGAAAGTGTTAGTGGCAGTGTGACTAAGGCTGAAAAAGACCAGCGTTTGGCCCAGGCGGATATTAGTATTCGTGCGGATGAGTCGTTAAATTCATTGATTATCACTGCGCCACCTTCGGTGCTGAGTACGATCAAAGGGGTTATCGCGAGGCTTGATGTGCGCCGTGCGCAAGTGCTGGTTGAGGCGTTGATTGTTGAGGTGAATGAGGATTTGTCTCGGGATTTGGGTGTGGAGTGGCGTAGCAATAACTCGGATGGTGAGCCCGAATCTGTATTTGGTGGTTTCTCTGCTTTTCCGGGGACGGTGCAGCCTTTTACACCTGATGCTGATGGTGATATTACGCTGGGGCGTGGTTTGTCTCTGGGCTATTTTCGCGGCAATGACCTGCGCTCGATTATCCGTGCACTGGAGGGCGAGGCGAATGCCAATATTTTGTCTACGCCGAGTATTTTGGCGATGGATAATGAGGAGGCAAAAATCCTTGTCGGTGAAAATGTGCCGTTTATTACCGGTGCTCAAAGCAGGCAGGGGGATGCGGATCCATTTCAAACTATTCAGCGCCAGGATATTGGTGTGCTGCTAAAAATTAAGCCGCATATTAACAATAGTGATTCGGTGACTTTGCAGATTGACCAGACGGTGGAGAGTATTGCCCAAACCGATGCGGCGACGGCGGATATTGTCACCAATAAACGCGAGATCTCGACCCGGGTGCTTATTGATAATAACCAGATTTTGGTGCTTGGCGGGTTGATTCGCGATGAGGTGGTTGAGTCTGAGTCCAAGGTGCCATTTTTGGGTAGTATTCCATTGATTGGCAGGGCGTTTAAAAGTAGTTCGAACAAGGTTGTTAAGAAGAATCTTATGGTGTTTATTCACCCGGTGATTTTGCGTGATGCCAAGTCGAGCTATGAGGCGACTCGGGTTCGCTACGAGTATATGCAGGAGAGTCAGGATCAGTTTCGCAGCCGCCTGAATAGGTTTTTTGTTCCCGGTGATTCGCCACGCTTGGATGATTTGCTGCCCCTTGAGTTGGCTCCGGATCTTGGTCTGGAGCAAGACTGATGCAGCCGCTGCCGTTTAGTTTTGCCAAGCGTCATTCCGTATTGCTTGTTCCTGAAGCGTCTGAACAGGCAGAAGCAATCAATGTTGTCACTCTACAGCCACTGAGTTTGTCTCTGTTCTCTGAACTTCGCCGTTTTGCCGGTGTGCCGCTGAATATCGAGCAGGTTGATGAGGGGCAGTTTCAAAAAACCATGTCTGAGCTGTATGAGTCGAGCGCTGTCCAATCGCGCCAGTCGATGGAGGGTATTGGCGATGAGTTGCAGCTGGGTTCTCTATCTGGCTCGACGCTAGCCGAGTCCATGTCGCAGGCTGAGGATTTACTGGAGCAGGAGGATGAGGCGCCGATTATTCGTTTGATCAATGCGATTCTTGCCGAGGCGATTCAGGCCCAGGCATCTGATATTCATCTGGAGACATTTGAGAAGAATCTGAGTGTTCGTTTTCGTGTGGACGGTATTTTAAAAGAGGTTGCTCAGCCGCGACGTGAATTGGCGGCGCTGTTAATTTCGCGCATTAAGGTGATGGCGGGTTTGGATATCGCTGAAAAACGGTTGCCTCAGGATGGGCGACTATCGTTAAAGCTTGGTGGCCGTGAGGTGGATGTGCGGGTTTCGACATTGCCGTCTATTTATGGTGAACGGATTGTATTGCGTCTGCTGGATAAGCAGGAGCAGACTATTGATCTTGGCGGTCTGGGCATTTCACTGTCGGATCGGCAACGTTTGGAAAAGCTGCTCGGTTCGAGTCACGGTATTCTGCTGGTCACTGGCCCGACGGGTTCGGGCAAGACAACTACGCTCTATGCAGGGCTTAGTCATATCAATGATCGCAAGAAGAATATTCTGACGGTTGAGGATCCGGTTGAATACCATATTGATGGTATTGGCCAAACTCAGGTTAACAATAAGGCGGGTATGACTTTTGCCAAGGGTTTGCGGGCGATTCTGCGTCAGGACCCGGATGTGGTTATGGTTGGGGAAATTCGCGATCTGGAAACTATGCAGATTGCGGTGCAGGCAAGTTTGACCGGGCATTTGGTGCTGTCGACTCTGCACACTAATACGGCGGCGGGGGCGGTTACCCGGTTGATGGATATGGGTATTGAGCCTTTCTTGCTGTCGTCTTCTCTGGTGGCTGTGCTGGCCCAGCGCTTGGTGCGCAAGCTCTGTCCCCACTGCAAGGGTGAATATCAGCTTAGTGATGCAGAGTTAGCTCTCTTTGAAGGGTTTGAGGGGCGGCAGCAAATCTATCAGCCCGACCCCAATGGCTGTGAGCACTGCGACCATGAGGGTTATAAGGGTAGAACGGGTATCTATGAGTTAATTACTGTTGATGAGCCTTTGCGCCAGCTAATTCACGATAGGGCGGCGCAATCCAGTCTGGTTGCCTGTGCTCGTGAGTCTAGTCCGTCGATTCGTCAGGATGGTTTTGCCAAGGTGCTGACCGGTGAGACTTCGCTGGCGGAAGTCTTACGTGTGACTCAGGAGGGTTAGTCGCTGCAATGGCAACGTTTGATTATCGCGCTATCGATATTAATGGCAAACAACAGGGCGGTATTTTAGAGGCTGATAGTGAGCGCCATGTCCGGCAACAGTTGCGGCGCTTAAATCTGGTGCCGTTGTCTGTAGTTCGGACTGCCGGTGCTTTACACAAAAGCTATAGAACAAAACTGGGTGCGACAACACTGGCGATTATTACTCGACAGTTGGCGGTTTTGTTGCGCTCTGGAATGCCACTTAGCGAGGCGCTGGAGGGTTTGTCGAAACAGGCGAGGGTTAAGGGTGCTGGTGGTGCTGGAGCTTACAGGGTTCTTTCGGTTGTGCGTACATCGGTGCGTGAGGGTGGCAGTCTTTCCGATAGCCTCGGGCAGTTTCCAAAAACCTTTGATCAACTTTACTGTGCGACCGTTGCGGCGGGTGAGCAGTCTGGCAGTTTGGATCTGGTGCTTGAGCAGTTGGCCGAACACACTGAATCGCAGCGGGCGTTTCACCAGAAGACTATGGCGGCGCTGATTTATCCGGTTTTGTTGGTGGCTCTGGCTATCGCTATTGTCAGTGGGCTGATGATTTATATCGTACCCGATGTTATTAAGGTGTTTGTCGATAGCGGCCAGTTATTGCCACTGTTAACTCGTGGGTTGTTGGCGACCAGTGATTTTTTGCAGGCTTGGGGTTTGCTGCTGCTATTGGTGTTGCTGGTGATAATGGTGGCAGTGGGTTTGGCTATGCATCTGCCGGCTATTCGCCAGAGAATTCATAAGGTCTATTTGCATACGCCGCTGATCAAAACTTTTAGTCGCGGTGTTAATGCGCAACGCTATGTGCAAACTCTGGGAATTCTCAGCCACAGCGGTGTGGTGTTGCATCAGGGTATGGGGATAGCACAGCAGGTGGTTAAGAATAGCCATTTGCGGATGTTACTCGGTGAGGTGGCCGCCCGGGTTCGCGAAGGTGAGAGCCTGAGTAAGGCGCTAGAGGATATTCACTATTTTCCGCCACTGATGGTTTATATGTTGGCGAGCGGTGAGGCGAGTGGTGAACTTGATCAGATGCTGCGCAAGGCGGCGGAGCAGCAGGAGCAGGATATTAAGGCGTTGGTGGCTGGGGCGGTGAGTCTTTTTGAGCCTTTGATGCTGTTGTTTATGGGTGCGGTTGTACTGGTTATCGTGCTGGCTATTTTGCTGCCGATTCTGAATATGAATCAGTTGATAGGTTAGCTGTCATGTCAGGACAGGAATTTTTTAAAATAATTACAGGGAAGTGATCAATATGGGTGTTGCGTTGCACAGCAGGAAGACGGCCAGTCAGCGTGGTTTTACGCTGATTGAAATTATGATTGTGGTGGTGATTTTGGGGGTGCTGGCGGCTCTGGTGGTGCCCAATATGATCGGTAAGGCAGCAGAGGCGCGACAGACGGCTGCGGCCAGTGATATTCGATCTATTGCCAATGCGCTGGATATGTATCGTTTGGATAATTTTAATTACCCGAGCACTGACCAAAACCTGGCGGCGTTGGTGGAGAAACCCAGTGGCTTTCCCGCGGCGGCCAATTGGAGTGAAGGTGGTTATTTGCGCAAGCTGCCTAAAGACCCCTGGGGTAATCAATATATTTATATTAGCCCGGGCAAAGCGGGCCCCTATGATCTGCTGAGTATGGGTGGTGATGGCCGAATTGGTGGTGAGGGTGAAGCTGCGGATATCAATCTGGCTGATCTGTAATGCATTTTTCTCTAAGCATAAATCATCGAAGGCAGGCTGGCTTTACCTTGCTTGAGTTGCTTTTGGTGGTTGTGGTGGTTGCGGTGATAGCCGGGCTTGCGGTTTTGTCGGTTGGCGATCGCAGAGAGCAGGGTCTGCAGCTGGAGGCACAGAAACTTAAGGCGCTGATGGATTCTCTGGCTGAGCAGGCGGTATTTCAACAGGCGCCCTATGGCTTGCAGTTTATTGAACATGGCTATCGCAGCTTGGTTTGGGATTACTCTGATTCTGAATGGATGGTTTTGGGTGAGAGAGAGTCGGCGCAGCATTTTCCTGACTATATAAAAATTGAGCCGCGATCTGAGGCTAAACAAACGCCACAGGAGGATGAGGCATTAGTGCCGGATATTGTTTTTTATCCTGATGAGGAGGTGGAGGATTTTGAGCTACGGCTGTCGCTGGTTGATGGTGATGCTCAATGGCTGATTCA
>Ga0206125_10003000_pt1 | contig 16855 bp, 8 predicted proteins | sample Helgoland_Spring_4_FD_148598 | JGI IMG/M metagenome (GOLD analysis project Ga0206125, IMG submission 148598) | Pelagic subsurface seawater microbial communities from Kabeltonne, Helgoland, North Sea - Helgoland_Spring_Bloom_20160331_1 | ecosystem: Environmental > Aquatic > Marine > Epipelagic ... | reverse complement strand
GACCTAAACGACAACCAGCAGGTGAACCAACTCACCACTGGAGAAAAATACGAAGGTTCTTTTGTAACGCTCGAAAACCTTACCGTAACAACGGTCATCCAATTCTCCGGAAACCGCATCAGTTTCAATGTAGCAGACGCCAACGGAAACGTTATCAATGTGAGTGATCGTTTTCTCGCTCAGAAGCTTTCTTCTTACAGCACCGTCAATCCAAACTCACCGCAATCGCAAGGTTCTTTTGTACCTCCAGTACCAGGAACATTCTTAAACTCATTAAGTGGTGTCGTACGTCACGATGCAAACGGTTGTACCGGTGATAATGGACGTGGTTATGAAATCAATCCATTTGACAGCACACATTATGACGTAGGTTACGCGCCGCCATACATCGCAAACTTCGAGCGCGATCCATCTGTTCCTACTTCGAACCAAGACGTTGAAATCATTTGTAACATCACAGATTACGACGGTACTGTGGATAGCGTGTGTATCGCATGGACTGCTGATAATGCCGTGAGTATCGCGAACATGCCGAAATATACCTTCCCTTTGAGCGCCGGAACAACGGATGAATACGAATATGAAATCCCCGCGCAAATCGACGGGAGTACTGTTCGTTACTACATCTATGCTGCAGACAACGATGGCAACGAAAGCTGGTACCCTACAAAACCGACCACGCAAGCTTCGCCAAATATTGAATTCTACACTGTTCGCGATAACGGAATGCTGGTTTACGACATTCAATACACCATGGATCCATTTGGAGACAGTCCATTAGAAACTCAAGAGGTTACTGTAAAAGGTGTGGTCACTGCTTCAACTAAAATTGGCGACCTCGGCTACCTCTATATTCAAGATGAAACCGGTTCTGCATGGAGCGGGATTTGGTGTGTGGGTATAGGATTGAACCAATTCTACCGCAACGAAGAAATTGAAGTGACTGGCGTCGTTGAAGAGTACTACGGGATGACACGCCTCAATGTTACTTCTGCAAACAAAACAGGCAACTTAGGTAACGTAAGCGCCACCGTGCTTGATCCTTCCGATTCTGCATCCTATGCAAACTTCGGCTGGGAGCCGTACGAGAGTATGTTTATCCGCTACGAGCAGCCGAACGGCAAACTGCACATAAGCCAAACGAATTTAGGCTTTGGTGATTTTGCGGTAAGCAGTTCAAATACGGCAGCCGTGAGTCATAGTGCACGTGTTTTAGCAGGACGTCAGAGCACTACCGCTTACAGTTCTCTAGACGTACAATTGGTCACCGATACTTCGTACAGCAGTTTAGACGGTGAAATGAACGTAACACCGATCGTTGTAAGCGATACCATGACTTTTGATGCCATTGAAGGCATCTTGTTCTACGGTTTTAGCAACTACCGACTTTTACCTCGTAATAATAATGACTTCATCGGTGCAAACGTGACCCTTGATAGCATTACGGTGGCTAATTCACCGATCAGCGTTGTAGAATTGGACCAAATGAATGTGGCGTTTTACCCTAACCCTGTCAACAACCAACTGACCGTTAAAGCGCCTATGGACGGGGTATTAGCGATTTACAACAACGCTGGCAAACGTGTATTGGGCGAACGCTTCTCTCAAGAAACCCTGCTAGATGTAAGTGCACTTCCTAATGGCTTGTACCTATTGAGCTTAGAGGGAAATAAGGGCCAATTCTTTACGCGAATTTCTGTACAACACTAATTCATGAAACACCTACTGTACTTCGCTTTAGCGGTGCTCGTCTTTAGTTGCCGCGGGACCAATGATCCCGTGACCAACATGGCGCCAGAAACGCTACTTCAGGTCGATAGTATTGTGCGCACGGGTGACCTGCGCCTAGGAACCAACGTGACCCTTCACTGGTACGGTATGGATCAAGACGGTTTTATCAAAGGGTACCACATTACCGTAGATGAAACCACAAGTTTTACAGAAAATACAGACAGCACATTCAGTTTCAATATTGACGCGGGTCAGGATACCGCTGATATTTTTCTCACTGTTGCTGCCGAAGACAATGAGGGACTTATTGACCCTACGCCTGCCACACTCCTTGTACCTATAAAAAACGCGGCACCCGAGGTCGCTATCGATCCGGACGGCCTTTTGTCAGATAGTGCTTTTATTGTTGCTACCGTGGATTGGCGTGCAAGCGATGCGGATGGTGAAGAAACCATTGAAAGTGTTGAATTCAAATTAAACGCAGGGAATTGGATAGAAATAGGGACCTCTGTTTCTTTATTGTCCTTTGCTACAGATCCACAAGGAAACGTGGCTTACTTCAAAAACGCAGGGTTCGTAGATTCGATTCCTGGTGCCAATTTGCAAGGAGAAAACTTCATTTTTCTTCGCGCACGTGACCGTGCCGGTGTGTATTCAGCCGTTGACACGACTTCTGGGTTTTATTGGAAAGCAGCCAACAGTGCTACACTTGTCATTAACGGGCAACCCGAATACATAGGCAGCACCTATAAAGCCTGGATGGATAGTGCTAATCTGGTATACGACTACCTTCAAATGGATGCAGTAAGTGGTGCAGGAATTCCGGCCTATTGGGATCCGACGTTTGAGATCATTATGTCGAGCTATGCTAAAATTGCGCTTTTCACAGATGCGACAGTATTCCCTACTAAATCTGGTGACGACTACCTCCTGAACATCCTTGCCTTAAGCACACAAAAGTTTCTGCAACAAGGCGGAAAGTTGTTTACTGCTTCCCAATTTTCATCAAACATGGCAGGCGGTGCCTTTTTAGACATCTTTCCTGTTGAAAGTTTAGTTTTCAGCAGCGGTCAAGCTCGATTAACCAATGACAGTACATTGGCCCCTCTTCAACCTGGCTTTCCGTCGCTTCAACCTCAGAATATTGTACTTGGGATCACGCCTATTGTACCCTCTGCAGATGCCACAGCGCTTTACAACGGACAGATCACAAAAATAGCAGGATGGAGCGGCTCGACTACTATGGGGGCAACTCGGACACAAAACGGCAGTATAAATCAAGTTTTTGTCGCTTTGCCTTTGCATGTATTTAATAGGCCAACGAACCACGGAGGCATACTCCTAGACCATGTATTTAATGCGGTATTCTAAAGTCATTCTATCCCTAGCCTTGGTCATGTGCCAATTCCTAGGAGTTGCGCAAGAAAAAGGCATCTTACGTGGGCGAGCCCTCGAGAAAGGCACCAAAGAGCCGTTGCCTAATGCTGCCGTAACTATTGTAGGTACTTTTTATCAGACACTCACGGATTTTGATGGGAATTTTGAAATCAAGGACATCAAACCGGGCACCTACAGCGTCAAATTTCAGTTCATAGGCTACCAGCCTATTCTTTTCAACGACATTAGAATCACCAGCAAAAAGCCTGTGAATTTGACGGCAGAATTGCAGGAACAAAGTGAAATGCTCAATGCGGTAACGGTGGTCGGACGCAAGAACCAAGTTGATCTTGAAAAGGCGTCTTCTGCTATTACTCTTACCGGCAATGAAATCGGAAAACTGGTTGCGAAAGGCGTTGAGGATGTACTCGCCCAACAAGCCGGAGTACAGCGCACTACTGATGGACTACAAATCCGTGGCGCACGCGTGTACGAAACGGAATACCTCATCGATGGAATTTCAGCACAAGATCCACTGGCTGGAACTGGTGGTGGTGTTAGTGTAAGTTCTTCTTCAGTAGGCTCCCTTAATTTAATGACCGGAGGGGCAAGTGCAGAATACGGCGGAGGCTCTGCCGGGATTATTAATACGCGCATCAAAGAAGGCGGTGAAAAATTCAGTTGGGGTTTAAATTATCAAACGGACCAAATCGTAGATGCTACCTCTTTCAATACGGACGAAATAGAGGTAACCATAAGCACCCCCGTTCCTTTTACCAAGAAAAAACTTCGCCTCTTCACTACAGCTAGAGGCCAATGGACGGACCACTATTTTGGAGCGACGGCAACCCAATTAAAATCGAGTTTATTCCCGGATAACCCAGAGTTTTGGGCACCGCGTCAAAGCAATGATTATACCCACACCGTGAAGCTGAGTTATGCGGACAAAACCGTTGGAAAGTTTACGTTAACCAACAGCCACAGCCTTAAGGTGAATCAAAATTCTCGAACGCTTCAAATCGTTGGATTCGATGCCCTACTCACACCCGGATTTCAATACGATAGAAGCAACAACCTAGACAACGCCACGACTTATACCCACCACAGTAACCTTACCGTGCTCGGCTGGAATAAACGAATCAATGCAAAAACAGGCTTAACCATAAGTGCAGGTAGACTCTTCACCAACCTAAGAGCAGATGCTAACGGACGCCCATTCCGCGCTGAAACAGTCGATCAGATTTATGACGAAGCATACATCTTCACCGGTGACCTGACCGTTTTTAACCCTAATGATCCGTATGGGAATTACTATTTAATCCCAGGCAATGGACTTATTAATAATGGCGGCGTCACTCCTATCTGGCACGACCACTACGCTGCGGAAAATACGTTTAAAGGAAAATTGACCTTTCAACCCAATGCCATACACACCATTAGCGGTGGCCTAGAACACGCTTTGACAGAATACCAATGGGTAGATGTCTACCGCCCTTGGGTAGGCGCACCCATCGTTTTGAACGACAGTACCACAACTCCCTCTGTATCTATTGGATCCAGCAACGATATTTGGAAAGTAAGTCCACAGAAAGGTGGGCTCTTCGCTCAAGACCGTATTGAATACAAAGGCGTAAAAGCCACCTTAGGGATGCGTTTCAACTACTGGGCACCAGGTAAATTCGCAGACAACGCGGTGGCCGATTCGACCTCGCCCGTCCTCCCCGCCATTCGAGATGCATACAACCAGAATTCTTTTAATGCTGGAGGATTGAGCTGGAAAGTCCGTCTTCTTCCTCGATTGAATGTGAGCTTTCCCGTCACGGAAAACAATGTACTTTACTTTAACTATGGGCACAGCATGCGTATGCCGCATCCCCGCTTCATGTATGCCGGACTTGACCCGCAGTACCAGGACCGTAGTTTCTTGTCTTCGCTAGGTAACCCAAACCTCAACCCTGAGGTGAACATCTCATACGAAGTGGGATACAAGACGTTAGTCGGAAGCCGGATCGGTTGGACCATCAATGCGTTCAACAACAACCGCTTCGATTACATCGTTTCGCGTCGTGTAATTACGACAGATGCAACCGGTCGTCCGGTCACTAAAACCATGTACATCAATCAAGACTATGCTAAAATAATTGGTGTAGAAACGCAGTTGAATGCACGACTAAACAATTCATTTACGTCCTTCTTTAACGGATCATACCAACAAGCAAGAGGAAAATCAAACAGTGCCCGCGAGAGTGCCTTACAGATTGCACAAACAGGTGAGGTACCGCTGACTCAAGAGCAATTCTTAGCCTGGGATCGACCCTGGAAATTCAATGCCGGGGTCAGCTTCCAAAACGACAGCAGTAAATTCCGTGCTTCACTCAATGCACAATACACGTCCGGTTACAGATATACCCCCCAAATCCTCGAAGGATACAACGACCTGGGTCGTCCGCAATACCGTGTAGATAACGCAAACTATTTGAGAGAACGCGGCGCCTACTGGTTTGGGATTAATGGAAAAGCATCCTACGCTCTAGTGAAATTTGGAACGGGCGGCATTCTATTAAACGTTGAGGTTATGAATATTACCGGACGTAGAAATGCACAATTGGTCAACCCTATTACCGGTCGCGCATACGAATACGGAGACGATGTCCCGTTGACTTGGCGTGATCCTCGCCCAGAATTCAATGGGCCTCAAGAAACCGGAACAGATCCAAGAAACCCGGCACGCTACTCAGCACCGACTCAACTATTAGCTGGAATTCAAATCAAATGGTAAGACGTCAATTTTACATACCGCTGGTCATTGGATTACTATTGAGTTTTGCTTCAAATGCCCAATTATTGCCCTCTTACGGTGAGGAACGTGCAGGACTCAGTGCCTTCACCTTCTTAAAACTTCCTATTGACCCGGCGAGCACAGGCGTCGGAGGTGCAAGTTTAGCGATGACCGAACACAGCTTCGGAGCGCTCATTAATCCTGCACTCATAAGTGGCGGCAACCAACAAGGTGTTTTTTCTGCAAACCGTGCTTTAGGAGGCGGTATCAATCACGATTTTGTTGCGCTGACGAAAGCACGAAAAAACGGTCAGCACATCGCGCTAACCCTCAATAGTCTTAGTACGGGTTCCATCATCGAACGCACCGTTTGGCAACCGGAAGGAACCGGCGCAACGACTTCTGCCACATTGGCTTCTGTAGGGTTAGGCATTAGCCAGGCCTTCAGCGAATACTTCCATGCGGGGGTTCAGCTTAAATACGGGCTGGAGCAACTAGGTGTCTACCGTGCACATAACGTTTACCTAGATTTAGGATTCCTATATAAACTGGATATCGCTGACCTCCAGTTCGCAGCTGCACTAACCAACTTCGGACCCAATACACCGATAAGCAATATGCCAATAGGTCAAGAATCTGCGTTGGCGGCTTCACCGCAAATGTTCTCCATGGGCATACAATGGACAGCATGGGAAAATGACGACCACAGCCTTACCCCGAGCTTACAACTGAACCACCCTACGGACAACGCTGAATTCTACGCGGGTGGACTAAAGTACCAATGGCGTTCGCAATTGTGGGGTGCTGTTGGTTACCAAATTGGCAGTCAAAAAGCTTTGCCGTGGATGGGCTTCGGAATGAAAACGGTCCTAAAAGGTTGGCCAGTAGAATGGGGTGTTGGGGCACAGCCTACACCATACAACCAATACCAAGGAACCATAGGAATAAAAATTAAACCACTCACATGGTAAGAATCTTAGGCATACTCTCCGTCCTTTTCATCGGTGTCTTTCTAAGCAGTTGCGACAACTACTTTGGTGAGCGAACTAATCTAGATTTTATTGAAATCCCTACTTACGATGTCAGGGAGATCAGTTACGTACCCATCGCACCAAACATTCAAGACGCCATTGCACCCGTAGATGTTTATATCGGATATGATGAATTCATTTATGTTGTAGACAGCGCTCAAGACCTCATTCTACGCTACGATATTGCCCTTAATTTACAAGGAAGTATCTATGTTCCTGGCGTTCGAAAGGTAACACAGACCCGAAGCTTTGATCTTCTCGCCATAGGCACCTACGACACGACCATCACTGGGGTTGATTACAGCCTAACTGCGCTTTATGAGATTGAAATGGTCGGTAACGATAATGTCCTATCAATGCAAGGTGCCACGGCAGAAGCCGTTATTGTCCACCCCTTTTATTTTAAGAATAGTTTCTCCTCATCTGATGCCAAGGTGAAGTTTACGGATGTTGCAATCATTGGTTCCAACATTCAACTAGAAAACAACAGCTATTACTTAAGTCGTACGGGTACAAGCAGCAACAATGCAGGATTCGGTCCAGATAACGCGGTGCTTAAATTCACAAAAGATCACCAGTGGATTAGTGCTTTACCTATTACTGCAACAGGCGCTTTGTACAACGACTATTTTAAAAATCCACTTTCACTACAAGGATTTACACAGGCCCCGCAGCTTACTGCGACCAACAGTCCAGACTTTTGGGTACTGAATCAAGATGAGGATCAGGAAATCCAGGTGCAACACATCCAGTTTACTGAAGGGCCGTTCGGGGCGCTTTACCAACCCATCTTTTACAGCACTCTCGATCCGGCAGCAAAACGCTATTTACAGACACCAAAGCGATTTCTTGACCCTGTTGATTTATGTTTAGCAGGCGACGGTTCAAGGTTTTTGTTTGTCGCCGACGCTGGTGTAGACAGTGTGTACCAGTTTACCTCTTCCGGTTTGGAAGGCGTGCCACCACCACCAGCTTCGGCAGCTGAGTTTAATGCTCTTGCCTCATTAGGCGGATTTGGGAAGGTCAGTGCCATTGGTTACTACGACAAGATTTTATATGTAGCTGATTCTAAAAATGGTACAGTGCAGAGGTTTAAACTAACTCTTGATTTTGACTAACTATTAGCATTCAAATAATGCTCAGAATATTCGTATATTCCAATCTTAATTTTACACATCAATAATCATTGAACAAACTATGAAAAAGTATTTATCCATAGTTCTTGTATGCCTTTCCTATTTTGGATTTGCTCAAACAAACTATGTCGTCACATTCAAAGTGAACGCAGCAAACATCACCGTAGGTTCTAACGGAATTTACTTAGGTGGTGGTGTCATCGGCGGAGCGAACGCCGTCCAATTAACCGATGCAGATGGAAACGGTGTTTATGAAGGTACTGACACCTTGAGTGGTGCCGGTGGCGGTAATTTCATCTTCCTGAATTCTCCTACTTGGAATGGCGATTGGGGAGCAAAAGAAAATCTTGCAGGCTTGGCATGTGCAGATGCTAACAATTATAACGACCGTATACTCCCGAGTTTTACTCAAGATACGACGTTAATGTTCTGCTACGGTACCTGTTCTACAGATACACTCTGTACAACAACGTATACCGCAACCTCATGTGGTGACTTGTTCTTCTCAGAATATGCAGAAGGCTCTTCAAACAATAAATACTTTGAAATTTATAATCCGACCGCTAGTGCGATTTCTTTAAGTGGGTACACCGTTTACTTGAGTGGTAATGGCGGGTCTTACACAAATACGTTCACATCTAGTGCTTCAATTGCATCTGGGGACGTATATATGATTTCAACGAACCAGTTAGATAGTGCAACGCAAACTTTAGCGGATACCGCAATGGGCTATCCTTCTGTGGCGCACTTCAACGGTGACGATGCATTAATTCTCGTTAACGGAACAGATACCATTGATGTTATTGGTGTTCCCGGTGTTGATCCAGGTTCGTCTTGGACAGTAGGTACAGGTTCTACTGCTAACCATACGCTGGTTCGCAAGGCAACTGTGGACATGGGTTCTACGGACTGGACTACAGGTGCAGGAGAATGGGATGTCTACGCCAGCAACACATGGACTTACGCGGGCTCAAATTCAAGCAATTGTATTGTGACGCCTAAAAATGTGACGTTCCAAGTAGATATGAGCAATGTATCTGCTTCCTTCACTAACGTGTATGTGAGCGGTACCGTAAATAACTGGAGTGGTAACTCAAACCAATTAACTGATGCCGATGGTGATGGTGTGTATGAAGGTACATTATCCCTCATGCCAGGTTCTTACGAATACAAATTCACGTATGACAACTGGACTGGTCAAGAAACTCTCGACCCTGTAGCCGATGCCACATGTACTTTAACTACTGGCGCCTTTACCAACCGCTATTCTACTATTGGAAATGCAGATACAACTTTGCCTGTGGTATGTTGGGAATCTTGTAATACTTGTGGCTATGTTGCCCCTTGTTCAGAATTATACTTCAGCGAATATGCAGAAGGCTCTTCAAACAATAAATACTTTGAAATTTATAATCCGACCGCTAGTGCGATTTCTTTAAGTGGTTACACCGTTTACTTGAGTGGTAATGGCGGGTCTTACACAAATACGTTCACATCTAGTGCTTCAATTGCATCTGGGGACGTATACATGATTTCAACGAACCAGTTAGATAGTGCAACCCAAACATTAGCAGATACCGCAATGGGCTATCCTTCTGTGGCGCACTTCAACGGTGACGATGCATTAATTCTCGTTAACGGAACAGATACTATTGATGTGATTGGTGTTCCAGGTGTTGATCCAGGTTCGTCTTGGACAGTAGGTACCGGTTCTACTGCTAACCATACGCTGGTTCGCAAGCATGCCGTTTCCGGGGGTTCAACAGACTGGACTACTGGGGTATTAGAATGGGATGTTTACGCTAGCAATACATGGTCTTACGCCGGTGAGCACTCCAGCACATGTATTATAACTCCTGTAGATGTGACTTTCCAAGTAGACATGAATTATGTAACTGCATCGTACACTAACGTTTATGTGAGCGGTACCGTAAATAACTGGAGTGGTAACTCAAACCAATTAACTGATGCCGATGGTGATGGTGTGTATGAAGGTACATTATCCCTCATGCCAGGTTCTTACGAATACAAATTCACGTATGACAACTGGACCGGTCAAGAAACTCTGGATCCTGTAGCCGATGCCACTTGTACTTTGACCACCGGGACGTTTACAAACCGTTACTCTACGATCAGCAATGCAGATACTACGTTACCTGTGGTATGTTGGGAAGAGTGTGCGGCATGTGTAGGACCAACAGACTTCGCCGTAACTTTTATGGTGAATACAGCCAATATCACTGTTGGCACAAATGGTCTCTACCTTGGTGGTGGTGTTATTGGAGGTGCTAATGCCGTTCAATTGCTAGATCCTGACGGTGATGGTATTTACGTAGGTACTGATACCTTGAACGGTTCAAATGGAGGGAATTTCATTTTCCTCAATAGCCCTGCGAATGCTTCAGACTGGAACGCGAAAGAAAACCTAGCTGGTTTGTCTTGTGCTGATCCGTCAAACTACAACGATAGAATTCTTCCAACCTTTACTCAGGACACAACGTTGATGTTCTGCTACGGCACCTGTTCTACAGATACGTCGTGTACAGTTACCTCTACGAATCCAGATGTGACCTTCCGTGTGGACATGAGCAATGTTTCTGCGTCATTCACTAATGTTTATGTGAGTGGAACGCTGAACAGCTGGAGCGGTAATGCAAACCAATTGACTGATCCTGATGGTGACGGTGTTTACGAAGCAGATATTAGTCTTGCCGCTGGTAATTATGAATTTAAGTTCACCTACGATAACTGGGTTGGTCAAGAGTCGTTAGATGCAACTCTAGATAGCGCATGTACGCTAACCACAGGAGCGTTTACAAACCGTTACATCACCATTGGTGCATCTGATACCACCCTCCCAGTATTCTGTTGGGAAGAGTGTACTTCTTGTGCTACGACGACGACGGGTTGTACCGAATTGTTCTTCAGCGAATACGCAGAAGGCTCTTCTAACAATAAATACATTGAGATCTACAACCCAACGGCAAATGCTATTTCATTAAGCTCATACACCGTATACCAAAGTGGTAATGGTGGTTCTTACACGAATACGTTCACAACGAATGCTACTATCGCTTCTGGTGGCGTCTACATGATTGCTGCTAACCAAGCGGATGCTTCTATTCTTGCAGTCGCAGATACAGCAATGGCTTATCCGTCCATCGCGCACTTCAACGGTGACGATGCTATGATTCTCGTTAGCGGAACGGATACGGTAGATGTTATTGGTGTTCCAGGAGTAGATCCAGGTTCATCTTGGACAGTCGGTACGGGATCAACGGCAAACCATACTCTCGTTCGTATGGCTTCTATAGGAGCGGGATCAACGGATTGGACAACCGGCGCAACTGAGTGGGACGTTTACGCACAGAACACATGGACTTACATGGGAGCGCATACTTCGAACTGTATTTATGTAGCACCAGCACCAACCTTTGATTCGGTGGTTGCTATCAACACTTTCAATAGCAACGATGCTAACGGTGTCGCAGATTCTTTAGGTGCTATGAAGTGGATCAAGGTCATTGTAACTTCAATTGACTTTGACGGAAACGCAGGTTATTCTTTCTACGGTGAAGATGCGACAGATGGTATAAACATCTACAACTTCGCAGATCAAAGCGGCTATACCGCTCCAATGATGGGTGATAGCTTATACATTCATGGAGAAGTGGAGCAATTCCGCGGTCTAACTGAATTAAAACCGGATTCAATCTATTTATTGAGCAGTGGTAATGCATTACCTGCAGCTTCTATAGAAACGGCCCTTGATGAAACAACAGAAAGTGAATTAATCAAATTGATAGGGTTTACGCTTGCTGATGCTACACAATGGCCAGCTAGTGGTTCTTCAGCGAATGTAGATATCACGAATGGAACGGATACTATGACCATGCGCATCGATAGTGATACGGATATTGACGGCTCAACAGCTCCAGTGGGTACATTTGATGTAACGGGAATCGGTTCACAATATGATTTCTCATCTCCTTATGATGAAGGTTACCAGATATTCCCGCGTCAATTGACAGATATCTTCGTTTACCCATTCATCCCGACGTATACAATCGACCAAGTGGACAACACTGATGCCGATGGCGTACCGGATTCATTAAATGTATACTGTAAGGTAGTAGGTGTAGTTCATGGGGTGGATATGCAAGGCTCTGCTACTGCGGTGTCCTTCACTGTACACGACGGAACTGAAGGTCTTGGCACCTACTCTTCGGTGGCTACTGTTGCATCCTACGTAGTAACGGAAGGCGATGAAGTTCGTATTGTTGGATCGATCGGTCACTTCAATGGTTTATTGCAGATGTATGTAGATAGCGTTACTGTGTTAAGCACGGGTAATGCCACTCAAACACCGACTGTGGTTACTGCATTAGGCGAAAGCACAGAAAGTGAGCTAGTGAAGTTCGAAAACATGACCATGGTAGATCCTACCCAATGGGGATCTGGTTCATCAGGTTACAACATCGACATCACTAACGGTAACGACACTATCGTTATGCGTATTGATGCAGATGTTGATCTTTATGGTGCTCCTGCTCCAACGGGTATGTTTGATGTTGTAGGTATTGGTGGTCAATATGACTTCAGTGCTCCACACTTCGACGGGTACCAATTATTGCCGCGTTACCAAGCCGATATCATGACCTCTACAGGTGTTGCTGCTGTGAAATTATCTATTTCCGAAATTATGGCAGGTTCGAATTCTACAGCGTACAATGCAGATTGGTTCGAGATTCACAACTATGGTGATTCTGCGGTTGACCTAAGCGGTTATTCGTGGGATGATGAAAGTGAGATTGCAGGAACATCTACCTTCCCTTCCGTAACTGTCCAGCCTGGTGAAGCGATTGTCGTACTTGACGATGTCGCTGCCAATAAAGATGCTTTCTTGACGGAATGGAAATTATACGCAGGCTCTGTAACTATTGTTGCTAATGATGAATTGACTGGATCTTTCCCAAGCTTGAGTCAAAATGGTGATGCCGTCTTCTTGTACGATGCAAATGGTGCAGAGATGGCAAGCGGTGTGTATTCAGCTGCTACAGCTGGTTTCGCTGTTGAGTTCGACACTACAGGTGCCTTCTTAGGTGATGCTGTGGATGGAACAAACGGCGCTTACACTTCCCTTGAAGGTGATGTAGGTTCGCCAGGTAACTTGACACCAAACACAGGTGTTGATGAGGCTTCGGTGATCAGTAACATTTACCCGAACCCGACAACTGGGTCGTTCACTGTGAACCTTGCTAGCGACATTAGCTACGAAGCAACGATCACTAACATGACTGGTGCTGCAGTATTCCACAAAGTGGGTACTGGCTCTGTATTGGAGATTGATTTGGATGCGGCAAGAGGAACCTACGTATTACGCGTACGTACGGCTCAAGGCACCGCAGTACAAATGATCGTGCTACAATAAACACGGTTAACTGATAAAAGAAACCCCCCGCGGCCGATGGCCGCGGGGGGTTTTTATTTGGGATAAGGTTCCGCGCGCCTGCGGCGCGCGGAATATATCATCAGTGTGAGATAATAATCTGCTCGCGAAATTCGCCCGATTGTAAGATGTAAGACCCTGCTGGTATGGATGCCACAGGAATACGATTTTCTCCGCTATTAAGCTTGCCTTCCAGTAGGCGCTCGCCAGTTAAACTTGTGATGCTAAACGACGCAGGGGTCGGAGCAGTGATGTTGAGAAAGGTATCGGCTGGAATTGGACCTAATAGAAGATTCAAGTGCTCAGAAGATGTCTCTACAGCCATGAATGGGTTCCAAGCAACGTTCGTTGAATCGCCGTAGATGTAATGAACCAATTCCGGATGGTCTATAAATGGATTACGATTGCCCTGCATAGTATGAATAACACTATTACGATTCATTTCAAAGCTGTCCACAGGATCCGCCCAGTGCCAATCAATCAAGGTTGAAAGCACAGCATGCGTGGTACCTCCAGAATTTAATGCTTCACGGACGACTAAATCGGGCTCGGTTCCAGCACCTTCATAGCGTAAATCCATGTAAAGTATAATACGTGCAAGATCACCCTTGACCTTATCGCGCGGTTCAAATAGCCCCGCCGAACCATTGATACGGTTTCCGGTAGCAGATCCGTTGTAGTTAACACCCGATCCCGTTGTACCTAAGTCATCGTATTCATGGTTTGAACGAAGTGAATTTAATCCACCGTCGGCTGGCTTGAGGTTGTGAACATCCGTTCCAACACCAACGCTCGTGTTAAATCCACCCAAACTCTGCGGCCAAACGTGTTCGCGGTTCCAACCTTGCCCATTGTTGTATTCTTGTGGACCGTCAACACTCACGCCCGCGTATATCAGACATACGTTCGAGGTATTGGTGGTATCCTTGTCGCTTACCTTTAAAACATCCCACGTATCAGTGCTTGAAGAAGAATAACTTAAGCGGGTATGGACTTTAATGATATCATACAATGCTTCGCGCAGGTCCTCCCCGCTTTCATTATATGCATCTTGATAATACGGCAATGGTTGCGCTTGGAGTGATGCTGCAGCAATGAACAGTACAGCAACAGTTAAGATTTTTTTCATGAGAATATATTAGTCTTCGCAAAGATGCACAAAAACTAATCATTAGGTGGGCCAATGGCAATGCACCCTACCAGCGCTCGAGAGGAAAATTAGGGTCCAATTCTTTCAATTCACGACCCACGCGCGACCAATCCTTTTTGAATGTCGCCAAAACCGCTGCATCTTCGGGCGCATCTTGCACTCGGCCACCGCTGTTGAGCTTCATGTACAAAGGCAGCAAGGCACGTTGCAAGGCATGTGGAATGAGGGGTTGAAGTTTGAGGCCCAATTGGTGTAAGGCCCCACTCTTAATCGCCACACTTTCGTTGCGGTGTTCGAAATCGAACGCGTCGTAAAAACTTGAATCCACGCCAACATATTCCGCAATCTCCTTCATCACCGCTTCCTTGCGCGACATGAAATCTTCAAAGGCCCAGCACCTCACGTGCCCCTCAGGCATCGCATCCATCCACGCTTTCAAATGCTTGGCATAGTCCACGTGATCCATGATTTGCGGACGCTGAATGTACTCCGACAACGTCATATCAATGCGTTTGGTGCGGTAGCGCTCCATCTTATAATGGCTGTACATCTGCTTCGACGGTTCGCGGAACAAGAAGATCATCTTTGGTTTATGGGGCCAATTCGAAAAGTGCTCACGCGCCACCTTTTCGTACAAATAATGCGCCGTCGCCTCAAACCTCACTGTGGCATCCTCCCCGCCCTTGAAAAAAGCTTCATAGTGGTCCAAATCATGCTCGTGCACATTGGCCGACGCATTGAACCTATTCACCTTATCGGCGAAAAAGAACGTCTCCTTCTTAGGACTGCCGTAGACCTCCGGATGGGCGGCCAACCAAAAGTACAAGCTGCTGGTCCCACACTTTGGGGCGCCGCCAATGATGACATTAGGAAGAGAAGCTTCGTTCATGCCCGCAAGATAGTAAGATTCGATGCTAGACCGTAGTCAAAAGCAGTTCTTTGATCCACCATGCGAGTGCCGCCCCGGCTAGAGGTGCACAGACTGGAATCCATGCGTAAGACCACCCAGAATCTATTTTGTGTTTGATGGGAAGTAATTGGTGCATGATGCGCGGACCTAAATCGCGCGCAGGGTTGATTGCATATCCGGTTGTACCGCCTAAGCCTAAACCAATAACCCATACTAGAAGACCAACAGGCAGAGCACCTACGCTGCCTAGTCCTATAGGAATACTGGGGTCTGCTTCCAGAGAAGCCGGTGAGATATAGAAAACAACAAATACGAGGACAAAAGCGCCCATGGCCTCCGATAGAAAATTATTCCACGTTTTATCAAAGCTCGGCGCGGTACAAAATGAACCGCGGATGGCGGCGCCGTTTTCAGTGATGTCGTAATGCGGTTTGTAGAAGAAGTAGTTGAGGGTGGTTCCGGCGGCGGCGCCTAATAATTGGGCCAAGACATACGTCCCCAATTGACTGGTAGTAAGGTCCGTATTTAACCATAAGGCCAAAGAAACCGCGGGGTTCAAATGCGCGCCGCTGTAAGGACCCGCCACAACCACTCCGATGTAGACCGCAAGGCCCCACGCTGTGGTAATCATGATCCAAGAACCAGGATCTCCAGCTGCTTTAGTTTGCTTTAAAACCACGTTAGCAACAACGCCATTACCCACAAAAAGTAAGAGGAAAGTGCCCATGAATTCTGCCCAAAATGCCGACATACGTTTCGCTGTATTTAGCTTACGAAGATGCAAAAACCTTATGAGAATGAGAATTGTGGTATTTTGAGGTTTTACTAATAACTCCAATCCGCTTTATGAAGCCATATATTCTTGCTGTAGACGCCGGGACGACCTCCTCTCGGGCCATTGTTTTTGATGGTGACACTAAAAAAATTGGCTTAGGGCAATTTGAGTTTACGCAATATTTCCCGCAACCCTCACTAGTTGAACATGATGCGAATGAGCTCTGGACGACCCAGATCAAAGCAATCAAAGAAGCGTTAAAACAAGCCAAAATAAAACCAAACGAGATCAGCGCCATAGGCATTACAAACCAGCGGGAAACCACAGTAATTTGGGATGCCGTCACGGGCGAGCCCATCCACCACGCGATCGTTTGGCAAGACCGCCGAACCTCAGATTACTGTGAAACGATCAAAGCAACACACGGCGAAATTATAACGGAGAAAACAGGACTCATAACGGATGCGTATTTCAGTGCCAGTAAAATCCGCTGGCTTCTAGAAAATGTACCGGGAGC
>Ga0206125_10002992_pt1 | contig 16893 bp, 16 predicted proteins | sample Helgoland_Spring_4_FD_148598 | JGI IMG/M metagenome (GOLD analysis project Ga0206125, IMG submission 148598) | Pelagic subsurface seawater microbial communities from Kabeltonne, Helgoland, North Sea - Helgoland_Spring_Bloom_20160331_1 | ecosystem: Environmental > Aquatic > Marine > Epipelagic ... | reverse complement strand
ATGATGTTAATATAAGTGTAATAATACCATGTATTCCAAAACATATTCCATATTTAAATGACGTATTACAAAATATGAAAGATCAAACATTAAAGCCATTTGAAATTATTATTACATTATCTGAAACAAAAGAAGAAGAAGCTAAAAAATTAGAACTAGAATTAAAAAATAAATTTGACTTAAATTTAAAAATTATATCACATATAGAAAAACAAAATTCTGCTGAAAATAAAAATAGAGGTGTCAAATATGTTGATAAAATATGTGAATATATTGCATTTATTGATGCGGATGATATTACATATCCTTCAAAATTAAAAGATATGATTGATTTTATGGTCTCACATTGTGCAGAATTGGGTTTACATAGTTATGATCCAGTATTTAATCCTAATTATAAAAATTTAAATCCAAAAGAATTAAAGGAACATGAAATAAATAATAAATTGGAAGATCATTATTTTATTCCTAATTTAGGTGCAACACATGGACATATAATAATTAAAAAATATATTTTTGATAAAATTATATTTGACCCAACATGTGATTATTGTGAAGACGCTGATTTTATCAGGAAAATATTGGAATATAATTATAAGGGTGTCTATTTAAATAAACCATTAATCTTATATAGATTCTAATTACCTAATATTTAAAAATCATAATATAATATAGAATAGAATATTATATTATATATATATATATATGAAATATATAATTAATTATAAATTACAAGGTGGTACTGATAAAATCCCGAAGATAATACATCAATTATGGATTGGAGAACATAAGATTCCTTGGAGATATATAAATACTTGGAAATGTGATTATATTAAAAAAAATCCAGATTGGGAATATATGCTATGGACAGAAAAAGAATTAGAAGAATTAAATATGGAAAATAAACATATATATGACTTAGAATCAACTTATAATGGTAAATCAGATATTGCAAGATATGAAATATTATATAAATATGGTGGTATTTGGATTGATGCAGATAGTGTATGGATTAATGACAAATCATTAAACTATTTAATAGAAGGTGCAAAAGAAACAAATTTTTTTGCATCTAGATCGTTAAATGACGAAGGTAATCTAGCAAGTGGTGTAGTAGGAAGTTCTAAGAAGCATACTAATTTGAGATATTTATTAGATGAGTTTAAAAAAATGGAATCAAATTATTTAGATTTAAGAGAAAAATATATGCCATGGGAGCTAATAGGTCCTTTATTTATTGATAAAATAAGAATCAACAATATGCCATTAACAATATATCCTACAAAATATTTTTATCCAGTTTACTGGCATGGAATTACGGATGTAGAATATCATAAAAAACATAAACTTCCGGAAGAATCATATATGTTTCAATATGGTATAACAACCAATAATTTATTTAATCAATATGGAGGTAATAATACAAAAGATTATTATACATCACCCGAAGTCAAAAAAGATTTAATAGACTTATTTGAAAAAATAATTATCTTATTAAATGAATTTAATATTAAATATACAATTACATTTGGTACATTACTTGGTGCTGTAAGACATAAAGATATTATTCCATGGGATGATGATATAGATATAGATATACCAGATGATTATATTAATAAATTATTATCAACAGAATTTATTAAAAGACTAAATGATTATAATTGTGAACTTGTTATACAACATTATAACGGCTTACCAGATAATAAAATAGTGGCAATTAAAATATTTGATAAATCCGGATCTGAAACAGGTTATAAATGGAAATTTCCATTTATTGATATTTTTATAATAATACTTGAGAACAATAAATATATAAGAAAATACAATGATAAAATTTTAGGTGATTGGCTTAATAAAGATTATTACTATACGAAAAATCAATTTGATAATTTAATAGACTATAAATTTAATAGATTAACCGTTAAAGGTATTAGTGATCCAAGTGATTATTTATCACTTAATTATGGTTCTGATTGGAAATATAAAGGGGTAGTAAGTTGTTGGGATCATAAGAATGAAAAACATAAGACAAGTACATGCGGTATTAGTATAGATTTGAAAAATTAAAACTAAACAATATGATGGATTATATATTTAAAAATGTAAATATAGATGAATTGAAAGACGATAAAAACATGGATAAAAAACATGGATAAAATACAAGATATGTTAAAAATATATATATTATCTTATAAAACTTATTTTAGTAATTCAGAATATTTTGTAAAGATACAATTTTATTATTTTGTTGACTTACTAGTACGTGAAATAATATTAATGTCTGGGCTTTAATATTATTTCTTTTTATAATATTCAAGATCATAAAAAATATTTTCCCATTCTTCTAATCCAAGATTATAAAATATTTTATTCCACATATTATTAATTCTAATATTTTCCCATTCTTCTAATCCAACATTATAAAAAATATTATCATCATCCTCGTCATTATTATTTAATATATTTGATATGATATCGCAATAATAATTACAACGAGATTGTAATTTTATTGAAGCTACATTCCTTTTTTTATCTTGTTCTTTAAGCCAAATACTATGATGTTTTCGTGCATGTTTGCGTACACCATCTGTGGATTTATATATTTTGTAACATGATTGAAATTTACATTGATATTTAACCATAATGTTAATATATATTAAATATATATTATATGAAGATTATAAAAAAAAATATAATTTCAATTTTTTAATAAAATAATGTATCTGCAATTTGTAATTATTTTATATTATAAGGACTGCAAAAAATTAAAAATTTTATTTATAATTGATTTATATAATTTTTTACATATTAAATTAGAAGTATTACCTAATATTGTACTAAAAGTTTTTTAGAATTTTTCTCTGTAAAACTTTTAGTTTTTTTGACCAAATCCCTGGTTTAGATCATTTTTATTAAATAAATGTAATTTAATTTATAAAAATGATCTAAAATATCATGTAAATCAACTATGATTTAATTTTATTTATAAATTTTATTTTCTTTGACTTTATATAGAATTCTATACCATCAAAAATAGATGAATTTTTATATAATTTATAGGTGAAGCTATACCAGTACTATTAAAGTCTTGCAGTTCTTCATATATGGATCTGCCTATATATTTTGATATATGTGATATAATAAAAATAAAATTATACTAATCATTAATAAATAAAATAAAAAATTTTTAAATTTACATGGTTTATTTTCAGATTTATTTTCAGTTATGTTTTCATCAATTTCGAAATTGTATTGTTTATTGTAATATTGGAAAGTTTCATCATAACTTCTATTAGTTTTTTTTGAATTTACACTGTTATGAACATCAACAAGCCACATAAATAAATTATCTCTACTAGATAAAATTTTACTAGTAAGAGGGTATTTTTTTAAATGTAATTTATAATTATTTCTACATTTGTCACAAGGAATCATAAATTGTAAAGAATTAAAAAATTGTTCAGCAGCTTTTTTTTCATCAAAAGATGGTTTGGTAGGATATGCCATAGTAACACTTTCAAGAAAAAACCATGCATGAGGTCCCCAAATTTTTGGTTCGAAATTTTGTCTCATTATTTATAATTAGATTTTAATTTAATAAAAAAACTTAAAAACTAATTTAATTTACAACTTTCTTCTTTAGTTATAATATTCGTATCTAATTTACGACTTTCTTCTTTAGTTATAATATTCGTATCTAATTTACAACTTTTTTCTTTAGTTATAATATAATTTTATAATTTACGAGTTTCTTTAGTTATAATATAAGTATCTAATTTTTTGTTAAATAAATTTATATTTAATATATTATCCTGAACTAATAAATAATTATTTTCTGTTACTTCTGAATATTTTAATTTAAAAATATTTAATAATTTATTATCTTCAAAAACAGGTCGATATTTACATAAATATTCAAATAAATAAGCATTTATTTTCATATAAATTTTATCTTTTGATTCAAAAGATTGTAATATATTATCTTTTAAATTAATATTAACCGATGAATAGTAGTCTCTATTACCGGTTGTAATTGTAATATTTTTATTTACTTTATTTCTGGGTCTGCAAATATCTATAATATTTGCATCATTAATTGTTTTAGTAATTGTTATATAAGCATTAATATCTATATCTATATTTAATAAATCGCAATGAATTAAACCACATACGACAAATTTATTATCAAACTTTAATATTATATCATCTTTATTTAATTTATTCATTTTATCAAATTTAGAATATAAATTATAATTAATATTCTCATTTTTTGTTATAATTAATTGTCTTTTAATTATTTTAGTATCGTGATAAAAACTACAGAATCCGTTAAAACTATTAGAATTTTCAAGTTCATCTAAAATTCTTTTAACAAAAAAAAATGGTGTTATAAATATATATTTTGAGTTAATACCTGATAAAATACCTACAATATTATTATTAATATCATATATAGGACTTCCGCTACACCCTGTCACATTTAATATAGATCTAGATCTGCCAATATATTTTAACATATCTGGATAACAATAATTATTATATTTATTATTTTCCATAGAAAGAATATTAATTATTTGTATTTGTTTACGTGAATCAATTACAAATAATTTAGTATTTTTATTAATATCATTAATGGTATATTTCATTGAATTCATATTAATTGAACATGCATGTTTAAATTTATTATTATCAGTAATTTTATAAATTAGTAGATCAATTTCTGGAATTAAAATTTTATTTTCTTTATCTAATAATATTTTTTCTTTGTTGATTATTATAAAATCATTTGAATCAATATTTAGTTTATGACTACAAGATATTAAATATAGCTTATCATAATATCTACATAAAACAGATTGTCTTGTAGATGTAACTAGAATTTCTTTATGATCAGATATTTGTATAATATCTGATTCAATTTTATAAATCGCGTTAGATATAATCATATTTATTGTATAATAAGTTATAATAAAGAAAATATATATAAATTCAATTTTTATAATACTTCATATTATAATATAAAATTGAAAATTTTATACTAATAGATATAAACTATAATTTTATATCTATTATTAATTTATATCTATTATTAAAAATGCCGTCTACACAATATCAATTTGACAATGAAGTAACATTAAATAATGAAGCTATTCCATTTACTATAATTAAACAAGATAATAAAGAATATCATTATGTTTATGGTTATGGAAATCAAAGATTTCAATGTAGAGAATTAAAAAAAGCTATATCTCAATTAGATTCTGAATTATTATATAGTATATCTCAAAGAGATAAAAAAAATAATAGTTATTATGGTAAATTTATTAGACATTTCGATATAGAAGAACATAGATTCTATCTTATGAAATTATTTTTTACAAATGGAGATAAATTATGGAACCACTGGGCAATTCCTGAAAAATATTGTAAAAGAATTAACTGGATTACTCATGATTTTGATGATCGAAGTTAAAATTTTTATCATTTTTTATACAAAGCAATAATATATCCACTAGCTGATAATTTATTTTGTAATTGATAGGTAATATTATGATCATCAAATACTATATATAACAAAATAAATTTTTTTCTAATTTTTTTTATTAGATGAAATGATACTACTTCCGATTGTAAGAATGTAACATAACCATAATCATATTGATCTAAATTTAATTTTAGTTCATTAATATATTTCATTAAATTATCAAGTTTTTTAATTGATTTAATTTGAATTTTAATAATTCCTTGAATTGGTCCTAAAATATTTATAGGTTGTACTGTCATAAAATTACCTGCATTTTGATTAAATGTTAATGGTTTACCAATTAGTCTACTCATTAATATATTAGATATATTATTTTCTTTATATGAAGTATTGTCCAATTCTTCTATAATTTTATTTCCATAATTAAAATTACTATATTTTTTAATTATTATATTAATATTATTTTTTATATCTTTATAATTTAAAAATTTTTTACCTTTACCAATTATAAATTGAATTATTTGTGGTGTAGTATCAATAATTTCATATTTAGTAACATTAGAAATTATTTGAATATTTCCATTGAATTGATCTGCACTTAAATAAAAACCCATTGACGATATATTTTGCAAAGTACTAATTGGGGGTGCTAATATATATGAACTCGCTAAGTCCCTAAATATACCATTATTTATATAATATATATTTTCTGGATTACATAATAAAAATATTGTTTTTATTTTATTCATAATTCCATTAGGAATTGTTAATCCTAACATTTGTTTTAAATTATTAATATTTTCTTTAAAATCTTTATTTAAAGTATTTAATTCTTTTATATATTCTTGAAAACTATTTAATATTATCTGAAAGTCGAAATCGTTTACTTTACAAAATTCAATTAATGTTTTATCTTCTTTTAATATGTCATTAGTATTAATTTTATTAAAATCTGAAAATATGTCGTCTTTAATTCCTTTTAGAGTAATATCACCTTTTAGAAATAATTTTATAATTTCATCATATATTTCTCTACTATAATTATTATCTTTACAAAATGTAATAATATTTTTTGTTGATATTTTATTTTTAATTAAAAATGTAATCATTTTATTAGATAAAATATTATTTTTTTTGTCTAAATCTGAAATAAAATCTTTTATATTAATAATTGTTTTTATTGATTGGAATATATTATAAAATAATAATAATTCTGTATCATTACTGTTATGCATTTTTATAAAATCTTTTATATTATTATTAATTTTTATTTTTTCATTTATATTATTTGGATTTAGACCTTTATTTGATTGTATTAATTTAGTTATATCAAACTTAATTTCATTTAGTATTTTATATATAAAAATTAAACAATGAGTTAGTTCATAATCATCTACTATATTTTTGTTATCTTCTTTATTTTCAATTTTCTTCAATGATTCGTTCATTAACATACTTAAAATAAATGATTTTGTATAATTTTTGTCATAACTTGATATTTTGGAAGATACATCGTCAAATTCTAATGTACTATAATTTTTATATACTTTCTCATTATCTGATAATTTAATAACATCCATTTTTGTTTGAGCAGTCTTGTATATAATACTTATAGTATCAATATCTAGATATTCTTGATCTCCTTCTTTATTTATAATATTGGATGTTACTATATCTCTTTTGAATAATTGTTCTAGTGGACTCACAATATAAAAATGACCACATACATCTAATAAATTTCCTGTATTAAAACCTGTATAATAAGATGGTAATAAATATTTTAAATATGTATCTAGTCCTTTATTAAAACTATTTTTTTTAATAAAACCACACTGATCTTCATCATCAATAAATTTATTTGCAATTTTGTATTGATTATATATTAATTTTGTATTTTTTGTTTTTTCAATATATTTTTGGTCTGTTTTATCTAATTTTTGAAATGACATTAATTTAATCATGATTTCAGGTTTGATAATTTCGTTTTCTTCACTATCATTTGTTGTCAATAATTCTGTGAAACTATCACTAAAATTTTGGATACTTATATTATAAGCAGCTTTTATTAATTGTCTAGATTTTTCAGGGTACATATAATATATAGTACCATCTGCTACTCTTCCAACACGACCTTTGCGTTGTACTCTACTTGCTTCTGTAATTTTTTCTGTAACTGGAGTATCTTTACCAATATTATAATCATATTTAACTGTTAATTGATATCCCGTATCTATTATATATTTTAGTGAAAATATAGTTAATGATGCTTCTGCTGCATTTGTAGCAATTATACATGCTCTCGTATATGTGCCTTCTTTAACTTGTTTTGCTTTTACTTCATCTAATTTATTTGAAAATACATTTACAATATCCTCTCTATGAATTGTTATTTTTTTAATATAATTTTTTTTCGTACTAAAATTCTTATATTTTTCATTTAATTGTCCATGATATGGAAGAGCTATGCAATGTTGTGGTAAACTTTTATTTAATTTAATTGCTAATGCATCAATTTTTGGTAATGTTGTAGAAAAAAACAATATTTCACCTTTATTAGTTGTATTAAAAATTTCATGAATTTTATTTTCACCTAATTTTTCGTTATTAGGATAATCATCTATTGAATTCTTTTCATAAAATTCCGTTACTTTAAATTGTGTAGTCTTACCTGGCGGAGATATATGATATCTTCTATCTAATAAATTTTTATCTATACCATAATTTAAATTATATAAATTAATAGGATATGTTAAATTATCATCAACGAATCTGTAGTATTTTCTAAATGTTGGTTCATCATATTCCATTGTTGCGGATATAATAGATAATTTAATATCATTATTATAAAATAATGAATATCTTACCATAGTTAATATTAAATCCATATTTGCGTTATGTTCATGTGCTTCATCTATCAGAATAATATCACAAATATTTGTATCATTCATTCTATAGTTTGGACTTAGTTTATTTTCAGTTTTTGAGATTATTTTTTCTTTTAATATTGGATTTTCTTGTAATATTCTTTTTAATGTCCCATCTGTCATTATACGTAAATAATAATTTGATGTTTCATTAACATGACCACCAGTAGAATATTTCGATTGAATGATGCTGTTTAATGTACCAATTTCTTCTTTAAAATATTCATCATATTGTTTTATAGGTACTCCCATTGATTTAGAAATAGTTTCTGTATTATTCGTCACAGGATCAATACGTGGGGCTGTACATAATATTTTACCATTATTTTTGTATAAAAAACTTTTTAATCCATATAAATATAATTTAGGTACTTGAGTCGATTTACCTTGGCCTGTTGCACCAGTAACATACATTACTCTTTGATTTATAAATTTCATATAAAAATCAATTTGTGATACCCAATCCATTGCATAAAAAGTGTTCCATGTATCCTCTGTTATTTCAGGTTTACTTAAATATTCTATATAATTAATTTCTTCTGTTTTTCTAATTATAATAGGTGATTGTTTATTATATTGTTTATTATTTACATAATAATATGCTTTTTCATATTCTTTTATTTTTTCGTTAGTTAATACATATTTTTTCATATTATCTGCAAATGTTTTGTTTTTTGTCTCGTAATTTTCTGTTAATATTTTGGAATCACTCACTTCTGGATTATACATAAATTTACATATACAACCTTTTCTAATCAAATTTTCGAAAGTTAAATCAATTAAATTTTTTCTTATTTTTTGATAAATAACTTCAGTATATTTTTGAATATTATCTGTATAATTTATTTTTTTCAATATATTTTTTATATCAAACCATTTCTGATTATCAAAATTTTGATTTAATCTAATTGCTATTGCATATTTTTCTTCTACAGCTAATCCATCCCATAATATACTTAGTATTTTGTCTTCATTATCTTCATTTTCAATATTTTTATATAATAAACTTTTAGAAAAATTATAATAATTTTTCGGAGTTAATATATAACTATCTGTATCATTTAAATTAATTTTATTAAATTTAAGGTTTTTTAATCCATTATCATCAAATAATAAATGTTTATAAGATGTATTTTTTATCTCGTTTATTTCATTATATAAAAAATTATATATATGTTCAGCAGGTACGTTTTTTATAGCATTTATAAATTCTATAATATTCATATTATCAAAATTTTTTTTATTTATAATTTTTATAATTTCACCTTCTATTTCTAATTCCTCTTCTTCAATTTCTTGCGAAGAATTAGGTAATTTAATATATTTATTATTTTTTACTAAAAAATTAATTTCATTATAATGAAATTCAAAATAAGATACAAAATAAGATAATACTGATTTTAATATTTCATAAGAATAATTCATTAAATTACTTTGTTTTTGTAAAGCAGTAATCATTTTGATCCAATTTTTTTCAAACAAATCTTGTTGTGACTCATTTAATATATTCCATTGTTTATCATTAATTATATTATCAATGTTCAATATATCATGTAATATTTGAATTATTAAAATTATTACATTATTATTATCAACTTCAAATATTAACCATTTATTTCTTTTAATATTATGATAATAATCATTTACAAGAGTATTATAAATATCTTCTAAATTTATACCATTATAATCATATTCTCTATAAATATCTGATTGATTAATAATAGTTTTTATTAAAGGCATGTGATGTTTTGTTAATTCGTGAATATAATCATTATCAATTAATTTTTTATATTCAAGTTTAGATATAAAATAATTAGGGAAAATTAATAATAATTCATTGTCCATTTGAATAAGATCACTAACTTCATTATATTTAAAGCTATTTTTATATAATTTCGTATTTTTGTAATTATCTAAATTAATCGGAAATGAATTTATCCAATTTATATAAAACTTATATCTTGTCTTATTAAAAATTTCTAAAATTAAAGAAAATATAGTTGAATAATAAATTTTAGTAATATCTCTAATTATATTTGTTTCTGTTTCAGGAAATTTATTTTTAATTTCAAATTTTAATTTTTTAATATCACTACCTATTATATTTTCCTCTTTTATTTGTTGTATAAAACTATGATCATATATATAATTACAAAATTCTATTTTATTATCTCCTTCTTTATTTTGATTTTCATTTTCTATAGTATTTAAAAAACTTTTAATATTTTTTTGATTATAATTATCATTTTTATCATCTAAATAGGGTAAAATTAAATTAACTATTGCTAATAAATTTCTGTCATTATTCATACTAATTTGTTTCATAAAAACTTCAAGTTCTATATCAGATTCAGATTCAGTTTCAATATTTAATCCTTTCATTAAATAATATAATGCACTAACCAAAAAATCAATGATAATAATTCGTTCGTTATTGTTATATTTAGGCAAATATTTGTTTATAGTTAATTCGCAATAATTTTTTATAATATTTTTTATAGAATCAGGTATTCGAATAATCTCAAATGTATTGATAATATCATTAGTTAAATTATATAGCATTTATATAAATAATATATATTTTTTATATAAATAATTTTTAATATCTTTTTTATATTAATGATAACATTACATGAATCTCATTTTTTTTTAATAATTATATTAACAATTTTAATTACGTATATAATATTTTCTATACTACAAAATTGTGATATAAATTGTAAAGTTAATTTTTATAAATATGAAAATTATCATGATAACGGAACTAATACCATCGATTCGTCAATTAAAAAACCAATAATTCAATTAGATAATGTAAATAATATATTTAATGACAATAAAAAAAATAATAATATAAATAGTCTTATTGGTGATAAAACATCATCACATAGTACTTCTATTCAAGGAAATGATATTGAATATACTGATGCAGATGAATATATAAATAAATTATTAAATCCATCATATTTATAAATAGCATTGTAATTCTTTACAGGTAGAATTCTCTATAAAAAAATAATATTTGTTTTACCAGATACAATCGCCTCTCCTACTTTAGTTCCTCTTGATACATTTTTACATAATGTCCACATAACTCGTACTTTTTGATTAGAAAATTTACTATGTTCTTTACATAAAGAACATCCATAATTAATATAGTTTTTCCAATTTAGGTCTGATTTTTTTAATTTTTTTAATGATATTTCTAAAATTACATAGGGCGAAGGTAAATTATCTAAATGAAACCATACCCATGATTGTTTAGAACTGTTTAATATTATCCAATTATCTTCTGCATTATCACCAACTATAAAAGTGACTTTCTCAAAATCAAATGTTTTCATTTGTATATTATTATTAAAGTTTATAATATAAACTTTAATAAATTTCAATTTTAATATATATATATATATGAGTTTATTAAGACAACTAAAAAAAGATAAAAATATTAGATTTATTCTTTTTTTCTTTCTATTTTTTTTTATATCTATTTTAATTTTAAGTATAAATAAAGAATCTGATAAAAAACATATAAAAAATTTTCAGAACAAATACTGAAAAGAATATTCATTTATATTATATAATGAGTTTAAATGTATATTTTACAAATTTTTCTGATGATGACTTTCAATCAAAAAATAAAAAGAAAAAAATGAAAGAATTTATTAAAAGTAATGTTAATAAGAATGATATATCAAAGTTAGATAATTTAAAAAATGAATTGATTAATAACTTTCTAAAGAAAGAAACAAATATTCAGATTTCTTTAACATATCAACTAAAAGGCGACGATTTAGAATTTACTATTAATAAAAAAGATTTTGAAAAATTAAAAAAAGAACAATTAAGAGAAAAATTAAAAGATAAAATAAAAAATAGTAGAAATACAAAAATGACCCAAAAAGAATTTTTACAAAAAGAAAAAGATATGAAAATAATATTAAATTCTGATTCTAGAGTGACACAGGATATGAAAAATAAATATAATATCGCTAGAAAAACTATTAATCCAGAAATACCTTCTCCAGTAGATATTTTAGAAGATAAAGATAAATATGTTAATGAAATATTTCAACATATATTAAATTTAAGTAAAAAATGTGAATCTAAAGAAAAATTAATAGAAATTATGGATAATAATTATATTAACTATGTACAAACAGTTTGTGGATTTGATTATAAAATACATTTGGATAAGTTTTTTAGAAAAATTAATGAAATGTCAGATTCTAATTCGGAAGTTCCAACTATTATACAAAATACAAAAGATAATATTGTTAATATTAAAGAATTAGATGAATCAACTTTAAATAAATTAGAAGATTCAGATGAGGAAAATAATCATTTAAATTTAGATAATAAAAATAATGACATTAATTCTGATGATGAAAGTGAAATATCTCTTACACCACTGCCACCATCTGAAGATATACCTGCAGAATTTATGGCAGTTGAAAAACAATTTCAAATTGATCAACTAAAAAGAGAACAAGAAAAACAAAAAAGTGAATCAACTATTATACCTTCTGAAGATATACCTGCAGAATTTATGGCAGTTGAAAAACAATTTCAAATTGATCAACTAAAAAGAGAACAAGAAAAACAAAAAAGTGAATCAACTATTATAAATTCTGAAGATATACCTGCAGAATTTATGGCAGTTGAGAAACAATTTCAAATTGATCAACTAAAAAGAGAACAAGAAAAACAAAAAAGTGAATGTCTATTATCTGAAGAATTTATAAAAATTGAAAAACCAAAAAGTGAATTATGTACACCCCCATCTTAAATAGAAAAATTAATATTATAATATCATATTAATTTTTTTTATTATTTTAAATGTTGATTAGTATAATTAATTATGTATATATATCAATATTAATTGGGTTTTCCCCTGATCTTAATGATCTTCTGGATCTTCTGGATATTGCCATTCTAAAAATTAGCAATATCCAGAAGATCATTAACATCTAGAGTAAAAAGTGATTTTTTATCGGGGTTGTACCATGATGGAAGCTTAGGATCATTGTGAGAAGGAGTACAACCCAAATGCTCTTTTGTTAGCTTGCGAAGCTCTTTTTTGTTATCTGGATTGGTGAAAATAATTCCTTCTAAATTATTCGTTTCAAGAAACTTCAAAATCGCAGGGATATTTCGTGGAATTTCAAGACAAACCATACCATGTGGAGCAAATACTGTGCACGCGCCACAGTTAAAGTTTTTCTTGCACTTGGTTGACTTTTTGGAACAGCAAGGATCATTGCAATTCATATGGTCTTGTAAATAGACCCGTGCAGGAATACTCTGAGATCCAATTGTCGAGACCATCTCTAAAGTAACCAATGAATTCTTTCCATTTGCTAGATTTTTGAGATGGTCTCGAAAACACTCTACAGGCATCCATCGAATAACCTGATTATTATCACAACTTAAATTCTCTTCTAATAATTTGGGAACAATTACCTTAATAAAAAAGTTACCTTTAGTATCTACATAACAACCATGTAATGCTGCTCCATCTGGGTCAATTTGATCTCCCTTCACTGGACGCCATGTAATCATATGGCCATTCCGCATTGCATTATTTTGTGCATCTTGATCAAATACTAAGATATTTTCATCTGGAATTTTTTTAAAAAAAGTTAGTGGAGGTACTTCAGATTTATCTCGATTTGTTTTGTTCTCGGGATCGTCCCATTTAGATTTACCATCTGATGTCATCTTTACATCCTGACGACGACATAAACAAATATCCCCGGTACTTTCTACCAACACAATTGCATAATTGCCACCATCAATTTTTAGACTGATGATCCAATCGCGGATTATTTGCAATGTATCATCTGATATATGGGATAAATCCACAAGAGGGGTCCCATTCTTTGAGAAACTCTTTGCGCCTGATTTCACATGAGGTAAGTATGGAAATAAAGATTCCACCTTACCTCCAACATTTGAAATATGGTTTGCAATATCATTATATTGTTTCTTATTTAGTACTGGTATATTTTGAGGACCACTTTCTGAATCGTTATCATTGACATACCCTTCATCGTTTGTATCATTATCGATACATTCTTCATCGTTTGTATCATTATCGATACATTCTTCATCGTTTGTATCATCATTCTCTGCATTTTGAATCATTTTGATTGAATGATTAAATTTGTATATATCTTAATTAAATATACATGTGTATTTTTTTTCAATTTTTAATATAAAAGAATATTTAATAATATATATATATTAAATATGAGTAAAATTATTTATGATCCAATACATAAATATATGAAATTTGATTTAATTCTATTAAAAATTATTGATACAGTCGAATTTCAAAAATTAAAAAATATTAAACAATTAGGATTATGTTATTATGTATTTCCAGGTGCATCTCATAACCGATTTGAACATAGTTTAGGTGTTTCATATTTATCAGGTTTATTAGCAGAAACTTTGCAAATAAATCAACCAGAACTAAAAATTTCTGATAGAACAGTTTTATTAATAAAAATTGCAGGATTAGTTCATGATATTGGACATGCTTGTTTTAGTCATTTTTTTGATCATCATTTTTTGCATAATAAAATACCTGATTCACAATTAAAAGATCACGAATATAGATCTTGTATATTATTTGAATATATAATTAAAAAATACAATATAGGTCTTACAAATGAAGAAATAGGAATAATCAAAGAAATGATTGATCCGAGTGATGAGAGCATTTCATATATTTATCAAATTGTAGCAAATAAAATCAATGGATTAGATTGTGATAAATTTGATTATATAGCAAGAGATACATATAATGTTGGATTAAGTTATTCATTTGATTCGTCTAGATTAATAAAAGAAGCTAGAGTTATTAATGATATTATTTGTTTTCCTAAAAAATGTTATTTTGAAATTTCAGATTTATATTATACAAGATATAAATTACATAAACAAATCTATACACATTCTGCAGTTAGAAGTATAGAATATATGGTTTTAGATATGATTAAAGAACTAGATAAAAATATAAATTTCGTAGATAAAATTAAAGATATATCAAAATTTCATTATTTAACAGATAATATTTTAGATTTGTCATATTATTTTGATAATACTAAAGCATTAGAAATATATAATAATATTAAATGCCGAAATATATATAAATTCGTAAATGAAATATCTACTGATAATTTTAATTTAGATGAATTTATTAAAGAACTAAAAAAAGATAATTTAGAAGATTTGGTAATAATAGATAAAATAAGACTAGATTATAGTATGAATGAAAAAAATCCATTATATTTTGTATCATTATATCAAAATTTAGAAATTATAGATAAAAAAAATATATCATTACTAAAACCGGAATCATTCCAAGAAAAAATTATTAAAATATATGTAAAGGATAATAATTTATTTAATAAAGTTAAAAATTTAGTGAATATTTTTATTAAAATATAATTAATTTTTAATATAGTTACTTAATGAATATAAATGTCTTAATTAAATATCTTAATTAAATATAATGAAAACATTAGTATTTGAGAGTATTTTAATAGGAACAATTACATCTATTTTAGGAAGTTTAATTATAAAAATTCTAATTAAATTTAATTCTGTTGAAGATAACAATAGTTTAGAACATGTTTTAAATAGATATAAGAATACGTATATAGTACAAATAGCATTATTTTTTACAGGAATTTTAATTCATTTATTATTAGAATATATAGGTTTAAATCAATGGTATTGTGAGAAAAAATGTATTAAAGATAAATGTAAAATAGTTTGTGAAAAAGAACTATAGAATTACATATTTATTTATCTATATTTTGATAAAAAGTACCATCAGATGATTGAAATATTATTCTATTGTCTTTAACATTAGAAAATAATTTATAATTGCCATATCCTTCATAATTCTTACTAATAGTATGTTTATTTAGATATTCTTGATTCATATTTTTAGAATCAAGAGATTGTTTAGTAATATCTTGATTTATTAAGTAAATATTTTCATTTGTTTTAGTTATTAATTGTGTTTTATCATTTCTATATAAAAATATTAAATAAGATATAATATAATATAAAAGTATTATTATTATTAGAACTATAACAAAACCAATAATATATTGAAGAATTTCTTTTGTTTCCATATATAAATTAAAAGAAAAAATTAAAATAATATTATTTTAATTTTTTTGTTCATTAGTAAATTATTCAGATTTTTTTGATAAATAATAAATAACAAATGATGATAAAAGTAATCCACTACCAAATTTATAGCCGGGAATGTATCTTGAGGACTGTAATGACTTTGATATTACTGGAATAGTAAAATTGCTATATTTTTTTGTTTTTTCATTATTTATGTGTATATGCACTTTATTATGTAAATTGTCTATTTTTTGTATAATCATATCTATTTTATTACAAATTATAGCTATTTGGGTTTTTTTTGACACGGTTTCGTCTATATAATTAATA
>Ga0206125_10002991_pt1 | contig 16898 bp, 14 predicted proteins | sample Helgoland_Spring_4_FD_148598 | JGI IMG/M metagenome (GOLD analysis project Ga0206125, IMG submission 148598) | Pelagic subsurface seawater microbial communities from Kabeltonne, Helgoland, North Sea - Helgoland_Spring_Bloom_20160331_1 | ecosystem: Environmental > Aquatic > Marine > Epipelagic ... | reverse complement strand
GCACAGAGAAATGTTAGATCAAGTATTAGATTTTTTTGAAATCAAACCAGATTATGATCTAGACTTAATGAAGCCAAGTCAAAATCTATATGGATTAACAGCCAATATTATAGAGTCATTAAAACCAATTCTTGAAGAATTTACCCCAGATTACGTGTTTGTTCATGGTGATACTACTACAACTATGGCAGGTTCTATCGCTAGTTTTTATTCTGGTGCTAAAGTTTGTCATGTAGAAGCGGGACTTAGAACAAATAATAAGTTATCTCCCTTTCCGGAAGAAATAAACCGTCAAATTACTGGAAGGATCTCTGATTATCATTTCGCTCCTACTGAAACTTCAAAAAAGAACTTACTTAAAGAAAATATTTCTGAATATTCAATTTTAGTTACTGGAAATACGGTAATAGATGCATTACTAAAATCTGTGGAGAAAGTTAATGAGAATCCTAGTCAATTAATTCAAGATCTATCAAAACAAATAGGAAATAAAGAAGTAGTTCTAGTCACTGGACATAGAAGAGAAAATCATGGTACTGGCTTTGAAAGAATTTGTAACGCTCTAAAACGAATTGCTAAAGATGATGCAAATCGTTTGATTATTTATCCTGTTCATTTGAATCCAAAAGTACAGGAACCTGTGAATAGAATCTTGTCGGGAGTTAGTAATGTGATTTTAATAAATCCTTTAGCCTATCAAGATTTTATTTGGCTCATGAATCGATCTAAAATTATTATCACGGATAGCGGCGGCGTTCAAGAAGAAGCGCCAAGTTTAGGAAAACCAGTTTTAGTGATGAGAGATACCACTGAAAGACCCGAGGCAGTAGAAGCAGGAACAGTTTTGTTAGTTGGGACTAATGAAGATTTGATTGTTTCGAAAGCATTGGACTTATTAAACAATGAGGATAATTTTGTTAAAATGTCAAGGCTTCATAATCCATATGGAGATGGGCTGGCATCAAAAAGAATTGTAGACTTTATAAAAAATATAAAATAATGAATCCAGAAGTAGTTACCATAGGTTTAGGATATATTGGATTACCAACATCAGCATTAATAGCATCACAGGGAACAAATGTATTAGGTGTCGATATAAATCAAATTGTTGTTGATACCATAAATCAAGGAAAAATACATATTGTAGAACCAGATTTAGATCAAATTGTTTCCAAAGCAGTGTCAGATGGATTTTTAATAGCAGCTACCAAACCAAGTGCTGCAGAAGTATACTTAATAGTAGTTCCTACGCCATTTAAAGGGAATCACGAACCAGATATTTCATTTGTAGAGGCTGCAACAAAAGGAATTATTCCACTGCTTAAAAAAGGAGATTTATATATTATCGAATCTACTTCTCCCATTGGTACAACTGAAAAAATGCAGAAACTAATATTTGAGTCTAGACCTGAGCTTGAAGGGCATATTTATATCGCCTATTGCCCGGAAAGAGTATTACCAGGAAATGTAATGCATGAGCTGGTTGAAAATGATCGTGTTATTGGAGGTGTCGATGAAGATTCTACTCAAAAAGCAATCTCATTTTACAGCAAGTATGTAAAAGGTGAATTGCATGGCACGAATGCCCGGACTGCTGAGATGTGTAAATTAGTAGAAAACTCTTCTCGAGATGTCCAAATAGCATTTGCGAACGAACTCTCTTTAATATGCGATAAAGCAGATATTAATGTATGGGAATTAATTAATCTTGCAAATAAACATCCAAGAGTAAATATCTTACAACCAGGTTGTGGAGTTGGTGGCCATTGTATTGCTGTGGATCCTTATTTCATAGTTTCTGATTATCCAATGGAATCAAAAATTATTGGTACAGCAAGAGAAGTAAATAATTATAAATCTTTTTGGTGTGCTGAAAAAATTCAAAATGAGAAACTTCAATTTGAATTAAAACACGGTAGAAAACCTAAAACTGCATTGATGGGATTAGCTTTTAAACCAAATATTGACGATTTAAGAGAATCCCCTGCTAAATTTATTGCTCAAAAAGTTTTACAGAATTCAAACAATGAAGAACATTTTATTGTTGAACCAAATATTGATACTCATTCAATTTATAAGTTAACTGATTATAAATTTGCAGCTGAGAATGCTGATATTATTGTGTTTTTAGTAGCTCATAAAGAGTTTAAAAATTATAAATTAAAAGAAGGGAAGTTGATTTTAGACTTTTGTGGAATTAAAGAAATAAAATAAAAATCTTAATGAAGAGGTTAATTTCTATTAATCCCTTTCAAATGATACAAATAATAAATTATGTATAATAAAATACTAAAAGTTCAAAAAAGTAAGTTAGAAGGTAAAGTTAAAGTAAGTGGCGCTAAAAATAGTTCACTAAGATTATTAGCGGCTTCACTTTTAACTGATGAAACTGTCATTCTGACAAATTTCCCAAATGGATTACTTGATGTACATGTGCATCTTGAAATGTTAGAGGTATTGGGTAAAACTTTTACTACACATGAAGATACTGTTACTATCAACGAAATAGATAGTAAAACAACAACTGAATTAAATTGGGATGGCAGGTCTATACGTAATACCTTACTAATTTTAGGAGCACTTACCGCTCGTTTTGGAGAGGGAAGGGTTCCCTTACCTGGAGGATGTAAGCTAGGAGAGAGAAAGTATGACCTCCACGTTATGCTTTTAGAAAATTTAGGAGCACGAGTCTGGGAAGAGGGTGATTACTTGTGTGCTAAAGTTGATGGTGGAAGGTTAAAAGGTAATGACATTCATTTATCCATGCGCTCTACAGGAGCTACTGAGAATTCTATTATTTGCGGAACTTTAGCAGCAGGCACTACAACAATATGGAACCCACATATACGTCCTGAAATTATGGATCTTATAGCTATGCTTAATAAGATGGGTTCTAATATAAAAGTCTTTGGGCAAAAATGTATTGTTGTTGAGGGTGTTAAAAAATTAAATCGAGTAAAACATAGAGTGATAGCAGATAATATGGAAGCTTTGACCTGGGCTATAGGCTCAGTGATAACAGGAGGGGATGTTGAAATTCAAAATTTCCCCTTTGAACATCTAGAAGTGCCATTAACTTATTTACGTGAAAGTGGAATGAAGTATTACAGAGGTGCAGACAGTTTAATAGTAAGGGGCGGAGAAGCTTATCCAATAGAAATTAGTACTGGACCCTATCCAGGTATAAATTCAGACATGCAACCTTTATTTGCCATTTATGGTGCTATGTCTAAGGGTGAATCAAAGATAATAGATTTGCGTTTCCCTGGAAGATATGCCTATGCAGAAGAATTGGCTAAAATGGGTATGAAACATGAAATAAAAGGTGATTTTTTAATAATACATGGAGGTCAAGCATTAGTCGGTGCTCCAGTAAAAGCACTAGATTTACGTGCAGGAATTGCTCTACTTCTTGCAGGCCTTACAGCCGATGGAGAGACGATTATTGAAGATGCTTGGCAGATAAGCAGAGGATATGAGAATTTGGAAAGTAAACTTATTAATCTTTCAGTTAAAATTAATCAAATTTAGACTAAGATATAATGTTAGAATCAAAAACTATATTAATTACTTATAGTGAAAAGTTTGTAATGCTTTCTGGTGATAATAATCCAATGCATACCAATTCGACATTATCTAGAAGGTTAATGTTTGGAAAACCAGTAATCCATGGAATATATTCTGTTTTATTATTAATTGATGCTTTTTATAAATCTAACAACCTTAATGATAGAATTATATATCTAAAGGTTAAATTTTTGAAACCTATTTTTGACAATGATAAGTGCCAAATAAAATTTTTAAAATCAGAAGATGGTTACGAAATAACAGGTTTGGTAGATTTGCAAATCAAATTAAGTATTTTTATTAAGCTGGGTAAGGATAATAAAGAAAATAATATTCAATTTAGGAATTCTTGTCCTCGATTAAAATCTCCTGAATTTATCAACCCCAAAACTATTTTAGGTAGTAGTTTTAAATTAGACCTTTTTTTGAATAAAACTAAATTTGTTAAACTATTTCCCAACTTATCAAATCAGTTAAATTTTAATTTATTCTCTGTATTACTTGCATCTACAAGAGCCGTGGGTGTTTATTGTCCGGGTGCGAATTCTTTATATTCTGAATTATTAGTTTTAGAGTCAAATATTCAAGTTTCAGATTTTAATATAAATGTATCAAAGCATTATAAAAGTATAAACTTGGTAAAAATGCAATTTGAAGCTATAAACTTTACTGGAATGATCAATAGCTTTTTTAGACAATCTCCAAAAAAACAGATTGAGTATAAGCGAATAAAGGAAATAATTAAGAGAGAAGATTTTCTTAAAGAAAAAGTGCTAATTATAGGAGGCTCTAGAGGCCTTGGAGAAACAGCTGCAAAAATTTTAGCAGCTTTCGGTGCTCAAGTAACGATAACATATGCACGTGGTAAGAATGACGCTAAGGCAATTGTAGATGAAATATCGGAATCTAGTGGTTATTGCAGAATGATGGAATTAGATATTAAAAAAATCAGTGAAATCAATCTAAAACAGTTGGGAGTTTACGATTCAATTTTCTATTTCGCGACTCCATTTATCAGTTCCAATAATCAAGAGAATTTTAACACTGATATCTACCAATTATTTAATGATTTTTACATTACAGGATTTAGAAACATCTATAATATTGCTGAGGCTAAAGGTGTTTTAAAAATATTTTATCCTTCCACAACATTTATAGAAGAGCAGCCGTTAGATTTTAAAGAATATACGCTTTCTAAATTTAAAGGGGAATTAGTCTGTAAGAGCTTAAATAAGCGCCCGAAAGGACCTCAGATTTTTTACCCAAGACTTCCTAAAATGAGTACCGATCAAACCTCCGGTATATATGGAGATTTTGGCAGTGATGCATTCCCAGTTCTACTTAAAGAAATAAATAAATTTTATAATTAAAAACTATGTCAACTTTAATTTTTAGAAATTCATCCGTTGAATACTTGTTCAAAGACAAAACATCTTTTGAGTATAGTGATTATGATGGAATTGAATTTAATACAACATATGATTCATATATTTGGTTTTATAATTTACCTATTAAGTTTAATTTGAAAGGTTTAATAGACGAGATCAAAGATTATAGACTTAGAATAAATTTTATACTTGAGAGAATCCCATCCGATAATTTTTTTTATCTTTTTACATTAGAGAAAATAAGAACAATTAATATTGTTGAGTCAAATTTTGAATTGACAAAAACCATCGCTTGGTTTAATAATGAATTATTAGAATTAAGCACGAAGTACACAAACGTAAAAATTATTGATTTTAATGATTTTTTACTTATGGATAAACCTGTTGAAATTATTGATTGGAGATATTATTTTCTTTCAAAATCTGTAATTAATCCCAAGTTGGCGAAAGTATTTCAAATTTGGTTTAATGATAAGTTAAGGGCATATAACAATAAAAGGGCAAAGTGTTTGGTTTTGGATCTTGACAACACATTGTGGGGTGGAATTTTAGGAGAGGATGGAATTGAAGGGATTCATTTAAATGAGAATTATCCTGGTAATGTTTTTAAGAGGTTTCAAGAAATAATTCTTGAATTAAAAAAATCTGGAGTAATCCTTGCAATTTGTAGTAAAAATAATTTATCAGATGTTGAAGAACTTTTCTTAAAACATGACGAAATGATCTTAAGTAAAGATGATTTTATTGTAATTAAAGCTAATTGGAATGATAAAGCAACAAATATTAAGGAAATAGCACTTGAATTAAATATCGGTTTAGATAGTATAGTATTTATAGATGACAACCCAGCCGAAAGAGAAATAGTTCAGTCAATATTGCCTCAAGTAATAGTTCCTGCATTTCCTACAAAACCTTATGAGGTGATTAATTTCATTCATGGTATAATTAGAATTCATTTCTCATTATATAATTTAACGAAAGAAGATGTTCGAAAAACAGAACAATATAAAGAGAATATATTCAGAAAAAATATGCAAGATCAATCCATATCAATGGAAGATTACTTAAAAAATATTAAGATTGAAATTGATATAATTGAAATGAATGATATTAATATAACAAGGCTTTCACAATTAACTCAAAAAACAAATCAATTTAATTTAACAACTCAAAGGTACAATGAAGTTGATTTATTAGCTTTTAAAAAGAAAAAAACTTTAATTTATGGTTTAAGTGTTAAAGATAAATTCGGTGAATATGGTATAACGGGATTGAGTATAATTCATTTTCTTGAAAAAGTTGCTTTTATTGATAGCTTTTTATTGAGCTGCAGAATATTAGGTAAAGGCATTGAAAATGAGTTCTTAAATTGTTTAATAAATATAGCGGCAAAAAAAAGTATAAAAAAAATACAAGCAAAATATATAAGTTCACCTAAAAATATTCAGACAAAAGAATTTTATATAAAAAATGGATTTACATTAATTGAAGTTAATGACAATACTATATTGTATGAGTTACTTATTAAAGATTACACATTTAAACCCTCAAAAACTTACAAAATCAATACACTATGAATCAATCAGAAAAACTATTTAATATTATAAATAATATTCTTATTTCTAAAAACGAGCAACCCATATCAAATATTTTACCAAATAATCATTTGAAGAATGATTTAGGTCTAGAATCATTTGATATGGTAGAACTAGTTGTCGAGTTGGAAGATGAATTTGGAGTTGATATTTTTGAAGCAGGAAATGTTGAAACAATTAACGATGTCTTGGACAGAATAAAAAATAATTAATGAGTATATCTAAGTTTAAAATTATTAATTCCGATTTAGTAAACCATGGAGGGACTTCGTTTTATCGCAAAGTGATTGTACACTTTTTTAATTTTAATTATCGACTTATCTACAGCTATAGAGTAATGAAATGGTTTGATAAATCTTTTCTGTCTAAAATTAATGTTTTTCTGCATCTTAAGCAAAGTTTTATTTTTAATAGTTATATCTCTCCAAAAGCTGTGTTAGGCCAGAAAGTGAAATTTGCACATGCATATGGTGTTATTATTGGTCAAGCTAAAATAGGAGATGGAGTTATTATTTTTCAACAAGTAACAATTGGGTCACATGGAAATTCTTTAGCTGAAAAAGCATGGCCCACGATAGGCAATAATTGTAAAATATATGCAGGTGCCAAAATTTTAGGAAATGTAAAAATAGGTGATAATTGTACTATAGGTGCAAATTGTGTTATTCAAAGAGATTTACCTGATAATGCAATTGTTATATCGGCACCAAGCAAAATAGTTGGATATAATGATGAGGGAGAGAGTCAATAATTCTTGTGTAAATTTTACTTAAAAAAATATTGATATAATTTAAAAATAAAAATTTGAATAGATTTATTAAAGACCTTTTAAGTGTTGGGTTTTCCAAAATACTAATGATCCTTTTTGGGTTATCCTCCTCTGTTATTGTGGCTAGAACTCTTGGTCCAGAAATAAATGGTGTTATTGCAACTTTATTAGTATATCCATCGCTTTTTATGTCATTTGGTTCACTTGGAATTAGACAGTCTACAACGTATTTTCTAGGAAAAGGAATTTATTCTGAAGATCAAATAAAAAATGCAATTTCGAAAATCTGGTTACTTTCTTCGTCCTTTAGTATTATTATTTGCTATTTGTTGATTCGTTATGCTACTAATATAGGCAATGATATGTGGCTAGTAATTTTAGCAGTACTACCAATACCATTTTCCCTTTTTAACACATATAATTCCGGAATTTTCTTAGGAAAAAATCAAATAAATAATTTTAATAAAATTAATTGGATACCGACATTAATAAGTTTTTTAATAGTTGTTATTTTAGTGCTCTGGCTTGATTTTGGTATAAATGGTTATTTATTAGCGCTATTTGGTGGCCCATGTTTTATTTCTATTGTTTTACTAAATAAAACGAACTTTATCAAGTTAGTTAGTTTTAAAACTAATTTGGAAATAATTAAAAAAATGCTCGGGCTTGGGTTAATTTATGCTTTAGCATTATTGGTTAATAATCTCAATTATAGAATTGACATAATTCTCTTAGATAAAATTAGTAATGCATATCAAACAGGGATTTATTCAAAGGGTGTTGCTTTATCAGAATATTTATGGCAAATTCCAGCTGTATTATATACACTGATTTTTGCACGTAGTTCTAATTCTAAAAATGACAATGCTTTTTCCTTAAAAATATGCCAATTGTTACGCTTAGTTTTTTTAATTGTAATTTTTTGTGCACTTATTCTTTACATTTTTGCAGAATTTATAGTTGTTTCTCTCTTTGGTGTAGAATTTTATGATAGCGTTTATATATTTAGAATTATTTTACCAGGTGCAGTAGTTTTTGTTTTTTTTGGTGTTTTAAATATGGATCTGTCAGGGAAAGGAAAACCATGGGCATCGCTAAAAGCAATGGTTCCAGCATTAATTATAAATGTGATTTTAAACTTATTACTCATTCCAGAACATGGAGCTAATGGAGCAGCTTTGGCATCAACTATAAGTTATAGTATTTCAGGTATAATATTTTTATTTATATATAGTAAAGAAACACAGATATCTGTTTTAGAGATTATATTATTCAAAAGATCTGATTTTAATTTCATCTCACAATTACTCAAAAAAATAAAAGTTAGAAATGAAAGTATACGATAATTTTAATCTCACAGAGTACAATTCATATAGAGTGAGTTCTAAATGTAAGACTGCCCATTTTCCTGATAATGAAGAGGATTTAGTTGAATTATATAAATCGAATAAAAATTATATACTTATTGGAAGTGGACATAATATTATCTTGTCTAAAGACTATTACGACGCTAATTTTATAATTTTTAATGGTAATTATAATGATGTTAAAGTTGATGAAAAATCGAATATTATAAGTGCAGAGTCGGGTGCAACGATTTTAAAAGTGAGTGAAGTTGCCGAAAAACACAGTTTAACTGGAGTCGAGTTTTTTTATGATATACCAAGTTCTGTTGGAGGAGCTGTTGTAATGAATGCAGGAACCAAGGAAGGTGAAACTAAGAATATTTTACAAAAAGTGCGTTTTCTTGACCTAGAAGATATGTTAGTAAAAGAAAAGCTTAATGAAGAGTTAGAATTAGAATACAGAAATAGTTTTTTTCAAAAAAATAAAAACAAAATTATATTAAAGGTATGGTTTCAGTTAGAAGCTGGTAATAGAAAGCTCATTCGAAAAATAATGGATGAGTCAAAAGATAGACGTTGGGCTAGACAACCTCGTGAATTCCCTAATAGCGGGAGTGTGTTTAAACGACCACCAGGTAAGTTCGTTGGGCCAATGTTAGATGAATTAGGGCTTAAAGGCTACAGAGTAGGAGGGGCAGAGATATCCAAAAAACACAGCGGGTTTATTATAAACATAGGCAATGCTACAGGCGAGGATATCTTATTAATTATTAAGCATATCAGAGAAAAAGTTAAAAATGCTTTTGACGTAGATTTAGAAGTTGAACAACGTATAATATAAAATATGAAATATGAAAATAGCTTTTTTTATTTGTACCATTAAAAAAGATAACCCAGGTCTTGGGGGACATTTTTTTAGCTTATTAGAAACGTTGAATCAACTTTCAGAAAATCACGAAGTGTTCATTATTAACATTGGTGTGAAAAAAGCTGTTAGCTTAGATAAAAGCCCATATAAAACATACAATGTTATTGAACAAAAACCTAGGCTCTTTATAATACACAAGGCTGTGAAAAATATTATTGAAGATGAAAATCCAGATATTTTGCACTCCTTTGACTCTATCGCATATTTTTGGTCAAGAACCGTAAGCTTCATGCTTAAAATACCTTGTAGTATAACTAAGTGTGGTGGAGAAAATAATAAATTTTTTCCATACACTAAACATTTGGTCTTATTCAGTAAGGAGAATGAATTATTTTTTAAACAAAGAAAAAAGTTTAAAAAAACAAACACATATCTAATCCCAAATAGAATAAGCGAATTCCAAGATGATAAATTTAGGATTGGTGTAATTGAAGATAAACTAGAGGATAGAAATTTAGATTTTAAATTTCTTAGGATTTCAAGAATAGGGCCCGATTATCAGAAAAGCGCTTTACAATTGGTGAGTTTAGTAAATAAACTGAATGAAGATGGAATAAAATGTTGCTTTATTTATGTTGGTGTCGTAGAAGATAAAAAATGTTTTGATGAATTAAAATCACTCTCAAAAGGAAATGGTTTCTTTTTTACAGAAAAGGAAATGACAAATAATGCAAAGGAAGTCCTATCTGTAGCAGATGCTGTGTTGGGTACGGGTAGGAGTTTTATGGAAGCGGCATGTAAAGCTAAAATATTATTAAGCCCGATTAAAGGTTCAACTATACCTCTGTTAATTGGTAGAGGAAATTTTCAAACAGCATTTAAATATAATTTTTCTGAAAGAATTTTCGTAGAGAATTATAATGAAGATAAAAATTATAATAATATTAGAAAGGTTATTAATGATGGTGAAGAAGAGAAATACGGTGAGTTTTCAAAAGCACTTTTTAAAGAATGGTTTGATGCTTCTAAGATACCTGATATTTATGAGGTGATGTTTAAAAACATGGGTTATTCTAATACATATAAAATATTAGATTTTTTTCTTCATGGTTTATATGTTTTAAGGGCGTTAATAAAAAAATAAGTCTTGATAAAGTAAATTAAATATAGACACAGATAAAAAAACAGAAATAATATTAAGTATTGTTATGTAATTGTGAGAAAGGGATATCGAGAGATTTTTGATAGCTAAGCAAAATTTGAAAATGAAGACTTCTTGTATATAGTTATTGGTAAATATAAAACCAAGGACGTAGAATATATGTATCATGAAAATGAAAATATGCAAAAGCTACACATGTATGGCAATAATAAATTAAAAAATAAAATTCTTTTTGTAGTTGAGTGCAATAATGCAGAAGATTATTATAAAATTGCGGATTTATTTATACTTAATTCCAAAAAAGAAGGTATGCCAAATGTTTTATTAGAAGCTATGGCATCTTCTTTAACTGTGATTGTTACATCTTTACCAGGTGTAGATAACTATATTACAAAAAATAACGTAAATGCATTGGTTTTAGATGATAATCAAACTTTGAGTGCTGCTTTATCATTATTTTTTTAAAATCAAACTTTATTATTTCAAATGGCGGAAAACGCAAGAAAATTTATTCATGAGAATTATAACTTTATTATATATACTAAAAATTATTAAAAATATTTACTAAATAATGCTTGTTAATAAACATTTTCTTTACGGTATATTTTTTTTCTTTCTATTTTATGTAGAGACAATTACAATATTTGGAATTAAGATTGCAATACTTTGGAAAATTCCCTTATTAATATATATGAGTTTATTTATTTTATATTCAAGTAAAAAGATAAACTCATATATATTAACATGGGGATATTTATTTAATTTTCAATTATTGTTTTCTATTAGTGCAATAACAAATTTAGTTTTAACTTTTAGCTCTATTTCTCGTTCCATTGTTTTTCCATTGTTTTTTCATTATTTTAATAAAAAAGGGTATTCAAGTAAGTTAAAATTATATCTAAAAAATATATCCATTTTCTCAATTCTTTCTACTATCCCTTTTCTGTTAAATTTAATTGAACCTTTAAGCGGAACTTCAGGTTATGATCTTTCTATATATGGGCTTGAAGAAACTGGTTTTGTAGGTGTTTTTCAATCAGCTCATCCTGCTTCAATGAGTTTATCAATTGCTGTTATAAATGTTGCTTATTTTTTCACCAAAGAAAAAAATAAAAAGAAAAGATTCTTTTATTTATTTTTAGTTATAATTGGGTTATACGCTATATTTCAAACTTATGTCAGGACAGGATTATTAATGACTGCGATAGGCTTGATTATTCTTGTTTTCAAAAAATTTTCATTACGATTCTTTATAAATTCATCCGTTTTTTTGATAATTGGTGGTTTAATGTCAATTTACATTTACAATAATAATGATGCTTTAAAAATGCGTTTTAATGATCAGAATATCTACAATAAAAATAAATCAAATGAATTAAATTTCAATACTGTAGGTTCAGGAAGATTAGTAATAGCTGCCTATGCAATAGATAACTGGTGGAGTGAAGGTACATATTCAATATTTTTTGGATTAGGAGAACCCTTGGCAAGAGAAAAAATGAATAATACAAAAGGGTCTGAGGTTTTCGCCCATAATGGTATAGTAGAAGTTCTACAGACTCAAGGATTAACTGGAATACTCATTATGTTTCTTTTTTACAGAAGTATTTATAGATTAATAATATTTAATAAAGGCTCAGAATATTATAAACTGAATATAGCTGTTTTTTGTTCATATTTTGTTGGTTTTATAGTACAAGGAAATGATTTATTTTTAGTGTACTTAATGTTTGCAATTTCATTAAGCTTGCTAAAAACAGATAATACTAATAAAAACTTATTATCTAATAATTTACAAATTAAAATATGAAAATTGGAATACTAATTAGACCATACGATAGACTTTCTAATTGGGAGTTGCGCATCATAAATAAGATAATTAAAGATGAGAATCTTGAATTAACTTTGTTAATTAAAGATGGTAGAGAATATTTAGAAAATAATAAGTCAACAAAAAATAGATTTTTAAATCTAATTAAATCAAAAAATACTTTAGCCAAGTTTTTATTTAAAATTCAAACTTTAATTGAACAAAAAATATTTAAAGAAAATTATACTATTGACAGAGATTATATAATAAATGAACTTAACTCTGTTGAAACAATATACCTTCAACCAAAAAGCAAGGGTTTTTTAGATATATTTAGCAGTAATGACGCTAAAAAAATCAGAACATATAATTTAGATATTCTTTTAAGACATGAATTTAATATTATTAGAGGAAATATTTTAGATTCTTCAAAATATGGAATATGGTCATTTCATCATGGAGATAATTCTATTAATCGTGGAGGTCCACCCGGCTTTTGGGAGATATTACTTAATCAAACTGCAGTTGGTGTAACATTACAACAATTAACACCTGAGTTAGATGGTGGATTAGTAATTGATAAAGCCTTTTTTAATTATCATTGGTCTTTTGTCAAAACAAAAACAATGATTTTTGAAGCGTCAGTCTCTTTGTTATTTAAAAATATAGAACAATTACAAATAGGAAATTATGCGCCAAAAGAATCACTCGTTTATTACAATCCATTATACATAATTCCAAATATTTCAAAAGTAATGAAGTATATTTTTAGTTTCTATTTTAAACTGATTAATAAATTCTTCGAAAAAATGAATTCTTTATTATTTGGAGTAAGGTATGATTGTTGGTCACTTTTTATTGGCAAAGGTGATTTTTTAAATTATACTCTTTTTAGATTAAAGCCTGTAAATTTACCAAAAAATGAGTTTTGGGCCGATCCATTTATTTATAATTATAATGGAGATAATTATGTTTTTTTTGAAAACTATAGCTATACATCTAAAAAAGGAAAAATTTCTTGTGGTAAAATCGTGGGTAATGATTTAGTAGACATCACAAATGTTTTAAATCTTGAATACCATTTATCTTATCCATTTATTTTTGAAGATGAAGATGATATTTTTTTAATGCCCGAAACATCTGCTAACAATCGTCTTGAAATTTATAAGTGCATTAACTTTCCAAACAAATGGGAATTATACTCTACTGCTTTTGAAGGTGAAAAAGTAGCTGATGCATCTATATATGTTGATGCTAATAGACAGAAATGGCTTTTTGTTAACAAGCAGGATGATTTAAATTCACCAAACGATAGTGAGTTGTTTATTTATAAAATTGATTCATTAAAATTAGATTATCTCGAACCTCACAAACAAAACCCTGTAATTATTAATTCTAAAACAGCAAGAAATGGAGGTGCTGTTTTTAAGTATAAAGATGAAGTCTACAGACCATCACAAGCAAATATTCAGGCTATTTATGGACGTGCTTTAAATATTAACAAAATTAAAAAGTTGAATATAGAAGAGTATGTTGAGAAAACTATTGTTACTACTTATCCTAACTTCAAAAAGGGATTAATATCTATGCACCACCTACATCAATCAGATGGTTTATTTGTAATTGACGCGGCATATAGAAAAAAATAATGCAATTTTAATAATTATATAATAATAGGCAAAATAGATTTTATTTTAAGAAAACAGATTAAAAAATTGAGCTTTAATAACAATTAAATTAATAATTATGAATTTTCTATTACAAAAGATTTTTAATAAATTCATTTATAGACCACTTATAAAATTAAAATTAAAAAAAGTTGGTAACAATTTTCGTTTAGGTTATTATTCTGAAATATTAAATCCACAATATTTTGAATTTGGCAACCACTTTTTTTGTGGCCCATTTGCTATTTTTGGAACAAACATAAATAATCCAGTAAAGATCGGAGATTATGTAATGTTTGGCCCTAGATGTATTATTCAAGGGGGTAATCATGATATATCTTTTCAGGGTTTTTTATATAATGGACCACACACTAGTTCTAAACTTGGAAATGTTATAATTGAAAATGGTGTTTGGGTAGGGTGTGATACTACAATTATTTCTGGAACAGATATTGGTGAGGGCTCTGTTATTGGAGCTAAATCCTTGGTCAATAAAAAAATACCCCCATATGTTGTTGCTGCGGGTGTTCCGGTCAGAGTTATTAAACCAAGGTTTAAAACCAAGCAAGAATTATCTAATGCTTTGGAAAGTTGTAAAAGTATGTACAGTTTAAATGAAATAATTAATTCACATCAAGAACTAGGTTTTAATTATTTATAATAAGTGACACTAGTGTAAAGAAATAATGTTAAAAATTGATAAGTAGTTTTCAATGAAATATTAAATAATGGAAGGCAAGAATCTTAGTCAACAAATTTAAATTATTAAATATGCACTCTAAAAAAATAAATATTTTACAAATAGGTCCAATTACTGAAATCGGTGGTGTAAGTGTACATATTCACAGACTATGTGATTTAATGAGTAATTATAGTCATTTTAAATTTATAGATGAATGTAAAAAAAACATAAATCACCCTTCAATACGTTCTGTAAGAGTTCTTAAAAATTATATTTATTTTATAAAATATATTTATCAAAGTGATATAGTACATATTCATCTCGGGAATTGGGTATTAAGAATTGTATTTATTTTATTATCTATATTTTTCAATAGAAAAATAGTTTTAACACTTCATGGTCAAAATACACTTGAAGATTTAAATCCTTTTTCTAAAAAATTAACATTATTATTCTTGAATAAAGTTTTTAAAATAATATGTGTGAATCAAAAAATCAAAAACGACCTTCCAATTAATTTGATACCTAAAATTTCTGTTTGTGAGGCTTTTTTACCACCAAATCTTTCTAATGAAGAAGATTTGCCTGTTGATCTTATAAAGATTATTAATAAGCATAAAAAGAAATCTTTATTAATTTGTGCTAATGCTTACAAATTAGTAAAAGTTAATGGAATGCAACTTTATGGATTGGATCAATGTATAGAATTTGTAATAAAAGCAAAGAAAAATAAAATTAATATTCATTTATTTTATATTATCTCTTATGTGCCTTTAGAAGATAAAAAAACTTATAATATTTTCTTAGAGTTAATTAAAAAGCATGATTTGTCAACTCATATAACTTTAGTGGCTAAACCTATTTCATTTATCAAACTTATTAAACTTAGTGATATTGTTCTAAGGCCAACCCTTACAGATGGTGATGCACTTACAGTTAGGGAAGCGCTATACTTTAACAAAACAGTAATAGCATCTAATGTAGTCGATAGACCTAAAGGGGTGATTTTGTATAATGTAAATGATGATATGTCACTTTATAAAACAATTAGTAATTTAGCCTCTAAAAATTTAGAATCTAAATCTGGTGGAGTCTTTAAAGACTACTATAAATTTTACTTTAATATATATAATGCATGTGTGGAATAGCAGGATTTGTAAATTTTAATAACAATGAAGAATTAGCAATTAAATCTAATAAAATTCAAAATCATAGAGGTCCAGATAGTCAAGGCATATGGTCTAATAATTTTTTGTCTTTAGCCCATCAACGACTCTCAATAATCGATCTTAACTCAAGATCTGACCAGCCATTGGTGAAAGAAAAATTTGTTATTATTTATAATGGTGAAGTTTATAATTATTTAGAACTTAAAAATGAATATTTGAGTGATATTGATTTTATAACTGATTCTGATACAGAAGTAGTTTTAGAGATGTATAAGAAATTTGGTGTCAATGCGCTTGATTACTTTGTGGGAATGTTTTCATTTGTTATTTACAACCAAATTGAAAACAAAGTATTTGCGGCTCGTGATCATTTTGGCATAAAACCTTTTTATTTTTACAAAAAAAATGAAAAATTTGCATTCGCATCAGAGCTAAAAACATTATCAACCCTAGTACCAAATACCAAGGAGATTAATACAAAAATGCTCATTGCATCATTAAATTATTTGTGGATACCAGGAAATGAAACAATTTTTAAAGAGTTTTGTAAATTACCTCCTGCTCATTATTTAACTTTTGATGTGTCTAATTCAATTTTTGAAATAAAAGAATATTGGACACTACCAACTAATATCAAAGACTATGATGAAGATGAATTAATTGAAAAGCTAGCTATAGAATTTGATGATGTTATAAAAAGACACATGATTGCAGATGTGCCTGTAAGCTCATTCCTTAGTGGTGGTTTAGACTCGTCAATGATCTCTGTTGCTGCAAGTAAGATTAATAAAAATATTTCTACTTACACCATAGGTACCTCAATTGAAGATAAGAAAATCGAGAGTATGCCTGACGATGAAAAGTATGCAAAACGT
>Ga0206125_10002990_pt1 | contig 16900 bp, 17 predicted proteins | sample Helgoland_Spring_4_FD_148598 | JGI IMG/M metagenome (GOLD analysis project Ga0206125, IMG submission 148598) | Pelagic subsurface seawater microbial communities from Kabeltonne, Helgoland, North Sea - Helgoland_Spring_Bloom_20160331_1 | ecosystem: Environmental > Aquatic > Marine > Epipelagic ... | reverse complement strand
TTTACCATTACCATATCAGCACCTTCTTCGACATCCCAAAGTGCTTCTTTTATGGCTTCAATGCGATTGGCGTAGTCCATTTGGTAGGTTTTTTTATCTTTTGGTACTTCGACAAGCTCAGCACTTTTTGTTGTGTCTTTTGGTGCGCTGTCTAACGCATCACGAAACGGACCGTAAAAGGCCGAAGCGTATTTAGCCGAGTAACTCATAATTCCCACATTGTGGAAACCGGCAGCGTCAAGGCCTTGGCGCAAACGCAATACACGTCCGTCCATCATGTCAGACGGCGCTACAAAATCGGCTCCTGCTTGTGCATGAGAAACCGCCATTTTTACCAAAGCATCATTTGTAGAATCGTTTTCTACATCGCCATTGGCAATGATTCCGTCATGCCCGTAAATAGAATACGGATCTAAAGCCACATCGGGCATCACGATCATCTCAGGACAAGTAGACTTGATTGCGCGAATGGCTTCTTGCATCAATCCGTTTGGGTTCCAAGCTTCTTTTCCTGTATTGTCTTTTAAATCTTCGCTAACCTTCACATAAATGTTGACCGCGCGGATTCCTAAAGCATATATTTCTTGCACTTCTTTGACCGTTAAATCAATCGAACGACGAAAGATTCCGGGCATGGAAGCGATTTCTACCTGTACATTTTCTCCCTCTGCAATAAACATGGGAAACATAAAATCTGACGGACTTAAAATCGTCTCGCGAACTAAACTTCTAATGGCTTCGTTTGTTCTTAATCTTCGGCCTCTTTGTAATGGAAACATATGTTATATTTGTTTAAAGCTCCATAGGAGCGTAATATTTATAGATTGAATATCAAATCAATATAACCAAACCCCATAGGGGTGGCATATTAATTCTATACCTCTTCAAAGGTAAATTCATTTTTAAAATCTATATCGAATGCTTTTAAAAAATCAACATATTCTTCTTTGAACGTTTTCTTTTTATGATGTTCTTCTTGATTTTGAATATAATTGATAACATTGGTTAACTGAGAATGGTTGTATGAAAAAGCACCAAAACCAGTTTGCCATTCAAATTTACCATTGATCCAGCTCTTCTCATTTATAAAACGAGATGAATTGGCTTTAATATCTCTTACTAAATCAGACAACGCTATATTGGGTTTTAATCCAATTAGAATATGAATGTGGTCAGGCATTCCGTTAATCGCAATTAATTTTTGATTTTCATTGGTAATGATCCCTGTGATGTATTTATATAATTCATCCTTCCAATTTTTAGAAATCAAATTTTGTCTGCCTTTTACGGCAAAAACAACATGAAGATATATTTGAGAATAGGTGTTTGCCATAATTTATTTCAAAAATTAAATCAAAAAACAATATGTCACCCCTGCAGGGGTTCTTATAAAAACACCAACTGTTTTCTATAAATATTCGCCCCTACGGATGCTATAAATATACCGCTCCTACGGAGCTTAATCAAATAAACATTTCACTTTGCTATAAATATGTCGCTTCTACTTAGCTAACCAATCTCTTGGGTTTTCTAATACTTGTACTAATTTTTCTTCTTCGCTTCCCTCCTCTGCATGATGATCGTACACCCACTGCACGTGTGGCGGCAATGACATCAAAATAGATTCAATTCGACCATTGGTTTTTAAGCCAAACAATGTTCCTTTATCGTGAACTAAATTGAACTCGACATAACGTCCACGACGAATTTCTTGCCATTTTTTTTTGGCTACAGAATACTCCAAATCTTTTCTTTTTTCAACAATTGGCACATAAGCTTGCAAGAAACTATTCCCAACTTCGGACACAAAGTTGAACCAGTCTTCCATTTTCATGGTCTCTGTTTCTTTGCAATAATCAAAGAATAACCCTCCTATTCCACGGGCTTCATTACGATGGGCATTCCAGAAATAAGTGTCACATTGTTTTTTATATTTTGGGTAAAAATCTGGATTGTGTTTGTCGCAAGCCGTTTTACAAGTCTGATGAAAGTGAATTGCATCTTCTTCAAACAAATAGTAAGGTGTTAAATCTTGACCACCACCAAACCATTGTTGAATTACTTTTCGAGGCTCTGTACTTAGTTCTGTCGAACTTGTGCTGAGCTCTGTCGAAGCATACATTTCAAAATAGCGCCAATTAGCATGAACTGTTGGTACCATTGGATTTTTTGGATGCAAGACCAAACTTAGTCCACACGCAAAGAAATCTGCTTCGCCTACGCCAAACATCTTTTGCATGGCTTCAGGTAATTTTCCGTGTACCGCTGAGATGTTGACACCGCCTTTTTCAAATACTTGACCGTTTTCGATAACCCGTGTACGTCCTCCACCGCCTTCTGGGCGTTCCCATAAGTCTTCTTTAAATTTAGCTTGACCATCAACAGCTTCTAGTCCTGCTACGATGGTATCTTGAAGGTTTTGTATGTAGGTAAAAAATTTATTTTTCATTACAAATTTGCTTTTATCTTAGCTAACTTATTAAATATATCAAATGAAAAAGTTTTACTCTCAGTTTGAATGTGATTGTAAATAGCAACCGCTTTTGCAGCTAAATTGACATCATTTTCTTTAGAAAAAGAAATCATAAAATCAGCAAAACGTTCTTTATCCTCCCAATCAAAACCATATCCAGAGAGTAAAGTAATCAAATCCTTTTCTGAAATCTTACTTAAAATAGAACTACTCAGTCTTATATCAGTCAATTGATTATCGATTAGAGTTGTATCATCAATATTCCAAAGTTTAGGTACAAAAACCAAAGAAAGTAAAGTGGTCAACATAGTGTCGATCTTTACTTTCTTCTCGTCTCTTAATCCTTTATTAAGCATTTGCTATTATTGATTGTATTCTTTCACTGCATCAATGAACGCCTTAGCATGATCAACTGGAATATTTGGTAAAATACCGTGACCTAAATTCACGATATATTTGTCTTTTCCGAATTCGTCAATCATTTCATGCACCATTTTCTTGATCACCGGAATTGGCGATAACAATCTTGATGGATCAAAATTTCCTTGCAAAGTAATGTTTCCGCCAGAAAGGTATCTTGCATTTCTAGGCGAACAAGTCCAGTCTACTCCTAATGCAGAAGCACGGCTTTTTCCCATTTCGCCAAGTGCAAACCAACAACCTTTTCCAAAAACAATTACCGGAGCGTCATCAGCTAGTGCTTCAACGATTTGATTGATGTATTTCCATGAAAATTCTTGATAGTCAACTGGAGATAACATTCCGCCCCAAGAGTCAAAAATTTGAACGGCATTTACACCCGCTTTTACTTTTTCTTTTAGGTATAAAATAGTGGTATCGGTGATTTTTTGCAATAAAACATGTGCAGCTTCTGGATATTGAAAACAAAATCCTTTGGCTTTGTCAAAGCTTTTTGACCCTTGTCCTTCCACCGCGTAGCACATAATTGTCCAAGGCGAACCTGCGAAACCAATTAATGGCACCTCATCGTTCAACATTTCCTTAGTTAACTTGATTGCGTCAAAAACGTATCCTAACGTTTCGTGAACATCAGGAACAATTACGTTCTCTACATCTTGAATCGTTCGAATAGGATGTGGTAAATACGGACCAAAATTAGGTTTCATCTCTACATCAATTCCCATGGCTTGCGGAATTACTAAAATATCCGAGAATAAAATCGCAGCATCTGGAGCGATTCTACGGATAGGTTGTACGGTAATTTCGGCAGCTAATTCTGGAGTTTGACAACGGGTAAAGAAGTCGTATTTATCACGCAAAGCGATAAATTCTGGTAAATATCTACCTGCTTGACGCATCATCCATACTGGCGGACGTTGTACTGCTTCTCCTTTTAATGCTCTTAAAAATAAGTCGTTTTTTATCATTTTCTTGCTATTGGCTAGAAGCTTGTGGCTTGTAGCGGATGGTTTGTTTTATATTTTAATTACCTTCGTCAGGCATTGGATTGTAATGCTGAATTACTTCAACAATCACCTCTTCGACAGTGGGTATTTCAGGAATTACGATGTTTTTAATTTTCTTTGCTTCTAATGCCGAGGCTGTTGTACTACCAATGCAAAAGCAAATTTCTTTTTTGATTTTATTATTTGACAAATAACTCTCAACCGCCGAAGGACTGAAGAACATAATACCGTCAAAATTTTCTTGGTCTGAAATTTTAAAAGGAGCTAGTTTTGTCTGGTACACTTCGATTTCATTAAAAGTGATTCCAGCTTCTTTTAAAGCTTGAGGCAGCGTCTCTTTACGCAGGTTTCCGCTAAAAAAAGTATAGCTCTCTTTGTTGTAGATTAAGGTGATTATCTCTGCTAATTCTGAGGCATAGTCTAAGTAAACATCAACCGTGAAACCATTTGCCTCTAATAATTCTTTAGTTTTAATCCCTACACAAAAAACAGGTTTGGTTTTTAAAGCTTCCCAGCCATTTTGCTCTATTAAACTTAAAACTGCATTCTGACTGCTAAAAATAAGGTTATTATTGATTTTATCTAATTCAAAAAGGTTGTTTTTAATTTCGATGAAATCTTGTTCTAGTAGATCAAAATCAGCATCAATAAATACTTGCCTTTGTTCTACAGAGAGCGTTTTGGTTGATAAAATACTTATTTGGCTCATTATTTTTTAAGGTTATTTTTGATTTCTGTCATTAGCTTTGTTCCTCCATTATTCAGCACTTCTTGAGCAGCATAAAATCCTAATTTCTTCCAGTCTTCGATAGGAACAATTTTATCCACTTCCATTTTTTCCTTTCCGTCAAGCGAAAATAAAACACCTTGAAAATGAACTGTATCTTCCTCTTCATTATAGCGTGCCAAAGCACCAATTGGCGCGGTGCAGCCACCTTCTAAAGTTTTAAGAAATTGACGTTCTATATAAGTTGCTATTTCTGTCTCGATATCATTGAGGTGTGAAAGCGCATCCAGCGTAAAATTGTCATTCCCCATGGCAACAACAAGCATCGCTCCTTGAGCAGGAGCAGGAATCATCCAATCTAAATTAATGAAATTCTCAGGCTTCAAGTTGATGCGTTCTAAACCAGCAGCTGCAAATACAGCTCCGTTCCAGTCTCCTTCGTTCAACTTTTTCATACGTAAATTCACATTTCCGCGAAGATCAACAACTTTATGTGTTGGATATTTATTTAACCATTGTGCTTGACGACGCAGGCTGCCTGTAGCAATAGTTCCTGATTCGTTAAGAAAATCAAGGTTGCCTTTGTGTACTAAGATATCAAGTGTATTGGCTCTTTCTAAAACAGCTGCTTGCACAATTCCTTGTGGTAAGGCAGTAGGGACATCTTTCATGGAATGCACTGCAATATCTACATCGCCGTTGATCATGGCAACATCTAGTGTTTTTGTAAATATTCCGGTAATTCCTAATTCATAAAGTGGCTTGTCTAGGATAATATCGCCAGTAGATTTAACCGCAACAATTTTAGTTTTATAGCCTAAACCGTTTAATTTTTTCTCTACAGTATGTGCTTGCCAAAGTGCAAGTTCACTATCTCTCGTACCTATTCGTATTGTTTTTTCAGCCATTTTTATATTTTGATTTCAAAAAGGTCTCTTTAAAATGTAAACCATTAAGAAATTAAGCATTCTGTTTTTAGTTAAATGTGCAACGCAGCTTGCAAGCGTTTAAGTTGTTTCTTTGTTAATCCACTTTTCTACAGTAGGAGCAACATAGTTTTTCATTTGATAAATTAAATCCTCTATATCTGAACTTACCAAAAGCATCTCCTTATTGACAGCTTTTAAAAAACCATTGTCTACCATGTTATTCAATAAAACAAGCAATGCATCATAAAATCCATTGGTGTTTAAAATTGCTATTGGTTTTTTATGAAGTCCTAATTGCGCCCAAGTGAGCATTTCAAAAAGTTCTTCGAGTGTTCCAAAACCACCCGGTAAAGCAATCACGCCATCACACAATTCATTCATCTTCATTTTTCGCTCGTGCATGCTTTCTACGACAATTAATTCTGTCAATCCCAGGTGTGCCACCTCTTTTGCTCTTAAAAAATCAGGTAGCACGCCTATCACTGTCCCTCCCGCCTTTAGAGCACCATCTGCTACAGCTCTCATAAGTCCAACATTAGATCCACCGTAAACGACTTGAATATTTTGTTTTGCTAAAGTTTGTCCAAGCAATGTGGCTTGCTCCATAAGAGTCCCATCGCTTCCCGCACTTGAGCCACAAAAAACTGTAATCCTATCCATTGAAATTATCGGTAAATTATTTGAAAAACTCTTTTGTGCCTTTATTTTGCTGCAAGACCTATTTTGAAAACTTTCTCAATCCATTCGATACTTTCATCGACCATGGTGTCATCATCTTTTAAGTGATTAGCGAATTGGGTGGTGATTTTTTGAATGATTCTTGCACTAATAATTTCGGCTTGCTCTTCGTTGAAATCGGCTATTTTTTTACTTTGAAAGTTTAATTCTGATACTTTCATTGCATTTAATTTTTCCTTCAAAGCATGAATTGTTGGAGCAAATTTTCTTCCTTTGGTCCAAACATTAAACTCCTCTTTGATCTCTTCGATAATAGCCTCGGCAGCTGGGATATGATTTCTTCTGTTTTCCAGAGTTTCATCTGTTAATTGAGACAAATAATCCATGTGAATTAAAGTCACATCGTTTAACTCTTCTACATCGGCATGAACGTTTTTAGGAATTGAAAGGTCTAAAATCAATAATGGTTTTTTAAGATTCAATATTGCCTTATCAACTGTTGGGTTTTGAGCTCCAGTTGCTACTACAACCACATCCGCTTTTTGTAATTCTAAATGAAGTTCAGAGTAATCTTTAACAATGAGATTTAGTTTTCCCGCTAATCGTTCCGCTTTATCTTTTGTTCTATTGATTAATGTGATGTGTTCGTTTTTAGTATGTTTTACTAAATTTTCACAAGTATTACGACCTATTTTACCTGTTCCAAACAAAAGAATGTTTTTATTACCAACATCTTCAACGTTCTTCATGATATATTGCACAGCGGCAAAAGACACTGAAGTTGCTCCAGAGCTAATCTCGGTATCGTTTTTGATTTTTTTACTAGCTTGAATAACGGCATTAACGAGTCGCTCCATGAAATTATTGGTCAAATCCATTGCTTTCGACTGCGTAAAACTAGATCGTATTTGAGAAATGATTTCGAAATCTCCGAGAATCTGACTGTCCAAACCAGTTCCAACTCTAAAAATATGGGTGATTGCCTCTTGGTTTTTATAAACAAAACCTACTTTTTGAAACTCTTCAACGCTACCATTACTGTTTTCACAGATTAGTTTAATTAATTGAAAAGGGTGTTCGGCAAAGCCATATATTTCGGTGCGGTTACAAGTAGAAGTAACGATCAAGCTCTCTATTCCTTCTGTTTTTGCTTGTTCCAGCAAACGCGTTTTTGCTAAAGTATCTAAGCTAAACTTACCTCTCATTTCGGCATCTGCTTTTTTATAGCTTAGGCCTACCGAATAAAAATAGTGATGTTTAGACTGGGTATTATTTTCCATAGTATTACTTTTCAAGAAAGTGAGACAAAATTATTACTATCATACCTATAAAAGTAACGCTAGAAGTACAATTTGTGTCGCTTAATGTTTTTTTATTTCTAAAAGGCTGAAAATAGCTAAAAAACGTTATTTTTGTGGTGTAATCAAGGCATTAGCACTTAGTAAATTAGAACGATTCTAAATTAAAGAGAATGTTATATAAACTATTGCTATTAAAAAAATATCGCTATGAGTTCACAAGAAATTATAAAAATTGAAGATGATTTTACTTTAATTCGGTTTCAAAACGACGGTTCTGAGGTCTTCAACGCCCAACGGGAAGTAAGCAGCGGACTAATTCAGTTTCATTTTGGATTAAAGGGAAGCGCTAAATTTATCTTCAACCAAGGGAATTACGCCTTAGAGCTAAAAGAGGAAAAATCATTATTATTGTACAACCCTCAAAAAGAACTTCCTTTAAATTTAGAGTTAGCGCCAAGCTCTTGGGTGATTTCTGTAATAATCTCCATAAAAAAATTCCATGCTTTGTTTTCAACCGAGGCCGATTATATTACTTTTTTAAGTGGCGAAAACAAGGACAAAAAATACTACAATGAGGGAAATATAAGTCCATCTATGGCTATTGTTTTGAGCCAATTGTTTCATTACAACTTACATCCTTCTATCAAGAATCTATATTATAAAGGTAAAGGCTATGAATTACTTAGTTTGTATTTTAACCGCACCGAAGATCCTAATGCAGAACAATGTCCGTTCTTAATTGACGAGGACAACGTGATGAAAATCAGAAAAGCAAAAGAAATTATCATTGCTAATATGGCGGAACCGCCAGGATTGCAAGAGCTAGCAGATGAAATAGGCCTAAATTTGAAGAAACTCAAAATGGGTTTTAAACAAATTTATGGCGACACCGTTTACGGATTCCTTTTTGACTATAAAATGGATTTTGCTAGAAAGCTGCTTGATAGCGGTTCTTATAATGTAAACGAAGTAGGATTGAAAATAGGGTATAGCACTGGAAGTCATTTTATAGCTGCCTTTAAAAAGAAATTTGCCACCACTCCAAAAAAATATTTAATGTCAATCAACCCAAATGCATAGGTCTAATTGATTTTTGATATTAAACAATAAATAAAAAATAGTTAATCGTAATTTAGAGAAAAGCATCTTTAAGTACTTTTACAAAATAAAACAAAGCAACATGAAAGGTGTATTATTAGTTAATTTAGGTTCTCCCGAAAGTCCAACTCCCAAGGATGTAAAACCATATTTAGACGAATTTTTAATGGACAAATACGTAATTGACGTTCCGTTTTTATTGCGTGCACTACTGGTTCGTGGAATAATTTTACAAACCAGACCCAAAAAATCAGCGAAAGCTTATGCCAAAATATGGTGGGACGAAGGTTCTCCGCTTGTTGTAATTTCTCGAAGAATGCATGAAAAAGTTAAACAACTTGTTGATGTGCCTGTTGCACTCGCCATGCGTTATGGAAATCCTTCCTTACTATCTGGTTTACAAGAATTACATGATAAAGGAGTGACCGAAGTGATGCTTTTTCCTTTGTATCCGCAACATGCTATGGCTTCGACAACCACTATTTTAGAATTGGCTGAAGAACACAGACAAAAATATTTCCCTAGAATGAAATTTACAATTGTTCCTGCCTTTTATAACAAACCAGATTATTTACAAAACCTTGCTGATTCGATAAAAGGACATTTAGAAGGATATAATTACGATCATCTTTTATTTTCGTACCACGGAATTCCGGAGCGTCACATTAGAAAAACAGATATTACTAAATCACATTGCAAAATTGACGGATCGTGTTGCAACACACCCTCTCCTGCTCATGAGTTTTGCTACCGTCACCAGTGCTATGAAACAACCAAGCAAGTGGTAAAGTTATTAGGTATTCCAGAAGGGAAATATAGCCAAACCTTTCAATCTCGTTTAGCAGGTGATAAATGGTTAACGCCGTATACCGATGTTGAAGTTAACAAAATGCCCGAAAAAGGAATTAAAAAACTAGCCGTAGTGACTCCAGCTTTCGTATCTGATTGTTTAGAAACGCTAGAAGAAATTGCAATGGAAGCCAATCACGAATTTAAGGAGAACGGTGGTGAAGAGTTTATGGCGATTCCTTGCTTAAACGATGGCGATGAGTGGTGTCAAACAGTGGGTAACTGGATAAACGAATGGGCAACTGTAGAAAAAACACTAGCCTAAATGGCTGTTTCTTCGGAAGAATTAGGTACCCAAGACATTAAAAAGCTCTTGATCAAACAAGCGGTTCCTGCTTCGATAGGGATTTTATTCTTGTCTGTCAATATTTTAATTGACACTATTTTTGTGGGACAATGGATTGGCTCGCTTGCCATTGCAGCAGTTACAGTTGTTTTACCTTTTACTTTCTTGATTTCCTCATTAGGTATGGCTATTGGGGTTGGCGGTGGTTCGGTTTTATCGAGAGCTTTGGGAGCAAAAGACAATGAAAAAGCAAAAAGTACTTTTGCAAATCAAATCATGATGACTTTTGCACTATCCTCCGTTTTCTGCTTTTTAGGAATCTTTTTTAGCCGCGAAATACTTTTGCTTTTTGGAGCCAAAGGGGCCATTATACAACCCGCCACTGAATTCTTTGATCCCATTATTTTATCTGTTCCTTTTCTAGCACTTTGCATGATGGGGAATAATATTATTAGGGCTGAGGGCAAAGCTAAATTTGCGATGATCGCCATGATTGTCCCAGCTTTTTTTAATATTGGGTTGGATATTCTTTTTATCAAAGGAATGAATTTAGGAATGACTGGGGCTGCCTATGCTACATCCATTTCCTATTTTATGTGTTTTATATTTGTGCTGTGGTTCTTCCTTTTTAAAAGCGAAATAAAACCAAAAGCGATCCATTTTAAGTTTAACTACGACATCATTAAGGAAATCACCACACTCAGTTTTGTCACTTTCTCCAGACAAGGCGTGATTGCGATCTTGTCTATCATTATCAATCATACGTTGTATACTTATGGTGGCGAGCACTCCATTACCGTTTATGGAATCATAAGCAGAATGCTAATGTTTGCCTTATTCCCTATTCTAGGCATTACTCAAGGTTTCCTTCCGGTTGCAGGATATAATTATGGTGCAAGAAAGTACAACAGAGTCAAAGAAAGTATAAACATTTCGATAAAATATGCTGCTCTTTTAGCTAGCGTTATTTTTATAATGATTTTAATTTATGCTAGTACGATAGTTGCTATTTTTACTGATGATGTAGTAGTACTTGCTGAAACCCCCAATGCATTGCGCTGGGTTTTTGCGGCTTCACCAATTATCGCAGTGCAATTAATTGGATCTGCTTATTTTCAAGCGGTAGGAAAGGCGAGAAAGGCACTTTTACTTACTTTGAGCAAACAAGGTTTTTTCTTGATTCCGCTAGTGCTTATTTTACCTAATTTATTTGGTATTTTTGGCGTGTGGGTCGCTTTTCCAATATCTGATATTTTATCAACCCTACTCACCGCCTATTTTCTTAAAAAAGAGATGAACACAAACTTAAATTAAACTGGAGATGGACTACTACAACTACTTAAAATCGCTGCACCTCATCTTTGTCATTACTTGGTTTGCAGGTTTATTTTATATTGTACGGCTTTTTGTGTATCAAATCGAAGCGGCCGATAAACCATCGCCTGAAAAAGAAATTTTGCAAAAGCAATACAAAATAATGACTTACAGGCTGTGGTATATTATTACCTGGCCCTCGGCAGTTTTAGCAAGCTTTTTTGCTTTTTGGATGTTGTTCTTTACCCCTATCGGTAATGCCTGGTTACAAATGCCTTGGATGCACGTAAAGCTTGGCTTTGTTTTTGTGCTGTATTTATATCATGCTAAATGCCAACAAATCTATAATCAGTTGCAACGAGACGAGGTGAAATACACCACTAACTTTATGAGGCTTTGGAATGAAGGTGCTACTTTAATTCTTTTTGCCGTGGTATTTTTAGTTATTCTAAAAAATGCCGTAAATTGGATTTATGGAGTTGTTGGAATTTTTCTTTTCTCCATAATTATTATGTTGGGTTTTAAATTTTACAAACGAATAAGAGCAAAAAATCAGTCATAATTATGTTAAAAGGGTTCAAGTTATCAATGCTTTCGCTACGAGTTCGAATTTTTCTTTCGATGATCGTATTGATAATTGTAGCCTCTATTTTACTCGCTTCGATTTCTATTATCCAATTTAAAAACGAAGCTAAAGAATACCATCAAGAACGGTTAGAGCGAAAAGAAAATGCAGTAAAAGAACATATTAATTACGTACTATCTACAACCACTTATCCATTAAATACAGAGAATTTAGACCTTATTTTTAAAGATAAAATTCATGAATTAGCCCAAATTCATAACATTGAAATTAATATTTATGACCTTGATGGCAAATTATTAAAGTCGTCCAAGGAGTCCTTCTCTGTAGATAAAGTATCGCCACCTATTCCCGAATATATTTTAAAATTGGTTCGATCTTCTATCGAAAAGCGCTATGTAGACATCAAAACCATTAACGGAGTAAAAAACAGATCGTCATTTTCACAAATAAAAGACGATCGCTTCAAACCTTTAGGTGTATTAAATTTACCCTATTTGGAAGACGATGGATTTTATCAAAAGGAATTAAGTAGTTTCTTAATTCGGTTGGGACAAGTATACTCCTTCATGCTCTTGGTTGCATTTGCACTTGCTTATTTCTTATCTTCTTATATTACTAAATCATTAAAGACCATCTCTGATAAGTTAAATGAAACAAGTTTAAACCAAAAAAATGAAAAAATCCACTTAGAGGCAAATAGTAAGGAAATTAATTTACTTATTAAAGCCTACAATCAAATGGTTGATGAACTCGAAAAAAGTGCAGTGAAGCTAGCACAAAGCGAGCGTGAAGAAGCTTGGCGAGAAATGGCAAAGCAAGTAGCGCACGAGATTAAAAATCCGTTGACACCTATGCGTTTAACGGTACAAAGTTTTCAAAGAAGATTTAGCCCGGAAGACCCGAACATTATGCAAAAAATGAAGGACTACTCAGAGACTTTGATTCAACAAATTGACACTATGAGTGCTGTAGCATCTGCATTTTCTAATTTTGCTTCTATGCCGGCCCAACAAAACGAAACACTAAACGTGGTGGAGGTTGTTGAATTAGCTTTGGATATTTTTAACGAAAATAACATTTTGTTCGAAAAAGAATCAACTGTCATAATTTCGAAAATTGATCGTACCCAACTAGTCCGTATCATTACCAACTTAGTTAAAAACGCTATTCAATCCATACCTGAACATCAGGTAAATAAGCGCATACGAGTCGCCGTTAAAAAACAACAAAACAATGTCCTGATTATTGTAGAAGACAACGGAGTTGGAATTAACCCGATGGATGTAAACAGAATTTTTCAACCTAAGTTCACTACAAAAAATAGCGGAATGGGATTAGGATTAGGTATTATTAAAAACATTATTGAAAATTACAAAGGAACAATTACCTTTGAAACAGAATACGGAAAAGGAACTCGATTTACGGTTACGCTTCCAATAATTAACTCTTAAACAAGTATTATGAACTACGAAAACATTCTAGTTGCCACAGAAAACAGCATTGCAACAATCACAATAAACCGACCAACAAAACTAAATGCTTTAAATACAAAGACCATTAGTGAGCTTCATGAAGCTTTTCTAAGCCTAGAAAAAAACTACGACACTCGAGTAATTATATTAACGGGAAGTGGAGAAAAAGCCTTTGTAGCCGGCGCAGATATTGCGGAATTTGCACAGTTTTCAGTTGAAGAAGGCGCACAGCTAGCTGCTCAAGGACAAGAAATATTATTTAATTTTGTCGAAAATTTAAAAATCCCAGTCATTGCAGCCGTAAACGGATTTGCATTAGGAGGTGGTTTAGAGCTTGCCATGTCATGTCACATTAGAGTAGCCTCTGAAAATGCCAAAATGGGGCTTCCAGAGGTGTCATTAGGTGTGATTCCAGGATACGGAGGAACACAGCGTTTACCGCAATTAATTGGCAAAGGGCGCGCTATGGAAATGATTATGACTGCAGGAATGATTAATGCTGATGAAGCACACCGTAATGGCCTAGTAAATCATGTAGTGCCACAAGCAGAGCTCCTAGCGTTTTGTAATGGTATCGCTCAAAAAATAATGAAAAATTCACCCGTAGCAATTACCAAAGCTATTAAAGCAGTAAATGCTAATTTTAAAGATGGTGAAAACGGTTATGAGACTGAAATAAAATCTTTTGGAAAATGCTTTGGTACCGAGGATTTCAAAGAAGGAACAACCGCCTTTTTAGAGAAAAGAAAAGCAGTTTTTCCAGGAGAATAAAAAGAAAACTCTTTAACCATACTATTAAACAACCACGGTCTCACAAATTTTAAAAATTGTTTAACTGTGGTTTTAATTTTTATGCTAAATTTTATGGCAAATAGTCCCTAATTACCAAGGACAAAACTTAATTTTGCATGCACAATAACATCAAAAACATAAACAATGTCATACGAACCTATATTTGCCCTTTTTTGGGAAAGAGTGAAACAGAGTATTAAAGATAAAACATACTCAAAATTGACTTTGGCTAAGACTATAGGCGACACCGAGATTAAAAACATCTACGTACGCCCCGTTTTATTAGAAAATGATGTGTTTATGCTTTCCTTGAGTACAAAATACAAAACGGAGGAAGTGGAAAGCTTTCATACACTTGAGGATGCCTATCCTATTTTAGCTTCTTATATTAATAATCCGTTCTTGACTGCCTTATTGTTTACTACTAAAAACGACATTACTTTTAAACTCAATAAAAAGAGAGTTGGTAGCATTATTGAACAAGCGCCAACGTTTAAAAGTGCCTCTAATGTTATACTGGAAATGCAAGAAAAAGGCTTCTCTTTTTAATTATACTGCATAAGATGCTGTTTTTTACATAATATAAAACAGCATCTTATCTCTTTATTTTTCTCCCTCCCATTCTGCGTAAAATTGTGCAAGAAAACCTTCCATATAATGGTGTCTCTCTTGGGCGATTTTTTTTCCTGAAAAGGTATTCATTTTATCTTTTAGCAATAACAACTTTTCATAGAAATGATTTATTGTTGGCGCATTATTAGTTTTATACTCCTCTTTAGTCATTGTAGTATTTGGCGCGATATTAGGGTCATACAGCGCTCTATTTTTAAAACCTCCATAATTGAACGCGCGGGCGATTCCAATAGCTCCAATAGCATCTATACGATCCGCATCTTGAACAATATCTAATTCTATCGAACTAAAATTACGTGCAACCTTGCCTCCTTTAAAAGAGATGTTTTCGATGATCTTAATAACATGATCTATAGTTTCGAAAGGAACAGCAATTGTCTCTAAAAAAGTTCTAGCGGTTTTGGGACCGATTGTTTCATCTCCACCATGAAATTTACTATCGGCGATATCATGTAACAAAGCTGCCAATTGTACTGTTGTACTATCGCATTGCTCATCAGCAGCAATTAACATAGCGTTCTTGTATACGCGCTCAATATGAAACCAGTCGTGGCCTCCTTCAGCTCCTTGAAGTTGTTCTTTTACAAAAGCAATTGTTTGTAGTGTAATCTCAGAATCTTGCATTATTTATCTTTTACAAAAAATGTTGATACTTAAGGCTAGTGCTTCAAGAATCAACATTTTTATTATTTAGTATTTAAAAAAACTACAATCTTGCGGGTTCAACCCACTTAAAAATATGAGTTTCTTGTGGGATAACGATTCGTTCCGAAATTCTAGCCATACGTGCTGGCAATTTCATCAAATAATCACGTGCTTTTTCGGCCTCATCTGTTAAACCAGATATTTTATCAATTTCCCACTTGCTAATTAGTTTTTGCATGATTTCCACATAATCATTAGCGGTATAAACACCAATACGTTGTGCAGAATCAGAGAACAATTCGAAAGCCGAGCTTATTTTAGCTCCCGATTCTCTCAAAAAATGCGCTGGCATCACAATTTTAGCTTTCATCATGTATTGAAACGCAAGCATCATTTCGCTTGGATCAATTTTGAAAATTTGGTTTACAAATTCGCTGTAAGCATGATGATGACGCATCTCGTCACCAGCAATCATTTTACACATTTTTGCTAATTTTTTATCACCATAGCTTTTAGCTAACTGCGATACTCTGTTATGAGAAACATAAGTAGCTAACTCTTGAAAACTAGTGTAAACAAAATTCTTATATGGATCTCTTCCTGTACCAATATCGAAACCATCGTTAATGAGATGCTGAGTAGTCATTTCGACTTCACGCATGTTTACACGACCTGATAAGTACAAGTATTTGTTCAATAGATCTCCATGACGATTTTCTTCACCAGTCCATTGACGAACCCATTGCGCCCAACCGTTACGCTCTAGGTTATCTACACCTTCTACCTCCATTAACCAGTTTTCGTATGTTGGTAAAGCTTCCTCAGTAATCATATCACCTACCATAGCTACCCAAAAATCATAAGGCAAGTCCTTAGATATTTCACGCAATTCCTTTACTTCCTCCAAGAAATTATCGCTTTCAGAATTTGGTAAAAAATCCGATGGCTGCCATATTTCTTCAACAGGTATTAAATACTGATCCACATAGCTTGACACGTTTTTTTCCAAAAACTGCATTACTTCTAAACGAATGTTTTTTATTGACATTTTATATATATTAAAATTGTATTCCTTCTACTACGGCCTTTTCAGCCTTTTCTATTAATTCATTAAACTCAAATTCACTCACTTTTAAAGGCTTGTGAATTACAAAGGTAATATGATTTCCTAAACCAACTGGAAAAAAACCAAATTTAACCATTTTCCAACTATTGTTTATACTAACAGGTACAAGATAAGCAGAAGGCGCAGCCTTGCATAAAATTTTTAATCCTGTTTGTGAAAATGCCTTAGGCTGTCCTGTTTTACTTCGAGTTCCTTCGGGAAAAATTACAGCTGATCGATTATTTGCTTCAATATAATCCCCTAACTTTTTGATTTCGGGTATAGCCTGCTTTGGATCTTTTCTATCAATCAAAGCCGATCCGCCGTGACGTAAATTATATGAAACACTTGGTATACCTTTTCCTAACTCTTTTTTACTAACAAATTTACAATGAAAACGGCGTAAAAACCAAATCATGGCAATAATATCATACATACTTTGATGATTACTCACAAAAATAATGGGTACGCCTTTTGGAATAGCTTCTACATTGGTAAACTTATAGGTGGTTCCTAGAATATTGGTACACCTCACCAGAAAAAAATTTAAATAATCAACACTTTTTTTATGAGCTTGATATCCAA
>Ga0206125_10002986_pt1 | contig 16921 bp, 16 predicted proteins | sample Helgoland_Spring_4_FD_148598 | JGI IMG/M metagenome (GOLD analysis project Ga0206125, IMG submission 148598) | Pelagic subsurface seawater microbial communities from Kabeltonne, Helgoland, North Sea - Helgoland_Spring_Bloom_20160331_1 | ecosystem: Environmental > Aquatic > Marine > Epipelagic ... | reverse complement strand
TGGGCGCCGCGTGTCTATTGCGCGTCGCGGTCGTTCTCTTAAGAAGAAGGTTCTCTCTAAGAAGACTAAGAAGAATAGGAAGAAGACGCGTCGATTGAAGAAGAATAGGAAGAAGACGCGTCGTAAGCGCAGAAAACAATAGGTCAATATCGAGATAAAAAGATAAGCATTGATAGTAGTAATACTATGAGCCGTGGCGTACCGGATGCAGATACTGAACTCGATCTGGATATTGACAATTACGAGTTGATCGATCTGTTGGGTTTGTTTCAATTAGATGTTGGGTATGGTGAAACGGATTTGGCTCGTGCGAAGCGTCTTGTATTGAAGACGCATCCTGATAAGTCGCGCATGGACGCTAAATACTTTTTGTTTTACAGCAAGGCGTACAAGATATTATATCAGTTATGGAAGTTTAGAAATGTGCAGGTTGGATCGAATGATGTGACTACATCTAGTGCTGGCGGTGGTGGCCGTGAGCGTGATCAGATGGTGTACGTGTCCGATACGGCATCTGACCGTGATACTAGTGGTAACGGTGAATTATTGGATCGTATGTTTCGCGAGAACAGTGCGCTGCGCAAGGCTCCTGAGTTTAACCGATGGTTCAATGCTGAGTTCGAGAAGGCGCGCGTAAATGATGCAGATGCTGACGGATATGGTGAATGGTTATTAGAGGAATGTGACGATACTCCGTCACAGCAGGGTAGTACGGGTCAGATGATGGCTGCATTTACAGAGAAGAAGCGTCAAGCATGTCAGGATGTAATCGTTCATCAAGAGGTGGAGTCTTTTTATGGCGGTTTAGGCGGGAGTATGGGTAGTGAGTTGGGTGGTGGCGAAGGCAGTGTATATGACTCTACTGGTAGTTCTAGTGGAGTTGCTTATCAGGATCTTCGCAAGGCACATACTGAGACGATGATTCCAGTGAGCGATGCGGATTTAGCACGTCGCAAGGCGTTTGGAAGTGTAGATGAGATGCGCCGATACCGTACTGGTCAGGATACGGCTCCATTGAGTTCTGCGGAGTCGCATCGACATTTGAGTGAGCAGTCTGCTCGCGAAGATGAGAGTGCAACCCGTCGCGCATATCGTTTAACGATGCAAGTGGAGGAGGCAGAGAAGCGGTCTCAGGCATTTTGGAAGAACATGCGAATGCTGAAGGATAAGTAAAATATTGTAGTACGGTATAGTATAGTATAGTATAGCTAGCAGAGATGGTATCTAAAATGAACGATTATATAAAGTTGGGTTCTCTTTTTCTTATATTGATGACAGTGGGTATATTCTACAAGCGATATGAAGACAAGCTGAGTTCTGATATGACTGCTCGCAATGACGCAGCAATTCGCGAGTATTTAATAACAGATGCAGATGCGTTAACGGGTATTGTGCAAACCAAGCCTATTTTATGGATTCCGATTCATTACGAGTATAATTCTCGCAATTGGGATAGTTTTGGTTCTCGTAGCAGTTACGATTTGAACCAGCCGTATGTATATCTGACAGTAAAGAGTCTGATTCACCACTGCAAGGATTCCTTTCACATTTGCTTGGTGGATGACAACAGTTTTGTGCGATTGATGCCTGAATGGAAGTATGCTGGTGCTCGTTTGTCTAATCCCGTAGCTGACCATGTGCGTCGGTTGGGTGTTACAAGGTTGTTGCATATGTATGGTGGCATGACTGTCCCTCCTTCATTTTTGTGTTTGCGAGACCTTATCGAGATGTATACGAACGGTACTGCTGACGCAAAGAGCATGTTTATCGCAGAGAATCGCAATCGTAGCGTGACCTTTTCAACGCGTGAGTACATTGCGGATCCACAGTTCATGGGCGCTCCCCCTGGCAACGCCGAGATGGGTGCTCTTGCTGTTTTCATGGAGAAATTGACCGAGTCTGATAAGACTGCTCGTGCCGATTTTATGGGTGATGTGAGTGAGTGGTGTGCTGATAATCAGCGCATCATCAAAGTGGATGCTGCTCTCATAGGCGTTCGCGATAAGAGCGGTCGTTCAATCATGCTAGAAGACCTTTTGTCGAATAACTATTTAAGTTTGACGACTCATGCTTATGGTGTATACATTCCTGCATCAGATGTGCTGTATAGAAGTAAATATTCCTGGTTTGCTCGCCTTTCGGGTCGTCAGGTTCTGGAATCGAATACGATAGTGGGTAAATATTTGTTGTTGGCGAACATTCCTGATGCGAATGATTCTGGTTCGGTTCCGACGTCTGATGCAGAGAAGCCTGAATGGATTGCTTATTGGCAGGTTCCTTCTAACGCTCCCGTTTGGGGCGTGAAACCGAATTACTTAGGTAACAGAGTCGTTGCATCAGTGGGTATTCCATCTGAATGAATCTCTCATGTATCACTGGTATTCATAGATGCATAGTAAATGCGGTATTCCAATGATGCTTTTGCTCTATCATATACTGTTGCAGTTGTGTATGCTATATTATTATAGCTGCATATTTGTCGCAGAATTGTGAGAAATCTTCTATATGGTGTTGGGTCATCAAGATAATGTCGTTTTGATGGATAATAATATGGTTTTAACATGTTTATGAAATCGTCATAATGTGTGGTATATCTTGCTCTTTTTAATGTTTCATAGTTGATTACGTAATGTGTCGTATTCTTTATGCATATTGGGTCAAGAAACCTCTTTAACAAGTGATGTGACAATCTCTTGTTAAATACAAATGTAGGCATAAATATGTAAAATATTGTTTATTACTAACCTAACTAAAGTATATTAATACTATATTTTGAAGGGTCTGATCAAATCAGGGTTGATATAATCGGTAATGTATAATATTTAGGAGAGTATGTTTATCATGTTATTTGTAAATAGCGGGAGTTCTATATCGCTTTCATGAATCTCGTGAAACACTGTTATGTATTTACATAGAAATGGCACTACTTGATATTTTTGTGTTTCGGATAGTAGTGTCGTTAATTTCACAAATGCAAAGTAGTTGTACAAAATGTCCATTACCGAGTATCCGTCATCGTATATAGAGTATAGGATATGAATTGCATCATTTAGGTTTCCATTTTTTACCATAGTTGTAAATGTTTCAAATGTTTTTATGTCGATATCGCTACAAATTGTCTGTGCGATATCGTATGTGATTTTACAGTTCATCAGTTTGCATTTTTCAATGTAGTTAATGAGTGTTTTTATCGTAGAGTTACACAGGGATAGAATGAACCGCTTAGCTTCAGTGGTTACTTCTATGTTTTCTGTAGTAATAATAGTGTTGAATACAGTTCGCATGATGGTAGGTGTGATTGTTGGTAGTTTTATGATAGCCATACGAGATTGAATGCTCTCGATAACTTTTTGATTGTTACTACATGTGGAAAGAAAGCAAACCATATGCCCGTATTTATCTATGCAGTTTCTAAACGCCTGTTGACTTTGTTCTGGTATAAGATCGATGTCGTCAATGACTACGATTTTCTTTTTCAAATGAACCATACTACTGGTCTGACAGAATACTTTAACTTCTGATCGGTAGTAACTGATTCCCTGCTCGTGTAGATTATTTATGTACATAACATTCTGTTTGAAATTAAAGGTATTATAATGGGTTCCATAATATTGTCGGATGATTGCATGAACCATGCTTGATTTTCCTGACCCCATACCTCCCACGAGTAACATATTAAGATATCCTGCTTCAATAAGCGTATCGATTGTCTGTGTGAGTTGTGGTTGAAGTTTGAAATCGTCAATGATTACGGGAGTATATTTATTAACAAGAAGCATTGATTAGATATATTTATGCATCATATGTGTTTATATCCTTGATATTCTTGTATTATGACGATGTTTAACTCGCAGTGGTTTAGTTTTCTCAAGCATGTATTTGTAATTGGTTATTTTTCATTTCGTCAATAGTATAAGTATATTTTACATATAGTATAGTACAGGTTTAAGTTATGTCCGATAATTTATATGACAGGTTGTCTCTTACCAGAGATGCACAACCCTCGGAAATTAAGAAGGCATACCATCGACTTTCTCTCAAGTATCACCCCGATAGAAATAATAACAGTGCGGAAAGTACAAAGATATTTCAAGGAATAGGCGAGGCCTATGAGACGCTCGGGGATCCTGTAAAAAAAAGGCAATATGATCTATCACACTCGATGGGTATAGATGGCGCATCAATGCCACAGTTCGCCGATATGGAAGATTTGTTTACGAACCTTTTTGGCATGAATGGCGGCATGGGAGGCGGTATGAGAGGCGGTATGGGAGGCGGTATGGGAGGCGGTATGGGAGGCGGTATGAACAGTTTTCCATTTCCAGGTATGCAGTCAGGTGATATTCCTGGTGGGAAGATGAAATTTTCCGTGTTTCATAATGGTGTTCCTATGAACATGAATGTGAGTTCTAAACCTACCCCAATAACAAAGCGTATCCAGATTGAGATTGATCTTGTTCTTGTTGGCGGCAAGGTACCCGTCGAATACGAACGATGGGTTCTCGAAGGCGGTATCAAGCGAACTGAAACGACGAAAATCTACGTGGACATTATTCAGGGCATAGATAATAACGAGACTATTGTCGTGAAGGATGTAGGTAATATCATACACGACAATTGTATAGGGGATTTAAAGGTCATCATTGAGGTACGAAACGATAGCGATTATATCCGAAATGGTCTTGATCTTGTTCTTGATAAAACAATATCATTGAAAGATGCTCTTTGTGGATTTTCATTTGAGTTGAAATATCTAAATGGGAAGACATACACCATTACAAATAATGAGGGAAGCATAGTCATCCCTGACTATACTAAGCTGATTCCTAATATGGGTCTACAGCGTGGAGATGCTCGAGGACATTTATTAATACGGTTTCATATTAAGTTTCCCAGTCATTTAGACGAAGGCACTATACAGAAATTAAAAGAATTATTGTAATCCGTTAGTAGCCGCCGAAAAGAGACATGTTTTCTGCCTGAGTCGCTCCTGCCTTGTTGGCGGCAGCTGTTGCAGCACCAGTAGCAGTAGCCGTTGATGTGGATGTTTTTGTAGGTGTCACTGTCTTTGCATTTCTCATTACATGAAGAAATGCTATGACGATTCCCAAAATGATGAGAAACGGAAAGAGGATGAGGAACCATGAGATTCCAGAATGTCCTTTATCACATAAGAAGTTGAGAAAATATGTCCATACTAAGTTCATGAAGAGATGCCATATGGTAGCGAGGAAATGTGTGGAAGTCGCCGAGAACCCAATGGTGGATAGAAGCGACATGCCTAAATATAATTGTGCGGGAGTACATAGTTCAGCAGGATTTTTTAGCTGCATCACGAAGAAACGATTATAGTATAGTAATTTATTATATTTTTGTAATAATCAAATCAATGGTTGCAATGATATAAAGATGTCATGATGTTGTATTGTATATCAACCATATGAGCGCATATTCTACGCAAAATGACCTTTTAATGACCAATCTACTCGCCTTCTATAATCGGGATAACAACCTGCAAACAATGCTGAAAGTGGTTGCAGGAGAAACTCGTGTATCTCTCCGGATAGTGGATTGGTTTGTGACAAACTACGCTAAGAAATACTATACTGTATTCAACATTTCTGGTGATCCAGCTACGGGTTCGGTATCTAGACGATTCAAGGTGTATACCGATTATAAACTTAAACTAAAGGCTTATTCAAAGAAGCGGTTTGATCCATTCTGTCGATGGGATCGTATAAGCATTCCATATACAGCTACTTCATCTGTGCAGACCACCATTGGACAACTCAACTTTTTCAAATGGATTATTGAATCTGATATTATTCGGTATATCGAGGAACATTATGATGATATCGAGACTGATATGAACAATCGAAACAGTACTTCGAAGAAGCGTGACAAACATGAGGTTGGAGGTGGGACTGCCTCTGGATCTGGATCGAAAACTCGCAAGAAGCGTGAGGAACTGTCTATTTCTGCGACAAAAACCATCAAAACAGAAAACGTGGAGATTGTAGTATCATTTTCCTAGATATAAGTGTGTAAGTGTAAGTATTCGATTCTAATTCATTCAAAAGATACGATACTGTTTTCGAAACATTATCGTATAAATAGTGTGCAATATAAGTAAGTAACAATAATTATATGGGTGGATTACATTCTGTACCAAAAATAGGGTTCGAAGATGTCATAGACACAGTCCTCAAGAATAGTCATGCGTTCACATTGATTAATACGCTACCTCCTACGGAACAAGACTGTCTTATCACAGGAACTCTCAATGCCTTTTCTGAAGAAAGTGTGATGAATCAGTTGATTTCGTCGAATAAGTCTCATTACATTGTGGTGTACGGTCGCAACGCAAATGATCCTACATTGGTGAAAAAGTATGAACAGTTAACAAAGTTTGGGTTTGTCAATGTACATGTGTACCTCGGTGGTATGTTTGAATGGCTGCTACTGCAAGAGGTGTACGGCGCAGAAACATTTCCAACCACCTGCAAGTGTTCAGATTTATATAAATACCGTCCTGTAAAAACATTGGGAATATCAAATATCAACGCAACACCATTGCTGATGTAATAAATATGTCAATTGTATAAAAATTGAAATACATCCAACTATCAATGCAAAACCTATATACAACAACTATGAATTGTCCCGATATGAATGTAACGCTTGTCTCGAGTGATGGAATTACCTTTACAATTCCATTGAAAGCTGCAAACATGAGCGTTTTCGTTAGCGCGATGACAGATACATACGACGATGCCTACAATGAAGATGAAGAGATTGAAAGCATTCCTGTTATACGTGTAACCAGCAAGGTGTTAAGCATGATTGTTGAGTTCATGTGTTACTACCCCAATGATCCCATGATACCAATCAAAAAGCCACTTGTTTCCAACCATATTGGAGACGTAGTCCAAAGATGGTACGCTATCTTCATTGAACGTGTAATAAGTCAAGACATGTTATACGATATAGTTAATGCAGCCAATTATATGTTTATACAACCACTATTAGAGCTGTCATGCGCTGCGGTCGCGGCATCAATCCAACAAAAAAACAACAATGAAATACACGCCGAGTTATATCTTACAGTATAACAGGGGATACTATTTCAATCTGAATGTATATTTTTGTTTAGTCTATTTTTGATTTGGACGTTTCAGAATCCGACGACCTATTAGATGGAGAGTTATTGATGATATTTTTATGTACATTTTCGACAATATTATTGATACGATAGATCCAATTGTCGATTGTTTGGGGTGAGGTGTTTATATTTACGTTACCATCTAAGACATGAATGTTGCATCTCATTTCTGTCATCATGTTATTATGGTACTCTCCACATGCCTGCAAGTATTCTATGGGAATACCTCCTTCTCCGTCGCGCCCGCGTTGTGCAACGCGTTGCAAACACATGGCTGGATCTGCTTTTATATATACAATATTAGTGACATCAAAATCGTCAATGAAGGTGTCAAACCATTTATTGTATATCTGATAATCGACACTTTCTATTTTCTTATCGTCATATAGCATCTTAGCAAATACATATTTGTCCGTATGTAGGCACCGTTCTGATATGAATACACAATCGGGATTTTCATGGATTGCTTTACGGATGGTTGCTAGACGAGATATATACGCCATCATCTGAAAAGAGAATGAGTATTGTTCTTGATTTCCGTAGAATTTCTCTAGCATGGTGACACCATTCTCGTCCCGAATAGTATTCCAATCATCAACTGGTTCTTGTAGGAAGACCACGTGAGGCAACTCTGAAAGGGCACTTTTGAGTTTTGTCATCAATGTAGATTTACCCGACCCAATATTTCCTTCAATCGAGATAATAGGAGCCTTTTGTAGTAGTGAGTATGACATAACGGGTCTTTGGGGTATGCTATAGTATCTGTGAATATGTTTATATAACTTACTCTCAGATCGAATCAATTTTGGTTTACAAGTTTTACTAGGCTAATTCATCGCAACAAGAATTGAACAGACTTATTATTATAGACGAATATCATAATACCAGACCAATAAGTACTACTATACTATACCATGGATCTTTCGCAAAGAAAATTAAACAAGACTGAATGGGACTCTATCGAGATCCCGTTAAGACAAGAGGAACTCGCTGTAGTGAAACTGATAATGGACGGATATTCCGATTTGTGGATCAGAACGAATCGTAACACGTCGCTTGCATCTTATCTCCGTCTTCCATCCAACATTGATGGATTGGATGACTATCTATTCAAAGAGTATTTTGAAAAGACCGTGCGTTCCATCGAACCTTCTCTCATTCCCAGTGTGCGCGCAGTGAAGTTGCGGAAAGGTGACATGATGAAGATTAATCTCAACAAGGCAGATGACCTCACATTGTTCGATGTGTACGAAACTAAACTCTTGGAACTCGTTCGAAGCATCTGTAAATCATATACTGCTCGCCAACCATTTCATATTGACTATTTTACACTATATAATCTTCGACGAAATCTAGTCGAACGTATGAACACTCATGTTGTTGCATGTGTCGATACTATTCTTGAGCGTCATTCATCAGATGTCGCGATCAAAACACTTGTATTAGATGCACACAACGTGATCGAGAAGAACAAGATGCTTATCCACAATGAGGATACTGCCTTATATAGCCATCAACGTGACATATTCCAGAAATTACAAAATCCAGATATGAAGAAGCGTTTCGATGAATATCTAGACGCCCAAACGACGCTTAAGACCGCAGAGGAGAATCTTACCCTCGCTGAACAGGGTGACGATGATAAGGTATTCTATGATGCAGAAGAAGAAAAGCAAGTTGCAAGTAATAACCTATCCGCCTTTCATATAGCAACCCGTGCAAACCTGATACTTTACACTGCTCCCACAGGTACAGGTAAAACATTGACACCACTCGCATTATCCCAAGGATATTCAGTTATCTTTGTATGTGCCGCACGCCATGTAGGTCTTGCCCTCGCGAAGAGTGCGATCAGCGTGGGACGCAAAGTAGCATTCGCGTTTGGATGTGATAGTGCAGATGATATTCGATTACATTACGCTGCCGCAAGCGTTTACTCTGTTCACCCTCGAACCGGTAAGATCTGGAAAGTAGATAATAGTGTAGGTAAAAAGGTTCAGATTATGATATGTGATATCAAGTCATATCTATGTGCAATGTACTACATGAGAGCATTCAATCCAATTGACAATCTTCTAACATTTTGGGACGAACCCACTATTGGATTGGATGATGAAGATCATCCTCTCCACGAACATATACATGCTCTATGGCGTGATAATATTGTTCCTAATATCGTATTGTCGTCCGCCACACTTCCACATGCTGATGAAATCATTACCACTGTGACTGATTTCGAGACAAGGTTCGGGTGCGAGGTAGATGGTGTATTGGAACCGTGTATTGCCACAGTTAGTAGCCACGACTGCAAAAAGTCAATCCCACTAATTGACAAGTCTGGGTTTAGTGTTATGCCCCACTATATCGCAAAAGATGATTATGATATTGCACGCGCATCGGCTCAACATTGCTTAAAAAACCCTACTATATTACGATATCTTGATTTAGAGGAGTGTGTTCGCTTCATCGCATATGCAGAATCAAACGATTATATTGCGGCAAGTAACATGATAAGTCGTCGGTTCTCCGAGTTTTCCGACGTAACCATGACAAACGTAAAAATGCATTACATCCATACACTTCTTAATATTATTCCTGGTTGTTGGGGAGCAATATGTGTAAGTATTCGTGTTAATCGCATTCCCAAACTTCTCGCCAATGCTAGCCTAGACTCGAAAACGGGCATCAGGTTGTCAAAATCCCATAGTATTGGACCTGGGAGTACAGTGTTTTCGAGCGCCCAGACTTCCGCATTCACTGCACTGAAGAAGGGTGGATCTGAGCTGACTCGCACAACCAGTATAACTCCAACAACGACACCTTCAATGGTTCCAGAGGTAGCCGTATCCACTAACCCAGGTGTTTTCATAACGACTAAGGATGCATATACCCTTACAGATGGACCCACTCTATTCCTGACAGACGACCTCGAAAAGATCGCCAAGTTCTATCTGAAACAGTCGTATATCCCTGCATCCATTCTTAAGGTGATTCTTAGCCGCATAGACTTCAACAACGAACTGAGCGAACGAATCGCCGACGTAGAACAGCGATTGGACACCCTGACTGAGAAACTTGACGCCGCGACATCGAACGCAGAACAGACCGGACAAAAGGGGTCTAAGGGAAACAAAAAGAGTTCTGGATCTGGATCTGGATCATCCTCGGCACGTGACACTGACGATAGTCGCACTACCTTGGGCAAACTCAACCAGGAACGCAACATGTTATACACTATGATAAAGACTGTAGAACTAGATGAGATATTCGTTCCTAACAAGATTCCTCACGCGGAACGATGGGCAGAAATCCCAGGAGCCACACAGGGGTTCGCTAGCGATATCAGCAACGATGTGATTTGTCAGATTATGGCCATTGACGGAGTGAATGATACATGGAAGATCCTATTATTAATGGGTATTGGAGTATTCGCAAACCACAATAGCCAGGCATACACTGAGATCATGAAACGCATGGCCGATGAACAACGCTTATATCTGATTATAGCATCTAGTGACTACATTTACGGTACCAATTACCAGTTCTGCCATGGGTACTTAGGTAAGGACGTTGCCCTCACTCAACAGAAGGCGATTCAGTCGATTGGGAGAATCGGTCGCAATAACATTCAACAAACATACTCTGTGCGTTTGCGAGATGATTCTCAAGCCAACCTCATTCTTGCACCATCTGCAAACAATATTGAAGTGCGCAATATGACCAGACTATTCAAATCATAAATAAAATATTATATAATTTGTATTGTGTATTCACATCATATCATCCCATAAAAATATAAGTATATGCATATTTTTTATACTGCGCGATTAACGCTTAGATGGAACATTTTATTCTCTTTAGATAGAATAAAATGTTGACAGAACCTGAAAACACATGTGCGTCTGAGACTACTGACGATACTACCGAATATAACTATCATTCACCTGGTTCATTTTACTGTTTCTCGTGTAAATTCACTACTTCCAAGAAATGTGTATATGATAAACACATTCTCACCAAGAAACATTTGTATGCAGAATCTGTTAATAATGCGTATGAACAATATGCAGATTCACTCTCTGATCCTAACTACGTGCTTCAACCGCTCCCACCAGACAGTATTATTCGTACATCACATAAGTGCATCTGTGGAAAAATATACAAACACCGACAGAGCCTATGCATTCATAAAAAGAAATGCACATATGTGTGTCCACCTTATGTACCACCTCCTACTCCCATAGATGCACCCCCTTCTACTCCCATAGATGCACCCCCTTGTACTCCCATAGATGCACCCACCCCTGACCCGTCCATTGAAAGATCTCCAACACCTGATCCTGACGACGATCATATACCTGCCCGTAAGCATACATCTACACTAACAAATAATCGCCCACCCAAACTAATAACTAATCCCGATGATATCATAATGGTTCCGCCTTTCACTCCTGAACAACTTAGGGCTACAGTCTTTGCAATTGACTCATACGAAACGGCTGTAAATGAGCCATCTGTTAACACATTTCCTGACACAGTCAAAATTCCAGTGTGCGCCTCCTCTGCTATTTTAGTGACAGCTGAATCCCTTGCTGCAAACATTAGCGCGGATAATACCATTTCTGCAATCGCTAACACTATTGCAACCTCTTATTCAGAGGAGACGCGCGAGCTGTGTATTCACCGCGAGGTAGTGGTAAGATGTATTAAGTTGGTTCTCCCTATTTATCTCAACTTATTGAGACGTATGAACATGCAGGAGGATGAAGATCTTCCAGTGGAAATGATCGAAGAGATCGATCCCGATGCGCCCATCACGGTAGGTTATATCGCTTTAAAATCGTGTGTGAATATACTTTACTTTATTCTTTCTCGTATCGATGAAGACCCGATTAACGAAAATGATGACGTAATAGATATTACAAACTCTAGGTAAATATAATAGTTATGAGATTTGGCGGTAAATAATGTGTAAAAACATGTGTGTGTATATTATATGGCCGATACGACCAATACTGAGGAAGACACTCCTGGCATTTTACAGACACCTACAAACAACGTCGAATCCTCTCCAGCCAACGAGACGTCTGTTACAGACAACGATACACCCTCTGTAGACAATGATACATCCAATGTGGCATTGGATACCATTCCATCGACAACTCTGGAAAACTCACCTGCTGTCCTCACCATAGAAGAAATCGCTATTGCTCCTGATCCAACACCTGATCCAACACCTGATCCAACACCTGATCCAACACCTGATCCAACACCTGATCCAATACCTGATCCAACATCTGATCCAACACCTGACCCTGATACTGAGGGCGTGATTGATCCCAAAACTGATTGGTTTAATCAGATGCAATATGTCATTTTTAATAGCGAACTGACAAATTTAAAAAAAGGGAACATGAATATCTTGAAGGAGTGTGCTGATTCAAAGCGTCTTCTAGACTTGAAGTTTTTAGATCTTACTAATCAGATAAATCGGGTTCAAACATCTGTAATCTTTCTCTCTACAATCTCTGGATTTCTTAATGCTACGAAAGACCAATTTAGTATTTCAGAGAGTGTTATCTCAGTCATTTCTATTTCCATATCCACATATGTCACACTGGTTCTCTCTATTTCCAAATATTACAAGTTCGATGAGATGCGTGAAGGCATTCAGGCGTTGCGCGAAAAGTACGCCGTTCTCCACAACAAGATTGAGCATCGTTCCGATGTATTGGGACCATGGTATGATAAAAACTTGTGGCTGTTCGCCAATCCTAACAAAAGATTGCATGAGTGGGCTCAGATAAAATCTAACATGGATGATGAATACCAATTACTCATTGAAACCAAAAAGGCACTGACAACCGAGTTTGAAATAATTATGGATACGAGGTCTCGCAACGTGTACAACATTGTCAATAAGAGATTAACCTATAATAATCGTAAAGAACTGGCTGATTGGGCAATTCACGAGTTAGAACTTGAAGCAAGCATTGAAGATAAATTTGCAAAACATGATGCGAAGCGGAAAGAATCGAATACTGTATCAATGTCCGCAAAACGCCGCCAATCCATTCAATCTGGTCATGAAGCAATTGGAGATAATTGGGACGAGGACGATATAGACTTTTAAGGATTTTGAAACGAAATTGAAATAATATTAATGTATTATCACAACTGTTATAATACTTTAGCAAAAATGCAAACAGAACCTATGCCACTATTGATTCGTCCTGAACCAACGCATGCGTCAGACAGGTCAGACATGTGTGACATGTGTGACATGTGTGAATATAAAGGCCTTTGCGATCAATGGAGTTGGTATGATATATATGACATTCTTCAAGATGGTCTGGGTTCCGATCATTACTCTCATGTCGATAATAATGTAGATCTTGTAAGAAAAATACAGTATCTTTGTGATAATCCGTTGTTAAACAGCGTGATGACACCTGAAATAGTAGATTCGATTGATGCACATGAATGGTTTATCTATGATTACGATAAGGTAGGGGGGTATTATCGCGAGGATCCTATTACCAAAGAACAAGTTCGTGTTCCCCGACGACGTGTATACTTTTGGGATGACGAGATGACAGATTATGACGCTCTTTGTCAGACAATTGTGAACATATTATCTATAATAGATGATTGGGTTTGGGAACATCACGACGGGGATATTTATACGCTTCTATACGATAAGGGTGGTGGTGAAAAAACCATGATCGCAACCATTAATGAGATATACGATACAATCATAGAGATGTATAATACAGTGATTGAGTCCCGGGAGTCTGAGGATGAAGAGTGTGATAGTGTGAGTTGAATAAGAACAAACGTGTGAATAATTGTATTTTTTACATGCTAATACATCGTAAACATAAAAATTGAATATACATAGGGTCGAATGAACCTATGTATAATCTGATATAAATATGTCAACCATCGATACAACTTCTAACTCAGGAGAGGATATTACGCAGTGGTTGGTATCTTCTGTACCCACAAATGACTCAAAAGGAAAACGATGGAGTGACGACGAGATCGCACAACTGCTTGCCGAGTTGATTGACCCAGCAAACAAGTCATTCGCTGCAATTGCGACCGCACACGGGCGCACACGTGGCGCAATCGAGTCGCGCGCGCGCGAGATCGCAGTAGATATGATCGAGAAAGGTGTGAGCGCCTCCGAAGTAGAGCGATGCACACGAATGACCTCCGAACAATTAGTGGAAGCAGTTGCGAAACGCGCCGAACGCCTGGCTGCACAAAAGAGAAAGAAGGAAGAAAAAATACACGAGAAAGAGGAAAAGGAAAAGGCTTCGAAGGAAGCAGAACGCATATCGATGAAGACGCAAACACTGTCGGTAGAACAGCAGTGCGCACTCCAGCAGTTTGAAGACGACGATAACCTATTTATCACAGGAGAAGGTGGAACGGGTAAAACGCTGTTGATACGACATTTGGTTCGTTCCGCAAAGATTCATGACAAGAAGGTACAAGTATGTGCAATGACGGGTTGCGCTGCGCTACTATTAGAATGCAACGCGCGTACCATTCATTCGTGGAGCGGTATTAAGTTAGGTCGCGGAGAGTTGAATGAGATAATCGACGACATCTTTAGTAATCACAAAGCGCGAACTTCTTGGAGATCCACTGATGTATTGATTGTAGATGAGGTTAGTATGATGTCCGCCCACATTTTCGAGTTGCTTGATACTGTCGGTCGTCGTGTTCGCGGATCGCGTCTTCCCTTTGGTGGAATGCAAGTGGTGTTTGTAGGCGACTTCTTCCAGTTGCCTCCCGTGGCCAGGGGAGGATCGGAAGATGCTGAAGGTCGGTTTTGCTTCGAGTCAAACAGATGGTTGGCAACCTTTCCGATTGATAATCATATCGTATTAAATACCATGTTTCGTCAAAGTGATAACATGTTCCGTCGTATTTTGAAGAATGTGCGTATGGGAACTGTAACCGATGATGACGTAGAGGCATTGAATAAGTGTGTAGATCGTGATTTTGATTTGAAAGCACATCAGGGCGTAGTGCCTGCCAAACTGTTCCCCACAAAGAATAAGGTAGATGCAATTAACGCCAAGATGTTCGCAGCACTTAAGGGAACGGTCTATGAATTTGCGGCCATTCAGAAAACCGATTGTCATTCAATGATGGATGGTTCATCGAAGGCATTGACGTCAAGTGTGATTGGTCGATGTAAGAAACTCCTCACAAAGCAAAAGACTACATACGAGTTAGAAAGTTTAATGAACAACTCACCATGTATGCAGACACTCTCATTAAAACAAGGAGCAAATGTCATGTGTACTGTCAATCTTGATATTGAACGTGGTATTGTCAATGGTGCGCTTGGAACTGTAGTTGACTTCGTGACAAGTGTTGAAGGTTCATTAGAAGTAACTCGTCCGGTGGTGCGCTTTTCCAACGGTGTGGTTACTACAATCCCAATCAAGTTTTGGCAGTCGGAAGAATTTCCGACGATTGCTCTAGGTCAGGTTCCATTAAGTCTTGCTTGGGCGATGACTATTCATAAAATCCAAGGCGCTACCCTCAGCATGGCGGAGATTGATGTAGGTGGTGGTATATTTGAGTGCGGTCAGACCTATGTTGCATTGTCGCGTGTTAGAGATTTGGATGGGTTATATCTGTCTAAGTTTGACCCAACTAAAATTAAATCTAGCCTGCGTGTGCGCAACTTCTATCACAGCATTCCCGAAGTGGAATATGAGGTTGAAGAGGCCGAAGAGAACTCTGAACTGGAGTTTGAGAGGTTTGCCATGAATACTCCATAGATTTATAGATTACATAAAATATTGTTATTTTTTCAGGTGTACTAGTATGACGCCTTCGGATCTTTCTCTCTACAACAAGACTAAAAAGTATATCTACAAGAAAAATCCTAAACATAGTGCTTATCGAAGCGGCACGTTGGTCAAAACGTATAAAAAGCGTTTTGCAAAGAAACATGGAACACGCAAAAACCCCTATTTGGGAAAACAAAGTCGTACTCGAAAAGGATTGAAACGCTGGTTTGCAGAAGAGTGGGTAAATCAGCGAGGAGAAGTGGGATACAAAAATAAGAATGATATTTATCGCCCAACGAATCGTATTACAAAGAAGACACCTATTACCCACAAAGAATTAACAAAAAAAGAGATTAAAACTGCGCGAACCAAAAAGTACCGCAAAGGACGTGTTAAGAGATTTAGAAAGAAAAAGGGAGGCGCATGGACACCTACATACAAAGATACTATCAATTGTACTCGTCCAAAGGGGTTTTCACAGCGTCAATATTGTGCATATGGACGTAAAACACGGAAAAATAGAAGGGATGGCGAAGATAAATAAGATATAGACGAGATGTTTTCTATATCTTACATGTATTTATGAATATTATGATTTATTTCAATGAAGCATAGAACCTGTTGTATGCATTGTAATCGCTAGTTTTTCCAATACGTTTTAACATGTTGCAGAGTTCTACTTTTTCGCGATGAGTGTAGTCGCCTGCACATATTCTAGCCATCACGTTATCTGGATGCAGGGTTTCGCAAATGATGTTATTGATCATCATCTTATCGTGCTTTCTCATGACCACGTTATACAAGGTCTCTCCATTGTATGGGGTTTTTATAACACCTTCACACATGTTAACCAAGTCAATTGCTTTTACCATCTTACCCTTGTAGAAGACTCTGTGATGATTACTGATATGTGTGGATGCACATGGCACATTTTTACCCA
>Ga0206125_10002979_pt1 | contig 16954 bp, 10 predicted proteins | sample Helgoland_Spring_4_FD_148598 | JGI IMG/M metagenome (GOLD analysis project Ga0206125, IMG submission 148598) | Pelagic subsurface seawater microbial communities from Kabeltonne, Helgoland, North Sea - Helgoland_Spring_Bloom_20160331_1 | ecosystem: Environmental > Aquatic > Marine > Epipelagic ... | reverse complement strand
GGCTGCCTCTAGCGCTCCGTCCAAATCCTGCACCGCATCAAACAGCGCCCGCGTATCCGTTTCAGCGCGCAGGTTGACGTGCATGGTCCCCGCGCGCGCCTGAAGCTCAGCCACCGCGGGCGCAAAAGCGGTCTCTGCAAATGAAAGCCGCTGCGCCAGCGACGCCCGCAGGCTTAAATTTCGGTTTCCTTTGTTCGGCAGAACGGCAATATCGACGGCGGCATCAATGCGCAGATCGCTATCATGGGAATAGGGGTCTGCAGCGGGGCGCAGGTCGAACATTGTGGAACGGCTCAGCAACACATTGTCATCGTGCGGGCTGCCCGAAACCGATGCTTGCGTCAGGCCGCTGAGGGCGATTTTTGGGGTTAGCGTAACCAATGTGTTTGGGGCATGCCGAACCAACGGGAAAGCCCCGCCCAATTGCGCGCCGAACCAGGGACTGAAGGCTCCTGTCGCATGATTGCCCATAAAGCCGGCCTCGAGCCGGGGCGTAAGCTCTAACCCGCCTTGTGTGATGGCGCGGGCATCCCAAGCAGCGCTTGTTTCCACCACCCGATCATCATCGAGCAACAGCCCTTGGCCCGATAATCGCACCCGACTGCCGTTGGTTGGTGGGGGTAGGCGCAGATCGAAGGCCACACGCGGCACCCAGTTCTCATGCCAATCCAGCGCAGCGCCGGTCGCGTCCGGTGCGAGGATGACATCTTGATTCAGGTCGAGTGCCGCAAAGGAATGGCCTTTGTTCGCCTGCAGCGAAAACTGATTGCTGTGATCGTCGAGCGCGGTTTGATCCAACAGTTGCAGCGCACCCCGTTCCGTCTCACCCGCCCAATCCACGTTCAGGCTCACGTCATAGCGGGGGGAGAGCTGCTGAGAGGCTTCGACCATCAGTCCGCCGCGCGCTTGGGAGTCCAGTGTGCCGTTGATTATGGCTTGGGTTGTGGCGGTGTTGATGCGCTGTTCGAGGTCAAAGCGGGCCAAGCCACTGCCATAGATCACGGGCGTTGCCGTTAAGTCAGCCGAAGGGCCTTGGGTGAGGTACAACGGCACCCCGCCCCAAGCGCCTAAGCCCGCTTCGTATCCAAAGGTCGGGCCAAGGAAGCCTGAGCGTCGCTTGACCGATGGCGCCGGTATGGTGATGCGGGGAAAGCCAATAACGGGAACATCAAACAGCTCCAATCGCACCCCGCGCAGCTCAAGCGTCCCTGCTGGCTGGTTCAGCACCGCACGACGCGCCAGCAAGCGCCACGGCAGTCGGTCCCGCCCAATATACTCATCAATGTCACAGGGCGCATCACAAGCCGTGTACGCGACGTAGTCCAAGCTCACGGACTGACCATCCGTGCTGGCCTTCTTGGCGGCAATGATGGCTTCGTCATTCAGGCGCGTGGCCAGGCCCGAAAGTAACAGCGTTGAAGCGGATTGTTCCAGCAGCAGCGCGTCGCTGTGAAGAATTTTGCCATCGCCAAGGTCTAAAGCGACGCGTCCGATCGCTTCGGCGCGGGCTGTGGAGGGGGTGAGCGTCAGCTTGTCCGCGATCAGCGTGCGCTGCCCGTCATCAAGGATCACGTTGCCGCGCAGGACCAGCGTATCCCCGTCTTCTGAACGGCTGAGGGTATCGGCCTCAAAGACCAAGTTGCCAAAATCCAAGGTGGGCGGCGGCGTTTGTGCTGTGGCTTGCTGTAGTGGGGCGTGTAATGTGGCCAGCGCTATGCATATCGCTACCACTCCTGACTGAAACAGCGGAGGGGCGAACCAACCCTTGCAATGTCTGGTCCGGCCTAGAGGCACGCAGCTGATGTTCCTGAACCGTTAAAATCGATTCAGCCGGGTCTCGAAATGCTTAAACCCGGCAGATATTCTTTAACTTGCGAGATGCATGCCAAGAACCACCTGAATCAACGGGCGATTTCAAGTTGGATTAACTTTTGGTTTGGAAAGCTTGAGCGGTTGCGGATCAACGGAGATCGCAAGGCGTCAGGCGCCGGGCAGGGCGCCTGGATTTTGGTGGGGCGCCTTTAAAAGACGCTCCCGTCATCGCCATACCCAAAGCGGCTCATCATGTCCGCGTGGTCTTTGGCCAGTTTTGCCGTCTGCTTGGCACTCAGCACGCCCTTGAACCCGCCAATTTTGCCAGAGCGGAAAAACCCCTGCTCGTTCTTGTCAGACGCTTCAAGGAAGCCCTTCTTCTTTTCAACTTCCTTGAGACGATCAAAGTCGGTCGAGGACAGAGCCCGATCAATCTTGTCGTTCTCCACACCCATGCCCATAAAGTTAATGATGTTGGCAAAGGTCTGGTAAGGGCGAAGAATCATGTCTTCGTACCGCACGGTCATCCGCTCAAAACCCGTCGCGCCCAACCAGCTGCTGACGTGGGTCGACCACGTGTGCATGGGTTGCTTGATTTGGGTGTCGGATCCAATGGCAAAAGATGGGTTACCCATGGCAGCCACAGCCTCGTCAAACGACAAGCCCATGTGCTTGGCAAAGGACGTACAGACATCAAACGGGTGACGAATGATATACAGCGCGCGCCGGGTTACAGCCGATGGGATCATCGCGGCGTTGTGCCAGTTGGCATTCAGGACGTGGGTTTTGATAATCACGTCCTTATCGCCGCTTTCTGCAAGTTTAGACAGATAGGGCAGGCGCAGGGATGCAACCACGTCGTCATCGAGTTCTTTCGATTGCAGCTTGAGCAATTTGTCGAAAACGGGTCGCTGCGCATCGTTGAACGTGCCCTTCAACGCGTCATTCGGATCAAGTTTATCCGTGTTCGCGAGGTAGGCTGCGAGAAACAAACGTACCCATGTGTTGCCAGACTTGGGGTAGCTGGCAATCCAAACAATTTTATGTCCCTTGGCCATTAGAAGATTTCAACGTCCGTATCATCGATGCCACTTACGTTGATGACGCCAACGGTTGTGCCGTCAGAAACGTAAATGATATCTGCGTTTTCATCGACATAGACACCAGCGGCAGCACCGTCAGCCTGAACGCCAGTCGCCACAGTGATCGAGTTAACGCCGTCGATCTGAATAACAATGTCATCGTCATCTGATTCGAAGCCCATCACAGTGTCTTGGCCGCCAGAGACAAAATCATCCATGGATGTGAAGTAAATCTTCGCATCAACGTCGCCGCCTGTATCAAGCTTAATCGTGTCTTCGCCGCCGCCGCCGTAGATCCGGACGCTGTTGCTATTGCCTGTACCTACTTCGATGGTGTCATCGCCATCGCCGAGTTCGTAAATAGCGTTGTCGGCAATCTCAGACAGGTAAAGCATGTCGTCGCCGTCGCCGGTTGAGAATGCCATCACTGTCGCCATGTCGATGTCAGTCGACGCCGAACCAACCAAAATCGCATCATCTGCGGCCGAAGCGTCAAACGTGGTCAGTTCAGAGCTGGTGTCAGTAAAGCCGGCCCCTGCCAGCTCAACCGAGCCTTCTGTCCCATCGAGTGTGATCGATGTGAACCGGTTCACATCTGCGCCGTCGTCCAAAAGCGTCAGGACCGAGGCGGTGTTGCTGACGAAGCTGATATTTGCTTCCGTCAACACGGAGGTTCCCGTTCCGACGTTCTTGAGCGTCAAATCGCCGCTCGCGGTCAGGGTCACTTCGTCATCGGTGGAGGCGCCAAAGGTGATTTCCGCACCATCGGTCGCTTCGATGTCGAAGTGGTCTTCCATGTTGTTCAGCGTGACTTCTGAACCGGGCACTTCAATTTCGATGGAGCTGAGGTCATCGCCATCGAACAAGGCCAAGTTAACGGACGAGGCTGCGCCGCTGATTTCCAACGTTTCAATGTTGTCATAGGAGCCGGTTGTGATGCTCTTGGACGCCTCAAGGGTATCCGAGCCTTCACCACCGTCAATCGTGGCGCCCGAAGCAATCACCGTGTCGAGTTCAATTTTGTCGCCACCGCTGCCGGTATCGAGCGTCGCGGTTGTGCCAAAGGCGTCGATTTCGACCGTGTCGTTACCACTGTTTGTACTAAACGTCGCCGCTGCTGCGCTGTCTTTAATGTGCAGCATGTCGCCCGCTGAGCCGGTATCAACATCGGTCAGCGTGGTACTATCAACGGTAACGTTGATCGCGCCTGTCGCGGATGAGCCGTCAATTTGCGTCACGTCGGCAAGCTCGGTATCGCCGAATTCGTTGCTGATCGTCAGTGCGCCGCCACCGGTAACGGTGAGAACGGTCATTGCGGTCGCAACCAGATCGAAGGCGTTGTCCGTGCTGTCCGCGACGTCGATGATCAACGTGTTGGTGGTCGTCGTCGCAATCTCGACTTGGGCGTTCACGTCGCTGACGTTCAAAGTCAGCGTTGAACCGCCTGTGATCTTGGCATTGTCTGAGCCGGTCAGGGCAACGGTGTTGCCGCTGTTCACGTCCTCAATCGTCACCATTGCAGTTCCAGCGTCGGAGACCGCTACGGTGTCCACGGTGTCAATATCGGTGATGGTGATCGACATGGAATTTGCATCAACAACGACGGATTCAACATCGTCACCCGCGGAAGCCAAGCTGAGCGTAGTGCTCGATGACGCGAGGTGCACATGCAAGTTTTCGACGTTGTTCAGGTCTTCTGGTGTGACGTCTGATGTCATGTCTTCGAGGACAACGGTGTCGTTCCCGCCAGACAGATCCAGCGAGTTGAACTCTTCGGCGTCTTCTGCGGCGCGGAAGGTGATTGTATCGTCTCCGGACGTGCCGGTGATGTCATCGTTTTCACGACCCGCAGCAATGGTGGCCGACGCCCCTGCGCTGCCACTGTCGACTGTCGTTGTGCCACCGTCCGTGCCGCCAGAAATCACAATTCCGTTGCTCGTACCAGAGCTCGTGGAGCTCGAACTGGTGTTGCTCGTGGTGGCGGTGTTGTCGGTGGTTGAGGTGCCGTTGAGTGCAGCCTGGACAGCAGGGTCGCTGAGGAAGGCTTGCTGGCTGATGCTGTAATTGCTGGACGTGTTGGCGTTGGTGGACGTGGTCCCCGTGCTGGAACCTCCGCCAAGACCACCCATGGCCATGACCGCTGCGCCAGCGGCAACCACGCCGCCGCCAATCAACGCCCAAGAGGGCAGGCCAAACATGCCGCCGCTTGATGCGATTGGGGCTGGTGCCGCTGCGACTTCTGCAACGGGCACGGCTTGCGTGACCGGAATGGGCGCCGCGTTGCCGTACATGTTCTGCGCACCAAAGCCGCCCTGCATGCCATAGGCAGGCTGGTTGTAAGAGGTTTGGCCGAAGGTCGTCGCCGCGCCGCCGCCAAAGGACGACTGAGCTTGCGCCATTTGCGCACCAGCGGAGTATGCTGGAACATACTGCGTCGCTTGCGGATTCATATTCGGCGTCATTGGTGGGTTGTAAGCAACGTTGGCGTTGCTCGGCTGCATTTGATAGCCGCCCACGATCGAAGGCTGCGTGGCGTACTGACCGGCCGTGTAAACCTGCGGCTGGTAGGTCGCCATCGCCGTTGGCGCGCCGAACGAGGCTTGCGCTAACTGCTGACCTTGCAGCGCAAAGGGCGCGCTGGATGAATAAGCCGCTGCCTGGCTCGTCATCATGGACTGCGAGGTTTGTACGGCTGAAACAGGCGCACCACCGGTGTAAGCGCCGAGCAGAATATCGGTTGATACCTGCAATTGATTGGTCATGGGGTTCAACTGGTACTGACCGGGCGCCGCGACGAACTGAACGCCGTCTGCGAGGATGACCCGAATGTTACCAGCGCCAGCATCCGTAACAACGTTGATCGAGCTCGATACATCGGTGAAACCACCTGAGCCTGAAAAGTTGTACTGCTGTGCCATGGCTTCGGCGGCAAACAAGCCAAAGACACCTGCCAATACAGATGAGCCAAGCAAAGCCGCACGGCTGCCCATGCGGCTTTTCAGCGGGCGGTGCGCCCGAACAGCGGCATAGCCTGGTGTAATTGTAGCAATCTCGAAAGCGCTTTGGCTTACGGCTGCCGACGTATTGAACGCACAAGCGGTGGTGGTCATTACCACTCTCCCAACCCCATAAATTTATTCTTCAAAATCGCTACGCTAGCGATGGAACAGCCCCGACGGTTTAACCCGACTGCCTTTTCCGACACCTACGCGGCAAAATAGCGAAGGAACTGCGCTCTTTATAAGGCGGGGTCTGATTGCTCTTCACCCAACACTTCAAGAATGCTTTAGACCTCTTCACCCTCTATATAGGCGAGTAGACCCAATTCCCGCTAATTCAAATCAGGGTATGGATAAGCTTCAGAACCTTGAAGGGCAAAAGATTCGGGATAAACCGGTGGATAACACTGTGTAACGTGGTGCCAGAGCCATATTATGGCGAACTTTGAGGGCTCAAATTTGAGTTTATGCGCTTAGCAAAACGAATCGGAAAATTCTTATGCGCCGCAAGCGCTGCCTTGCAAAAATGTAAAAGTGAGCGATCGGCGGTTGATTTCCAGCTGGTTCTCCGTAAGACAGACAGGTCTCGTAATCGGCTGGCCCCTTGGCGGAATTGGTAGACGCTGCGGACTTAAAATCCGTTTTCCTTTGGAAGTGCCGGTTCGAGTCCGGCAGGGGCTACCACCTTAACTCCTTTTCATTCGCGACAAGGTCGTTTCGCCGGATCCAAGGGTGATACGACGCCCGGAATGTGACGCCCATCGTTGCGGCTGTCCGAGATCCCGCCCGCTGCGCCCAAAAAACATCCCATATCGAACTGATAATAAGTATAATTTTAGCGTTATACGCCACAGAGTTGGGGCGTCCCTGAAATTATCCACAGCAATTTGACGGTCCTAGCAAAATTATCATCTGTAGTGGCGTAACCCTTGCAGCATTCCCCACGCGCTACGAACAAAAATAAGAAGAGCGCCTTTCTTGAGGAACAAAAAGTTAGGACGGTTTGCGTGCCCTGTTATTTGGTTGCCCATGACGCTCCAGTGGTCGAAGCAGAAGCTGGAATTGACGATAAGAAGCTGATTGAGACGCTTTCTGACCTTGGCGGTCGTCGGATCCAGCGCTCTGTCTGGTTGATCCGCGTGAAAGAGCGAGACGCCAAGCGCGTGATCTCTGGACTCCGCCCCTACGTCGAAAGTGACTTGCTGTGGGTGTCTGAGGTGAACTCAAACTACGGGTACAACCGCGCACTGACGGGTACCAATTCTTGGCTGCTTGAGAACGGCGTCTGACGCCGATTGCAATTCGCACAGATTTTTTGCGAATTGCAAAAAGGGGAGCCGGCGCTGCGCGGTGTGTTGCGCGCAGGCTGTCGCAACCTGCAAACACCACCGCTCAGAAGATCCCGGCATCCAGTCCTTCGGCCATTGCCTGCCCGGTCTCCCGCGCTGCGACGATGAAGTCATCGTCCCACGCCCCGTGCAGCACCATCAGCTCACTGACGGGCCGCCACCCCAAGCCCGAATATATCCCGCTCAAGGCGCGCTTGGTTGCTGTTCCGTCTAAGCCAGCCCGAATGAGCGTCGCAACCGACAGGCCCGAACGCTGGTCCAGCAAGTCGTTATAGCAGCGGTCAAAGAAGTCTTTGGTCAGGCCGGCCATGTATCCGATATTCTCAGTTGTCAGCAGAATAAGACCATCGCAGCGCAATACGTCCTTCGTTGCAGCCTCCAAAGGCGAACGAACAGTCAGCTCAACACCAGCCGTCTGCGCCACCCCTTCGGCCACAGCATCCCGCAGCGCTCGCGTGTTAACGGACGGAGCGTGCGCAATGAACAGAAGATGTTTGGTCACAGTCAGCTCCCGTGTTGCAGGTCAGGGCACAGCGCAGGCTGGGCAAAGACAAATATCGCGCTACGTCGACGTTAAATGATCGTCGCAAAGGAATCGAGATGAGAGTCGTGGGTGGAATCGTCGTTGTAATTGTTGTGCTGTTGGTCGGTCTATGGGTGACCGCGCGGGTTCTGGTCGCGGGCTTGCCAACTGAGCCTCTGGGCACCTTCGCTGATGTTAAAGGCGAGCGCATGCATTTTGTCGATCAGGGACAGGGGTCTCCGATCCTGATGATCCACGGCGCAAGCGGTAATTTGGGTGATATGGAGCTGCGCCTCGCGCCTGCGTTGCGGGCGGCGGGGCATCGCGTGATCACCATCGACCGGCCCGGTCTTGGCCTGTCTTCCCGACGTGACCCGGGTTTGCAGGAAATCACCGCTCAGGCTGATTTGGTTGTCGCGTTGATGGACCAGTTGGGCGTGGAAGCACCGACGGTGGTGGGGCACTCTCTGGGTGGTGCTGTTTCGCTGGCGATGGCTGTTCATCATCCCGAGCGCGTTGGCGCTTTGGTTGATTTATCGGGTGTTTCCCATGCTTGGGATGGTTCGGTGTGGTGGCCCTATGCGGTCGCTGGAATGCCGGTGGTGGGCTGGTACTTCTGTAACGCCCTGATGCCGGTGGTTGGCTTGGCGCTCTATGAGGCCTCGGTTGACAGCACGTTTACGCCAGAGCCCGCGATTGCCGACTATTCTGCTCTGACACAGACAAAAATGGTGATGCGGCCCCAGACGTTCTGCAACAATGCTGCTGATGTGCGCGCGCTGAATGATGGCGTCGCCGGACTGAACGCCGGCTATGCGGATCTGACAGAGCCCTTCGATGTTGTGTTTGGAACCGAGGACTATGTCAGCCCGGATTTGCACGCCGTTGGGCTGGACCGCGACGCGCCGGGTGCGCGGATCACGCTGATCGAAGGCGCGGGGCATATGATCCATCACACGCAGTTTGACACCGTGCGTGACATCATTCTCGCCGCCGCTGCAACCAACAGCAGCGATTAACGCAAAGCTTAAAGGGTCACCGCTCGGTGGCCCTTTTCCGTTTGGTCAGGCGCCCTTGAACACGGGACTCTAGCCGCGCATGCGAGCGCCGTCCGGATCCACCAGCGGCGTTGTGATGATCGTGGCCGTCCGCCGATCACCCAGGATTTCGATGGCAAAGGTTCGCCCGTCCACCGCCATCTCCGTTGGGACAAACCCCAAGGCAACCGATTGTTCGCTATAGTGCGCATAGCCCCCTGAAGTCACAAAGCCCACCACGGCCTCACCGTCGAAGATCGGCTCGTCCGCCACCACGTCAGCATCATTCGCGTCAACGGCAAAGGCGCAGAGCGTCCGCGCGGGCCCAGCCGATTTTTCCGCCGCCGCTGCAGCCTTGCCAATAAAGGCCGCAGGTTTGTTATAACTGACAAAGCGATCCATGCCGGTCTCAGCGGGCATGTAATCTGGCCGAAACTCGCGCATCCAAGAGCCAAAGAACTTCTCAAGCCGCAAGCTCATCATCGCCCGCATCCCAAACGGACGCATCCCGTGCGCCGCGCCGGCTTCGGCCAAGACCTGATACAGCCCGTATTGCTCATCGGCGTTCACGTAGATTTCGTAACCAAGATCGCCCGTGTAGCTCACCCGCTGCACCAGCGCTTGATAGGGGCCAACGTCAATGGTTCGCGCATCCATAAAGCGGAAGGCTGCCGCCGAGACATCTGCGCGCGTGACCGCCGCAAGGACATCGCGCGCCCGTGGTCCCGCAATCTGAAACCCAATCCGGCGCGTGGACACATTTTCGATGCGCACGTCATAGCCCGCCAGGTGCTGTTCAAACCACCGCGTATGATACGCTTGGCTGCCGAATGATGCTGTCAGTTGGAAGGCGTCTTCCGCCAAGGCCGTGACAGTGAAATCCCCGATTAATTTCCCCGAAGGGGACAGCATGGGGGTCAGCGAAAGGCGGCCAACCTTGGGAATGCGTCCCGCCATGATCCAGTCCAGCCACGCGCGGGCATCCGTGCCTGTGACGCGGTATTTACTGAAGTTGTGGATCTCGTTGATCCCCACCGCTTCCCGCACCGCGCGGCATTCCTGCGCCGTTGCCGCCCAAGCGTTCGAACGGCGGAAGGATGGGGTTTCTTCCAGCGGCTCTCCGGGCAGGGCGAAGTAGTTTACCGCTTCCATGCCATAAGCCGCCCCAAAAACAGCCCGCTGGTCTTTCCAGATCTGATAGGCCGGGGTGGTTTGGAAGGGCCGCATCACCGGCAGCTCTTCGTTCGGATAAGAGACGGAGAACCGGCGCTGGTAGTTCTCGCGCACCTTTTCGCGGGTATAGGCCGGTGTGATCCAGTTCCCAAACCGCGCCACGTCCATGGCAAAGATATCGCGGCTGGGCTCACCCTCTACCATCCATTCGGCCAGACTCAAGCCAACCCCGCCACCCTGCGAGAACCCGGCCATCACCGCGACCGCAGACCAGTAGTTCCGCAGACCCGGCACAGGGCCGACCAAAGGGTTTCCGTCTGGGGCAAAGGTAAAGGGACCATTAATGACGGTCTTCACACCCGCTCGCTCCAGAATGGGAAACCGCCGATAGGCAAACTCAACCGAGTCCGAAATCCGCTCCAGCTGGTTGTCGAGCAGCTCGTGGCCAAAGGTCCACGGGGTGCCATCCACCGCCCAGGGGTCACAGCGCTGCTCATAGAACCCAATGCAGAGCCCTTGCCGCTCTTGCCGCAGATAGCTTTCGCCCTCGGGATCCATCACATGCGGCAATTCTTCGTCGCGCTCGTAAACCTCCGCAATGTCTTCAGTGATCAGGTATTGGTGCTCCATGGGGTGAAGTGGCAAGTAAACCCCCGCCATCGCCCCGACTTCGCGCGCCCACAATCCGGCGGCGTTTACGATATGCTCGGCATGGACTGTACCGCGCTCGGTCACGACATCCCACGTGCCGTCGGGCCGTGGGTTGGTCTCCAGCACGGGGCAACGCAGCTCGATCTCAGCACCCGCCATCCGTGCTGCTTTGGCATAGGCGTGTGTGGTGCCCGAGGGGTCAAGGTGTCCATCAAGGGGGTCATAGAGCCCACCGAGAACACCATCGACATTGGTGATGGGGGAGAGCTTCTTGATCTCTTCTGGGCCAATAATCTGTGTGTCGAGCCCCATGTAGCGGTGCTTGGCCCGCTCAGCGATCAGGTAATCCAGACGATCTTGCGTCCCCGCCAGTGTCACGCCGCCAACATGGTGCAAGCCACAGCTCATGCCCGTAATCTCTTCCAACTCGCGATAGAGCCGAATGGTGTAGCCCTGCAGCGCCGCCATGTTGGTGTCTGCATTCAGCGTGTGAAACCCACCCGCGGCGTGCCACGTCGAACCGGATGTAAGCTCGGATCGCTCGATGAGCATGATGTCCGTCCAGCCCATTTTCGTGAGGTGATAAAGGACGGAGCAGCCAACAACGCCGCCGCCAATAACGACGACTTTCGCAGAGGTTTTCATAAAGTGCGCTTTCCCGATTTCAGCCAAGCAAGAGAGCGTTCATTGAAGCCAAAATCCAGCGCCACGCACAACCCGCAGCGACCATGAATCGCCGGGTTTAAGCTAAAAAAACCCCGGCGCGACGGATCGGCCGGGGTTTTCCAATGGATCGGCCCGTTGGGGCCGGCCCGTCGCTTACTGCGGGATGGTCGCGTCGATGCCCTGGATGTACCAGTTCATGCCCAGCAGAGTGCCGTCGGTCAGGTGGTCTTCACCCGCCGCACAGTCCTCAGCCAAAGCGCCATCTTGCTTGTAGATGGGACACTCGAAGGAATGACGGTCACCCGCAGCCAAAGCGGCTTCGATCGCCTTGGCTTCAGCCATCACGTCATCGGGCATGTTGCCGTAGTTGCCGAGGTGGACCATGCCAATCTCGCCGCCCATGCCGTCTTTCGTGAAGCCCCACCAGCTGTCCTGCTGGTTCCAGGTGCCAGCGGCAACCTGCTTCGCACGATCAACGTAGTAGCTGTCCCAGTCATCCACGGTGGAGACGAGGTGAGCCGTTGGGCCAAAGCGGGACATGTCGGACGCCTGACCAAAGGCCTTCGCGCCGGCGGCTTCTGCGATTTGCATCGGTGCCGGGGAGTCCGTGTGGGCTGCGATAACGTCAGCACCGTTGTCGATCAGCGCCTGCGCCGCCGCAGCTTCTTTTGCTGGGTCGAACCAGGTGAAGACCCAAACGATCTCAACTTCAATGTCCGGGTTGTGCTTCTTGGCTTCAAGCATGAACGCGTTGATGCCGCGAATAACTTCCGGGATTGGGAAGGATGCGATGTAACCGATCTTGTTGGTCTCGGTCACGTTTGCAGCGATGTAGCCCTGAACAACGCGGCCTTCGTAGAAACGGCCACTGTAGGTGGACACGTTTGGATGCGCTTTGATGTAGCCAGTGGCGTGCTCGAACTTGATGTCCGGGTAGTTGCCAGCAACTTCGTTGGTTGCATCCATAAAGCCAAAGGACGTGGTGAAGATCAGGTCGTGGCCGGTTTCAGCCAACTGCGTGATGGCTTCAACAGCTTCTGGACCTTCTGGAACGTTCTCCAGCGCGGTGGTCGAGAAGCCATCCATGGCTTCTACAGCCGCACGGCCAATGTCGTGACGGTAGGTCCAGCCCAAATCACCGGGAGGGCCCACGTAGATAAAGCCGACTTTGGTTTCGGCTTGCGCAGGGGTTGCGACGGCAGCACCGAAAGTCAGTGCGGACGCCAAGAGGGTTTTAATGGCACGGTTCATTGAGGTTCTCCTCTACTTTTCTCAACGTGCAGGAAAGAAGCCTGATTGGCCTCTCTCAAGATCTTGGTTCAAAAGTTTGCCCCAGACTGGCTGGAGCGTTGCGCCGGATCATCACCGGGTTGCGAGAGATCATGACGAGCACGACTACCGGCACAATGTAGGGCAGCGCTGTCAAGAAATAGGATAGTTCGAGGGACATGTTGGAGAAGATTGCCTTCAAACGAGGCTCCAAAGCAAGCACGATGCCGAACAAATAGGCACCAAGCAGCACGCGTCCGGGACGCCATGTGGAGAAAAGAATCAACGCCAGCGCGAGCCACCCTTTGCCAACCGTTATTCCTTCGGTCCATTTGGGGGCAATTTGCGCAATCACGATAAACGCGCCGGCGAGACCGGCCATGGCGCCGCCAAACATGATTGTCAGCATGCGCACAAGGATCACGGGATAGCCTAAAGCGTAGGCAGAATGGTGGTTTTCCCCGACCGCCCGCACGACCAAACCGGCACGGGTTCGGTTCAAGAAGAACCAAACAGCGGCGAGCATCACAAAGGAAAACGGCACCAAGAGATTTTGGCTGAACAGCAAGGGGCCAACAACCGGGACATCGCCCCAGCTTTCTGGGAACAAGGGCGGCACGCTGGCGACAATGGCCGAGGTATAGTCCACGCCAAAGAAGTTTCCGCCCAAGGAGTTCGAGAGCCCCGCGCCCAGTACCGTCAAGCCAAGGCCAGCGGCGATATGGTTTGCTCGAAAATACTGCGTCAGAAAGCCAAACAGCGCCGCAGCCATAGCGCCCACGATGGCCGCAACCAGCAGCGAGCCGATGTATTGGAATTGGTTGACTGAGTTCTCTGATGCAAAACAGTTTTCACCGATCAACATGGTGCAGGTGGAGCTTTGCAGCTGGTAAAGCCCAATGAAACCCGCCAGTCCGCCAATGAGCATCATGCCCTCAACGCCGAGATTGATGACGCCTGATTTTTCGACCACCAATTCGCCAATTGCCGCAAGCAGCAAGGGGGTGGCCAGCAACATGGAAGCAGCGAGGATTTGGATGACGAGATCGCTCATACCGCGCCCTCCGTGCTGAGATCGGCTTTGCCAAATACAATCCGATACTGACTGAGGAAGGCAGTGCCCAACACCGCGAACAGCGCGGTTACTTGCACCAAGTCGGCAACGGCGTCATCGACCTGACTTGCCGATTGCACGTATGTCGCGCCAACGTTGACGTAGGAAATCAGTAAGGCCGCAGCGACAATCCCGATGGGGTGAAGCCGACCTAAGAAGGCGATGACAATCGCGGTAAAGCCCAAGCCGTTCAGGTAGTTTTCTGACTGGATCAGCTTGCCCGTTTCCGCAGAAAGGAAAATCGCCCCTGCCAAGCCTGCTGTCGCGCCGGACAGGGCAAAGGACATCCACACCGTCATTTGAGGCGAAAAGCCTGCGAATTTTTGGGCGCGCGGCGTGTTTTGCGCCACCCGAAGGCTGTAGCCAAAGGTGGTGAACAGCACGACAAAAGCCAACACCAGAATGGCGCCAGCACTGATGATGACGCCCCAGTGAAAGTCGGTCCGCTCGATGATCGATGCGATGCGCAGGCTTTCGTGGATCGGGTCGCTTTCCGCTTGTCCGGCTTTGGGATCGCCTTTCCATGGGCCGGTGGTCACGTAGTTCAGGACGTTGGCGGCCACGTAAACCAGCATGAGCGAGGTCAGCAGCTCGTTGGTATTGGCCCAAACCCGCAACGCCGCCGGGATCAGCGCCCATGCAATACCGCCCAGAATGCCAAACAGCAGCATGACAGGCAAAAACCACGTGGTGTCCGGCATACCGAACAGCAAGTACGCAGCAAAAGCGGCGATGGAGCCAAAGGCGAACTGCCCCTCGGCACCAATGTTCCAGACGTTAGCGCGAAAACCGATACTCAGCCCCACCGCCATAATCGCGAGGTAGGATGATTTCTGCAGCACAAATCCCCATTGAACCGAAGCCGTGCGCGCCTGCCACGGGAACGTGAGCAGTGTCCACGTGTCGGACAACGGTTGCTCCGACATCGCGACCATGACCAAAAAGCCCACAACGACGGTGATGCTAAAGGCCAGCAAAAGCGGAAAGGCCGTGGCCCAAAAGCCGAATTGAGTGCGCGGGACAATACGGATCATGCGGCTTGCTCCTGCACGTCACCGGTCATGGCAACGCCCAATGTCTCGGCGGTCCATTCATGGGTTGGTTTGGCCTCTGATAGATGGCCGTGGTTCAGCACGCAAAGCCGGTCCGCCAAGTCAAACAACTCGTCCAGGTCTTGGCTGATCACCAACAGCGCCGAACCACTCTCGGCCAGCGCCTTCAGCTGGTCTCGAATATTGGTCGCTGAGCCCATGTCCACGCCCCACGTTGGCTGGTTGACCACCAGCACCTCGGGTTGCTTGATCAACTCGCGCCCCACGATAAACTTCTGCAAGTTTCCGCCCGACAAAGAAGCCGCTCGACCGGTGACGCCCGCGTGCCGAACGTCATAGCCATCGCAGATTTCAGTCGCGTGCTCCCGGGTCAGAGTCCAGTTGATCAGGCCTCTGCGTTGAAAACCGTCAGTGCCGAGGTTGGAAAGCAGCGTGTTGTCGATCAGGCTGAAATCCGGGACAGCAGCGTGTCCCAAACGCTCTTCGGGCACAAAAGCACCACCAAGGGCTCGACGTTGCGAGGGACCAGACCGTCCCGCTTCAACACCATTGAGCCAAATCGCGTTCGCTTGCGGGGCCAAGTCTTCGCCAGAAAGGTAAGCATAGAGCGCTTCTTGCCCGTTTCCCGCGACACCGGCGACACCCATGATTTCGCCTCGGCGCACCGCAAGGGCAGGCACGCGAACATCTTTGGTCCGCAGGTCTTTGACCTCCAGCGCAACATCGCCGAGGTTTTGCTGTCCTTTGGCGGTTGGAACCGGGCGAGTGCCGATCATCATTTCCGCGATTTCTTCCGCTGACTTCTCCGCCGGAACACACGTCGCGACAACCTTGCCGCCCCGCAAGATCGTGGCGCGCTCACACAGCGCTCGAACTTCATTCAGCTTGTGCGAGATAAACACCAAGCCCCGACCTTCATCGCGCAGCAAGCGCAAAGTCGCGAACAGGGCGTCGGCCTCTTGCGGGGTCAGAACCGATGTCGGCTCATCCAAAATCAGCAGCTCAGGTTCGCCCAGCAAAGCGCGTACAATCTCAATCCGCTGCTTTTCGCCAGCCGAAAGCGTAAAGACAAGCGCGTCAGGGTCCAGCGGCAGGCCGTACTTTTCAGACATCTCAATGATGCGCGTCCGCCGGGTATCATCAAGCTGACCACCAAGCCCAAGGGCAATGTTTTCGCCCACGGACATGCCATCAAACAGGGCAAAGTGCTGGTGGACCATCCCAATACCAAGCGCCTTAGACCCTTGGGGTGAGGAGATCGTGGTCTCGTCACCCTTCCATACAATCTGTCCCGAATCTGGCTTGGTTAAACCGGAAAGCACCTTCATCAAGGTTGACTTCCCCGCACCGTTTTCCCCGAGCAAGGCATGGATCTCTCCACGCTCAACGGCAAAATCAACGGCGTCGTTGGCTAATACGCCGGGATAAGCCTTGGTTATCCGCTCCAGCGAAAGAAGACTTGTCATTCCCTGTTCCCACGCCCCTGCACGCTTTATTATTCTGCTTCGGCTATAGCCCAGCACTGCCTAATTCGCGACCCTTTGTCCTGTGGATGACTCGAACTGCTGAAGAATTCATCACACTTGCGGGGAAATCAGACAAATTTTCATGGCGTCATAGGGGGCTTAGGCGTTAGAGGGGCAGGGTAAGGAAAAAACATGAACCCTCGTCTTATTGGTTACGCTTTCGCTATTTTGGGTGTGCTGATTATCTCGCCTGACTCCGCTTTGATCCGAAAGGTCGCCATGAACCCATGGGGTCTCTTGTTTTGGCGTGGCGTGGGGATTTTTGGCGTTGCCGCCGTGCTGTCCCTGATCTGGTATCGCGGCGGGTTGGTTCAGTATTTCCGGCAAACCGGAAAGCTGGGTTTGGCCATCACGGTCTTTTTCTTTATCTCCACCTGCAGTTTCGTTTACTCAGCGCTGACGATCAATCCGATCATCCTGTTGATTGTCGTTGCTTTGGGGCCGGTTTCTGGTGCCCTGTTCTCCATTGTTTTGCTGCGAGAGCCGCCCCGCATGGCGGTTTGGATTGCGATCGGGCTATCTTTTGTCGGCATGGGATTGGTCGTCTGGGGCGAAATGGAAGCCAATGACGGTTTTGCGCGCTTGGCGGCGGGTCAGGGGCTTTTGCTGCCGCCGTGGCCGTCCATGCTCGCGCTGTTCTTTGTGCCGACGTTGCTGGGGCTTTGCTTTACGCTGACCCGGCGCATTGAGCAGCCCAACAT
>Ga0206125_10002977_pt1 | contig 16958 bp, 9 predicted proteins | sample Helgoland_Spring_4_FD_148598 | JGI IMG/M metagenome (GOLD analysis project Ga0206125, IMG submission 148598) | Pelagic subsurface seawater microbial communities from Kabeltonne, Helgoland, North Sea - Helgoland_Spring_Bloom_20160331_1 | ecosystem: Environmental > Aquatic > Marine > Epipelagic ... | reverse complement strand
CCGGAACGCCCATTACCTCGAACACGAGTGGCATCCCCATTGGCGACCTCGCCGAAGGCCGGAGCGAAGACTTTCAGGCCTGCTTCTGCGGCACGCACTTCTTTAATCCACCGCGCTACTTGGCGCTGCTGGAGATCATTCCACACGGGGGCAGCGACCCTGCCTTGATCGACTTTTTTATGGCCTACGGCCGCGACCGTTTGGGCAAGACCACCGTGCTCTGCAAGGACACCCCGGCCTTTATCGCCAACCGCGTGGGCGTGTTTGCCATCCAGGCGCTGTTCCACACCGTTCAGGACATGGGCTTGAGCATTGAAGCGGTGGACAAGCTGACCGGACCGGCCATGGGCCGCCCGAAGAGCGCCACCTTTCGCACCTGTGACGTGGTGGGACTGGACACGCTGGTCCATGTGGCCAATGGCGTGAAAGACAACTGCCCGGACGACGAGCGCAAGGCGGTCTTTGAGACCCCCAAGTTTGTGCAGCACCTGGTGGAGAACGGCCACCTCGGCAGCAAATCCGGCCAGGGCTTCTACAAGAAAACCAAGGTCGATGGCAAGAAGGCCATTCTGGGCCTCGACCTCGAGACGCTGGAGTACCGCCCCAAGCCGAAGGTGAAATACGCCACCCTTGACGCGGCGAAGAAGTCCGACGATCTGGCCGAGCGGACACGCATTCTGTACGACGGGCAAGACGAAGCCGGCACCTTCTACCGCCGCGTCTTCAGCGATGTATTTGCCTACGTGACGCACCGCATCCCCGAAATCGCCGACGAACCCTACCGCATAGACGACGCCCTGCGCGCCGGCTTTGGTTGGGAAATGGGCGCCTTTGAAACCATGGATGCCGTGGGCGTATCCAAGGCCGTAGAGCAATGCGAAGCCAATGGCCAGCAGGTCGCAGCTTGGGTCAAGGACTTCCTCGCCGCCGGTCACGAGACCTTCTACACGGTGACCGATGGCGTGCGCTCCTGTTACAACCCCGGCAGCAAGGCCTACGAGGTGGTGCCCGGACAGGAAGGACGCATCAAGCTCGCCTACTTGGGCGAGGACAAGGTGATCTGGAAGAACGCCGGCGTGACCATCCACGACCTGGGCGACGGCATCCTCAACGTGGGCTTCCACACCAAGATGAACACCATTGGCGCAGAAATCCTGCAGGGCTTGAACCACGCGTTTGATATCGCGGAGGACGCCGCTACACCATGGCGCGGGGTGGTCATCTCCAACGAGGGTGGCAACTTCTCGGCCGGTGCCAACGTGGGCATGGTCTTTATGCTCGCCGTAGAACAGGAATACGACGAGCTGGATTACGCCGTGCGGATGTTCCAAAACACCGTCATGCGGGCACGCCACTCCAGCATCCCTGTGGTGGTCGCGACCCACCAAATGACGCTGGGCGGCGCCTGCGAATTGTCCATGCACGCCGACAAGGTGATCGCCCATGCCGAGACCTATATGGGGCTCGTGGAATTTGGCGTCGGCCTGATTCCAGGTGGTGCCGGAACCAAGGAGTTCGCCGTGCGGGCATCGGATGAATACACCGAAGGCGGCATTCGGTTGGAAGTGCTGCGCGAACGGTTCTTGACCGTGGGCCAAGCCAAAGTGGCCACCAGCGCTCACGAAGCCTTTGACCTGGGTTACCTGCGCCACGGCATCGACGAGGTAGAGCTCGACCGCACCCGGCTGACCGCCCGTGCCAAGGTGGCCGTGTTGGCGATGGCCGACAGCGGATACGTGCCGCCCCGACAGCGGACCGACATCAAGGTGCTCGGCCAAGAAGGCCTGGGCATCGTGCACATTGGTGCCCACAGCATGAAGTCAGCCGGGTTCATCTCCGAGCACGACGAATTGATCTCTGTCAAACTCGGCACAGTGATGTGTGGCGGAGACCTGAGCGCACCCACAGAAGTGAGCGAACAATACCTGCTGGACCTCGAGCGCCAAGCCTTTATGGAACTCTGCCAACAGCGCAAATCGCTGGAACGCATGCAGAGTCTGATTCAAACCGGAAAGATCCTCCGCAACTGATCCCCAAACCCTTTGATTATGCAAGACGCTTACATCATCGCCGGATCCCGCAGTGCGGTCGGCAAAGCCACCAAGGGAACCCTCCGCGACGTCCGGCCCGACGACCTCGCCGCACAAGTGGTGCGCCACATTGTGGCCTCCCTGCCAGAGTTTGATCCCAACCTGATCCACGACGTGATCGTGGGCAACGCCTCTCCCGAGGCCGAGCAAGGCCTGAACGTCGGCCGCTTGATTTCGCTCATGGGACTCGACACCGAGAAGGTGCCGGGCATGACCGTGAACCGCTACTGCTCCAGTGGATTGGAGACCATCGCGATTGCGACGGCCAAAATCCGCACCGGCATGCAAGAGCTGGTGATCGCCGGTGGCACTGAGAGCATGTCGTGCATGCCCATGGGCGGCTGGCGCATTGTGCCCAACGCCCGCGTGGCCCAGGAAAACCCCGATTGGTATTGGGGCATGGGACTGACCGCCGAAGCGGTGGCCAAAGAGTTCAACGTGAGCCGCGAAGCCCAAGACGCCTTTGCTGTGCGTTCTCATGAGCGCGCCGCCGCGGCCATCGACAACGGACGCCTGCAGGCCGGCATTGCGCCGATCGAGTTTACGCGGGTGGACCTCGATGGCGACGGAAAGCGCCGCGAGACCCACGTCAAGTTTGAAGTGGACGAGGGCGTGCGCCGCGGCACCAACATGGAAGGCCTGGCCAAGCTGCGCCCCGTGTTTGCAGCCGGCGGAAGCGTGACCGCGGGCAACAGCTCGCAGACCTCTGACGGCGCTGCCTTTGTGATGGTGGCCTCCGAGCGCATGGTGAAGGAACTGGGCGTCGAGCCCATCGCCCGACTGAAGTCTTACCACGTGGCGGCCCTCGCGCCCCGCATCATGGGCATGGGCCCGGTACACGCGGTGCCTCCCGCATTGGAGAAAGCCGGACTCAAAAAAGACGACATCGACCTGTGGGAGCTCAACGAAGCTTTTGCCAGCCAAGGCGTGGCCGTGTGCAATGAACTCGGACTCGACCAAGAAAAGGTCAACGTAAACGGCGGCGCCATCGCCCTTGGGCACCCGCTCGGGTGCACCGGAGCCAAGCTCACCGTTCAAATGCTCAACGAACTCAAGGCCCGCGGTGGAAAGCACGGCGTGGTCACCATGTGTGTCGGTACCGGCCAAGGGGCCGCCGGCGTTATCGAAATGCTCTAATTCTATCCTCATGTCACAGAATCCCGAACAGGCCGGAAAGGCCATCACTGGAGGCGAATTCCTGATCCGGAAAACCGCTGCGAACGACATCTTCATTCCCGAAGAGTGGAACGAGGAGCAGCGGATGATCAAGAAGATGACGCACGACTTCATTGAACAGCGCGTCCATCCCCACATCGAAGCCATCGACCAGCAGGAACCGGGCTTGATTGAAAAACTCATGGAGGAAGCCGGGGAACTCGGTCTGCTCGGAAGCTCCGTCTCCGAAGAACTCGGCGGCATGGGCATGGACTTCAAGACCACCATGCTCATTACCGAAGCCATCGGCGATGGGCACGCTTTTAGCGTGAGCTTCTCTGCCCACACCGGCATCGGCACCCTGCCCATCCTGTACTATGGCAACGACGCACAGAAACAGAAGTACGTCCCGGGCATGGCCACCGGTCAGCTCAAGGGCTGCTACTGCTTGACCGAGCCCAGCAGCGGATCGGACGCCAACAGCGGCAAGACCACGGCCAAGCTGACCGAAGACGGCAAACATTACGTCATCAACGGCCAGAAGATGTGGATCACCAACGGCGGATTTGCCGACGTGATGATTGTCTTTGCCAAGATCGACGACGACAAGAACCTCACCGCCTTCATCGTGGATGGCGACAGCGAAGGGATCACCAAGAACCCCGAGGAAAAGAAGATGGGCATCAAGGGTTCATCAACCCGCCAGATCTTCTTTAACGACGTGAAGGTGCCGGTCGAAAACCTGCTGTATGAGCGCGAAAAAGGATTCAAAATCGCGGTCAACATCTTGAACATCGGCCGCATCAAGCTCGGCGGTGCCGTGATCGGCGCCTCCAAAGGGGCCCTGACCGGCGGAGTGAAGTACGCCAACGAGCGCAACCAGTTTGGACGCCCCATCTCAAAGTATGGCGCCATCCGCCACAAGTTGGCCCAAAGTGCCATCGAGATATACGCCTGCGAGGCGGCCACCTACCGCGCCACCCAAAACATTGATGACGCCATCAAGGCGCTCAAGGAAGGCGGCATGGAACACGGCGAGGCCACGCTCAAAGGCATCGCAGACTTTGCCCCCGAGTGCGCCATGATGAAGGTGCTGGGCTCGGAGGTGCTCGACCTGGTCATCGACGAGGCCGTGCAAATCTTTGGCGGCATGGGCTACTCCGCAGAGACCCGCGTGGAGCGCGGATACCGCGACGCCCGCATCAACCGCATCTTCGAAGGCACCAACGAGATCAACCGCATGTTGACGGTGGACATGATCTTGAAGAAGGCCATGAAGGGGCAGATGGACCTGATGACCCCCGCCATGGCGGTGGCCGAGGAGATCACCGGTGTGCCTGATTTCGGCATGCCCCCCACGGACGTCTTTGAGGCCCACCTCGAATACGTCGAGAAGTTCAAAAAGGCCGTGTTGCTGGTGGCCGGTGCCGCCGTGCAAAAACTGATGCAGACGCTGGCCAAAGAGCAGGAGGTGCTCATGCACATCGCCGACATGATGATCTGGACCTACGCCGCCGAATCCATCGTACTGCGCGTCCAAAAGCTCTCCGACATCCGCGGCAGCGAAGAGGCCGTGGCCCACGAGCTGGCCATGATGAAGGTCTACTGCTACGAGGTCGCCGAGCGCATGCACTCCTCCGGCAAGGAGGCCCTCCTCGCCTTCGCCGAGGGCGACGAACTCAAGATGATGCTCATGGGCCTCAAGCGGTTCACCAAGACGGAGCCCTTCAACACCACCGCCGCCCGCCAGTCCATCGCCCAAAAGCTCATCGACGCGAACGAATACTGCTGGTGATCGGCGGGCTAACCAAAGAGGGTGGATAAACATCGAATCCCGAACAGAGCTTTATTCTGTCTTTTTGCAGATATTGACGGCTCACCTTACATGACGACGCAAGATGGAAATGCAAACCTGTCCCTTCTGCTCTGAAGAAATCAAGAAAGAGGCCAAGAAGTGCAAGCACTGTGGAGAAACGATTGACGTAGCTCTTCGAGCAGCAGAAGAAGCCAAAAGAAGCTCTCAATCTGGAGCAAATGGCCCAATAATCAATGTCTCCAACTCCAATAGTGCATCCTCAAGTGCAGCTGCCGCTGCCTCAGCAAGTGGAGGCAGTTTGTGGAGTCGAATTACCTGTCTCGATTGGATTCTGATTTTCTGTACAGGGGGACTTTGGCTCATCGTAGTCGCCCTGCGTCGATGAAATATGCCCTGATCGGATTCGTTCAGGTTTACCAAAAGTTCATATCCAGGTTTAAACCGGCCAGTTGCATTTTTAGACCAAGCTGCTCCAATTATTTCATTGGAGCAGTGGAGAGGCACGGAATAGCCAAAGGAACCCGGCTCGGACTGAAGCGCATCTTGCGTTGCAGATACGGCAATCCCGGGGGATATGACCCTGTACCGGAGTAAACGCAACGGGTGCAATCGAGCCGGTTCGTAGATCATCCCTTCGGTGGATTTGCCCAACGCGAGTATCTGTTGAGCTGCTTGTCCCCCGGTCAGGCCCTGGACCAACTGCATTCGATGCCCGGGCTCATCGATTGATGAACTTCACGGGAATGGTGAATTGTGCGCTTGCGGGTTTGCCTTTATCTAGTGCAGGCTGAAATCTGGGCAGGGAACCTACAACCCTCAGCCCTTCAGCATCCAACCTGGGGTCCACCGGTCGTGTCACATTCAGATCGGTCACCTGCCCATCCTTGCCTACGGTGAATTCAACAAACACCGTCCCTTGGATTCCCGCATCCTTGGCGATGGGAGGGTATTTCGTGTTCATGCTGACATAGCGTATGATTTCAAGCTGCGTGCACTGGTAATTCGCTTCTGGATCCTGGTCGTTGCAGGTACTCCACGCTGGCATCATCGTCAATTTGACCCTCGAGCAGGAAGGCAACGCTAGACACAAACTCAATAAAAGAAGTACCCTGAAAGACATTGGCAAGAATTGATTCCCACGAGGATAGGCAGGAAAATCCACCCACCCAAAGACGATGGGCAACCTGCTGATCGCCGACATGATGATCTGGACCTGCGCCATCGAACCCATCGTCCTGCGAGGTGCATCACCAAGACGGTGCCCTCAATAGCCTACCCCAGGATGGTTTTGGTGCGGTTGATGAGGCGGTGGGTGGTGGCGCACCAGGTGCCGAAATCGTGGGCGAGCGGAAACCCGTTCTGGATCCTCTTGAAGATGGCGACTTTGACCCCGTCGGGCAGGTCCTCGCCCAGCGTGAATTCGATGCCCTGCCGCAGCAGGCTGTAGTCCCTCGCGACGAGGGTTCGGCCCTGCTCGAGGCGGGCATTGACCTCACTGAACGATTGGCCTCGCAGAAATACTCTCATGATGTGGAAATGGGGGCTCCAAGCAAACCACAAACGGCCCGAAAACCCAGTGAAATCAAGGCAACCAGCACCCTCGACACCCACAAGCAAGTAGGTTAAAACCTGCCGGCTGCCGCACAGCACACGCCGCTCGCTAACGACCGCTTCTGCCCCATTCTGCGCACGCTCGTTGAACGAGCCGCTCGCCAGAAGCCGAGTCCCTCGTGCTGCGCGTGCAGAAGCTCGCCGGCCAGCGCGGCGAGGACGCTGTCGCCCACGAGATGGCCATGATGAAGGTCTACTGCTACGAGGTCGCCGGGCGCATGCACTCCGCCGGCAAGGAAGCCCTCCTAGCCTTCGCCGCCGGCGACGAATTGAAGGGCATGCTGATGGGCCTGAAGCGCTCCACCAAGACGGAGCCCTTCAACACCACCGCTGCCCGGCAAGAAGTCGCGGTGAAGCTGATTGAGGAGGGGAAGTATTGTTGGTGATTGGGAGCTGACATAACGGCCTGCGCGCGAGCGTGCGGCCATCGAAAAACCCGGCCTGAGCCGGGTTTTTCATCGCAGAAAAGGCCTTCTAACCGCTCAACCTCAGCTTCTTAACAAGCCCGAAGAGCCATGAAGTAAATTTGCAACCCCCACACTCTGCGCCCAGTGATCAAATGGTTCCTACGTCTCACTCTTGTGCTTGCCCCGTTATCGGCCAGCTGGGCACAGTCATGCGATGATGGCGACGTTCCTGAAACATTGGTCGTTTGCAGCGAAGGAACCAACAGCTACAATTGGACGGCATGGTTCAACGAAACCGGTGGTCCCTTTGCCACTGAAGCCACTTGGACAGATCCAGATGGCAATGAAGTCGCGCTCACGGCGGGCTCTGCTTTCAGCCCACCACAACCCGTATTGTCAGGCGATTGGGAATTAGAAGTGGCACTAACCGGTGGGAATGATACTTGCACATACACCGTCGAGCTGATCACCGCCACCTCACCTGATGCCGCCTTCAACGTAGTCCAACAAAACATCTGCGGCGACCAAGGCATTCAATTCGACCTGGACAATGTTGACCCTGCTCTTGATTATTTCTGGACCTTCGGGGATGGTGCTACATCCATGCAACCACAGCCAACCCACGCTTACTTTCTAGATGGAGGAGGCAGTCAAAATGTCAACGTCACCTTGACCACGACGAACGAAGAGGGTTGCAGTGCCACCGCGAGCGAGACCATCACCGTACTGGAAGTACCGAATCCAGGTCTTGGCAGCTTGGATCCCCTCTGCGTTCCCGAAGTAGACAGCGAACCTTACCCACTTCTCCCTTCGGACTTCAACCCAACCTTTAATCCCGTCAATGGAATAACGAGCATCACCATCGACTGGGGCAACGGAAGCGACACAGTCATCACCGAGATCCTACCTTCCAGCGATGGGGGATACATTGGCACTACCTACTCCAATTTCGGATACTACAATGTCACAGTCACCGCAACAGCCGCTAATGGGTGTGCTTCTGTTTATTCAGACTCTCTCTTTGTAGGTAACAATCCCCAAATTGGAGCTGCCAATCCAGGCAATACTGTCGGCTTATGCAGCCCTTTTGAGTTAGGGTTCCCCATTTTCAATTTTGAAAACAATGCACCAGAAACGATGTATCTGCTCGATTTCGGGGATGGCTCATCAGAATGGGTCACCCATGATTTTCTTGTTTCTCCCGATTTTCCAGACTCTGTTTTTCACTCGTACAATGAAAGCAGCTGTGGCAACGAGTACTCCCCCAACAACAACACCACTTATTCCAATGCACTGGCCTTCACGATTGAAGCGGTAAATGACTGTTTCAGTTCTTCGAATACTGTTGGCCCCATTACCCTTCACGCCTCTCCTGACCCACAGCTGACCGGCCCCTCTGATATCTGCGTCGATTTCACGGGACATTATTCTGCTTCGGACTTTGGACAGGTGGTAACATTGAATGATTGCAACCCGAGCAATGTCGAATGGAATGTGCAAGCTTTAAATGGGCAACAGAACACATCACCCAGTTTCGGATTCGACAGCATTTGGTCCTTGAGCTTTCCTGAGCCTGGCGAATACAACGTGATATTTAACGCAATGCACACTTCTTGCGGGACGGAGACAACAGCAATGACGGTGTGCGTGTATCCCGAGCTACAAGCGGTGGGCCAGGTTTCACCGTTGGGCGGATGCGCTCCGCTTTTGGTGGACCTCGAAGACTTGACGGGAGACCCTGTCCTATGCGGGGACCCTACGACGACATGGACCATCAGTGGGCCAGGTGGAGTGAGTTGGCTGACCGGTGGTCCGAATGATGTGAATTCTTCCATTGAACTCACCCAGCCCGGCTCGCACATCGTCGAATTGAAAGTGGGCATCCCGAATAAGGATGCCTGTCCTGCCAGTACGATCTCCTGGAGCATCGATGTGTTAGCCCCACCGCCGGCCAACATCGATGTCACGCCCATCGCCTGCGAAGGAGAGAACGTTATAGGCGAATACCTGACCTTTCCAACCACCTTCACTCCGGTAGACACCTGGGAATGGACCCTCGATGGCATGACCCAAGGCAGCGCTCAAAGTGACATCAACCTGGGTGCACTGTCGTCTGGAAGCCACTCCCTCATAGGAACAGCCTCTAACCTCTGCGGCTCCGCCGCGGACCAAGTCACCTTCAACGTGGAAGCTGCACCCATAATCAACTTCAACTTGACTGCGCCCTCAGCCTGCGCTGGAACCGATGTCGACATCACCGCAACGGGAACAGGAGGCGCCACCTTCCAATGGACAACCAGCCCCTATTTTGTCGAGACTCCTCTGGGGTCCTTGGTGACCGTGAATGCCTTGACCACAACCACCATTGAGGTCACTGCAACGGGAGCAAATGGCTGCGTCAGCTCCGACGATCTAGATGTGGTCTACACCCCTCTTCCTGAGGCAGGTGTCACCTTGCCTGCAGCGCCATGTCCTGGACAATCCGTCACCATCAACGGCACTGCCACCGGAGGAACACTGCCGTACTCCAGCTTCAACTGGTCCGGCGACTTGAGCGCTTCGAACCAACCTTACGTGGATTGGACGGCGCCTCCCAATGCCGTTACACTGTCGTCGATCCTGACCGTGGAGGACGCCCTCGGCTGCATCGACAGTATCCCGGTCAGCCTCACATCGCTCAATAACCCCACCGTGGAGGCCGGCGATCCCCTCAACCTCTGCGACAACGGGACATACACCACGCCCCTAATCGGTTACAGTCCTGGACTGACAGATGGCGGAAACGGTGTCTGGAGCGGAGCAGGACTCACCGGAGTGGACGGGTTTACCACCGATGGAGCTGGCCCTTCGGTGCTCACTTACACCTTCACGGATTTGAATGGGTGCACTGCGGAAGACGAGCTCACCATCAACGTGGCCCCCTTCATCGAGGTCAATCCAGGTTTGCCCACTGAAGTTTGCCAGGGGGATGCGTCCTTCACCATACCGGGCTTTTCTCCTGCAACGGCTACATGGACAGGGACCGGTGTTGCCACTGATGGCGCGCTTGACCCCAACCTCACGCCAAACACCTATACCCTCACTCTTGAAAACGGCGTCGGAAGTTGCTTGTCCAGCGCCACCAGCACCTTTACTATCCATCCGCTCCCTACTCCAACCATCACAGCTCCATCGGCTGTTTGTGAAGGTGACATGTTCAATGTAACACTCGCTGAGCCTAACGCACCGGACCTTTTCTGGACCGATGACCCCAGCTTAGAGCTGACGAGGACAGCGCTGGCTGGAAACACGCCCATCACGCTTGAGGGTGCAGCAATTACAGCGGAAGGCTGCGAAGCGACCGTTTCTGCAACCGTTGAGGTCAACCTGTTGCCCACCATCACCATCCCTGATCAGGGCATCCTGTGCAACCTGCCCATCGAGACGACGTTGACGGGTGCCACTCCGGCGGGGGGCACATGGGCTGGGGCTGGCATTCAAGATGGCAGCCTCGGCACCTTCATCCCATTCGAGGTTGGAACCGGCACGGTGAACCTCACCTACACCTTCCAAGACGCCAACGCCTGCACAAACACAGACACGACCACAGTGACCATCGACGACCCCGTCGAAGCGGAAGCCGGGAACGACATCGCCATCTGTGATGAGGACAGCTCCTTTGCCCTAGATGGTTTCACCCCAGTAACAGGTGGCACCTGGTCGAGTCCCACCGTCAATGTGGATGCCGCAGGCAATGTCGATGCCGGGCCATTGGTCCCGGACGTTTACATCCTCAACTATACCTATGGCACAGGCACTTGTCAGAATACTGACTCAAGGACACTGACGGTCCACGATCGGCCGGTCATCAGCCTCACCTCCTCCACCCCAGCCCTTTGTGAAGGAGACGACTTTCTCTTCACTGGCATCATTTCCGGTGGGCTGCCACCCTATACCTACACTTGGACTGGTGCCACCCAAGTCAGCTCGGAACCAGCCAGCGCGACCGCATCCGCTGCGGCCCTGAATCCGGGAACCCTGACCATTGCACTGACCGTGACGGACGACAGGGGCTGCACGGAATCCACCACCCTAGACGTCACAGTATGGGCACTCCCAGCAGTAGACGCCGGAAGTGACCTCATCCTTTGCAACCAGGCCATCCCCGAAATCCTGACCAGCTTCACCCCCATAGGTGGCACGTGGTCCGGGGCAGGCATCATGGATGCCGAACTCGGCGAATTCCTGCCTTCCGCTGCCGGTACCGGGAGTACCACAGTGACTTACACCTACCTCGATGGAAACGGCTGCAGCAACAGCGACAACATTGACATCGAAATCCAATTGCCCCTCGTGGCCGATGCAGGGCCAGACCTGACCTTGTGCGACAACGACTTCCCCATTGAACTCAACGGAATTCCTGCCGCTGGCAGCAGCTGGTCAGCAACGTCTGCTGGCTCCGAGATTGGCCTGGTTGACAATACCACTGGAACGGTTTCTCCAACAAACCTCCCTCCGGGCAACCACACCTTCCTCATCGCATACGGCACTGGCACGTGCTACACCTCAGATGAGATGGAAATCACCATTCAGACCTTGCCCACAGTAACTGTGAACGGACCCGACACGTTTTGCGCCAATTTGGGAACGGTTGACCTGTCCACCGCCACCCCAACCGGAGGCACTTGGTACGGTACGGGCATTGTGGACCCTGAAGCGGGCACCTTCTTGAGTGGAATCGCACCGGGTGACTATGCCCCGGCTTATTGGTACGAAGACCCCACTTCCGGATGCCGAGACACCGTGGACCACGCCGTCACTGTTCACCCCGTTCCCGTGGCGAGCTTTGAGCACGACACTTTGGGCTGCTCCAACTTGGACCTGCCCCTCACCAACCTCAGCACCGGAAACAACAGTCAAGATTGGGACTTCGGCGGGCTGGCATCCTCTGCAGATTTCGACCCCGAATACACCTTCCCTGGAGACGGCACCTATGTCATCACCCTGCAGGCCGCCAATGCATTTGGGTGCGTCGATGTGGCCACCAGCAGTGTAGACATCACCCACCCTCCTGTAGCTGATCTGGTGCTCACCCCGGACTCGGGTTGCGCTCCTGTAGACGTGGAATTTGCCAACTTGAGCGATGCCCCTTTCGGCAGCTACCTGTGGACTGTGAATGGCGACGAGTACAACCAAGAAGCCCCTCCTGAGCTCAGCTTTCCGCAGGGAGACAGTGTCTTGAATTACAGTGTCAGTTTGTTGGCCTCCAACCTGTGCGGTTCAGATGCCGTCAGCGATGCCATTTTCGTTTACCCTACACCGGTTATGGTGTTTGCCTTTGAAGAAGACACGGTGTGCTCTCCTTTCGAGATGAACATCATGAATGCGTCGGTGGGCCTGCCCGACAATGTGACTTGGGATTTTGGAGACGGCACAGGCTATGCCGGGGCAGACCCGCCCGACCACTGGTACGCGGTGGACACTGTGGCGCAAGTCTTCACCGTAACCCTGATTGGACAGAACCAATGCGGTGCCGATACCACCACTGGTGATGTACTGGTGGTCCCCAACCAGGTGGAAGCCTTTTTCACCCTGAGCACGCCCGATGGCTGCGCGCCATTTGCGCTCACCGTGGAGGACTTCAGCAGCTCCACCACCGAGGTGAGCTATGCCTTTGACAACGGTGATTTTGCGGCCACACCGGTGGCTTCGACCACTTATTTAAATCCTGGCACCTACACCGTCACGCAATTCGTGACCAATGGATGCAGTTACGACACCTTGATCCTACCGGTGGTGGTGCACCCTGTTCCCGAGGTGTCCCTTTCGGTGTCTGAATCGAGTGGCTGCGAGGGATCCGATTTCACTTTTGTAAGCATCACGGATATCCCCGGCAACGCGGATTGGAATTGGGGGGATGGCAACGTGGGATCGGGCCTGACCGCCACGCACCAATACGACACCCCCGGCACCTTCACAGCAACCTTTGCCACGGAAGCTCCCCTCACCGGATGCTCTGCCCAGGAGAGTATCGATATCCAGGTATTTGCCAATCCTGTGGCGGCCATCGCGATAGACGACGGACTGGGCTGTGCGCCATTGACCGTGACATTCACCAACACCTCGTCTGGCGGGCAGTTCCAAACGTGGGATTTTGGCGATGGAAGCGAACCCGGTTTCCAAAGTGGTCCTTCCCATGTGTTTGCAAATGGAGGCACTGAGCCCGTGCAGTACACGGTCACCCTGGTCGCTGAGAGTCCGCAGCTTTGCGCAGACAGCACCAGCATTGTGGTCACGGTTCTCCCCACGCCCCAGGCCGCGTTTGCCTTGGCGGGCATCGAAAGCTGCACTTTCCCTGTCGACATTGTCCCCGAAAACCAAAGTACAGGCTCCATCAACCACAGCTGGTCGGTGAATGGAAACGTCCCTGCCACCGGACTGCAACCCATCTTCACCGCGGACGCCGTAGGCTCCTATGCCGTAGAGCTCACCGCCGCCAACAGCTACGGATGCGAGGACACGGCCGAAGGCGAATTCACCGTGCACCTGGCCCCCACCGCCAACCTGAACGCCAACCCCCGCATAGGTTGCAACCCGCTTTCGGTGGACTTTCAAGACCTGAGCTCGTACAGCCAGTCCACTTCCTTGTTTATCGATGGCATTTATGATGGCCCGCTGCCCATTGAGGGACTGTTGATCGATCAGGTGGGTACTTTTGAATCTCACATTGTGGCCACGAGTCCAGAAGGGTGCACCGACACCCTCTTCCTCGCCGAGGATTTTACGGTTCATCCCGTTCCCTTTGCAGATTTCACTTTCGATCCGCTCACCGCTGCTCCGGAGAACACCTCTTTCCAATTCACCAACGAAAGCAACACCGCTTTTGCCACCAATTGGACTTTTGGTGACGGCAATGGCAGCTTTATTCCCGACCCCTTGCACCGCTATGACGAGCCCGGCGAGTACACTGTGACCCTGTCGGTTCAAAACGAGTTCGGCTGCTCTGACTTAACGGCAGAACTGCTGGTGATCGACGACAAAATCACTGTGTTCGTGCCCAACGCCTTTACCCCGGCAAGCGATGGCATTGGCGACGGCATCAACGACGCTTTTAAACCATACATCCGAGGGGTCAATCTCATTCAGAAATACACCTTCCAAATATTTGACCGCTGGGGCACACTGATTTTTGAGACCAACGATTATGACGAGTATTGGAAGGGCGATGTGCTCAGAAGCAGCGGAGATAACTTTGACTACTTCGCCCAAAACGACGTCTACAATTGGAAGGTCACCCTCATCCTGAGCGGTGAAGAAGCGGACGACTTGGTTGGAACCTCCAACCCATTCTGCAACGGACCCCGCCAATTCTGCGGCCACGTGACGCTCATCCGTTGAGCTTCGGAAAGCTGGATGAAAGCACCGGCTTCATTCTAAGGACATCGTGAAGTTGTCAGTTGGCCGATTCGATCACATCCATCGAGCCCGAAATGATTTCTACCATCCCTGTGACTTGGATGACGGCCCCAACGGCAGCGAGCTCAAGCATCACAGGGGCCAATGCAACGCCTACTAGGGTTCCTATGACCACTTTAATAGCACCCTTGCTCTTTTTGACGACCCCCTGACGAAACAAATCAACTTCCATCACATTGGATGAAGACATCCGCACTTCGGCTTCAGTAGTCCCTGCGGAGTTTCGGTCAATGGGCATTACCTCATCACCAATCACACCGCCAGATTGAATGCACACATTCAATTCTCTTGATACATCGGCGTAACTCAATTCAATCTCAATCTTCGCGTTGCGCAAAGCTTTTTTCTCCGCACGGTCATCTGCTGCTGCGAGCTTTTGCTCCAGCACATCGTATTCCTTTTCGAGTGCCAACTGCTTCTCTGCAAGAAAAGAGCAGTCCTGTGCGTGCAGGGAAAAGACCGTGAAACCGAGGGTAAGAAGAAGGAAGCGCATACGTTCAAAGTAATACCCATCAGAGCACACCCAATGGCAATGCGTACAATTCATGAACTTAGCCGTACATGGAATTTCTGACCGGACATAAGTTGAATGCCGCCATCGAAGACGTGATTCGAACGGCAGAGGTGGAATTGCTCATTGTTTCTCCCTACATCAAGTTGCATGAGCGCTATAAAGAGGCCCTCAAGACGCTGCGTGACAAACCAGAGGTAAGGGTGACGTTGCTCTTTGGAAAAGCCCACGGCGACAAAACAGTCACGTTCCATAAAGATTCAATTGCATTCTTTAAGTCGCTGCCCAACATCGAAATCGCACACCGGAAAAACCTGCACGCCAAGTTCTACGCCAACGAGAAGAGCTCGGTCATGACCTCGATGAACCTTTACGCGTACAGCCAAGACGTGAACATCGAAACCGGATACAGCGTGGATTATTACGACAGTAAAAATCAAGCAGTAGACGCGCAAAAAGATGCCCAAGAACATTTCTATACCATCTTCGAGGGTGCCGATGCGATGTTCGACAAAGAGGCCCAGTTCGAGTCGCGTCTTTTGGGGCTGAGCAAAAAGTACACGGGCTCTGAAGTCACCTTGGATGTCTTGGACGAGACTGGAAACCCCAGTGATGGGGAGCCAGCCACCGTGAAACGTAAACCAAGGGCAAGGCGAGAGCGCAGCGCTCCTCCGCCTCTGGATGCCCAAACCGTGATGCCCATCAAGAAGGCGGGTTCGAAAGCAAAAGACGGATACTGCATTGCTACTGCTGAACCCATCCCATTGAACGTAGCGAGGCCCATGGCTTACCCAGCTTACAAGGCATGGATGTCAGAAACTTCGGGCGACCCCAAGGCGCCGATGAAGTACTGCCATTTCAGTGGCGAAGCGACAGGAGGCAAAACCACCGTGGAACGCCCGATCGCGAGGGAGAACTGGAAGGCCGCTCAAGCGGCACTTGCGGTGAAAGATTGAGGGGGGACTCCTGAATATCTAAAAACCCATCAAGCCTCAAAATGGCAAGTCGTCGGCGTCTTCTGGCGCGGTCGGGGGCGATGGCGAATCGCCTGCAGGGGAAGCCGAGTTGAAAGCCTCATTGGGATCGGCAATAGAATCCTGGCATTTGCTGCAAGGCTTGAAGTTGAGTTGCTCCAACAACTTACCCTGAAACTCCAAGTCTGGATTGAAAGACACCATATACCACTGCTTGAGCATGTGTATCAAAGGGCGCTTGAAGCGCTCATGATAATCCTTTAGAAAAGCCTTGAGCTGCTGATCGTCAAGCTCCGTGTCATTGCCTTCGATAGGTTCGGTCTTTTTGTACACGAAACTGATCTTAGAGAACCGTCTTAAAATATCCGGGTGGTCATAGTAGTAGCGACCGGCATTGGCAATAAGCCGGTCAATCTTGTGCTCAAGCTCATGCAGGTCCATATTCTCGACACTCATCGCATCGGAATTGTCGTATTGAACCACATCATTGGGAGAAACCGATACCCGAAACTTCGATTCAATCCTAAAAACGATGGCGGCCCAGTCCCGCTTGTGAAAGAGGTGTAAAAGTTCCTCGTAAGCCCAGGCCCTAAACTCCTTCAAACTCACGTTCCGCTCAATCAAACGCTCGCGCAACGCAGCGGAGATCTGAATATTCTGAAAGTCCCGATGCAGCAAAATGCAAGTAGGCAGCTCATGATAGGAAGGCTTCTGCCCATCATACTCAAACACATATTTCCCACTGGCCTCCATGGGAATGGGGGTGTAAACATGCTCAACGAAAAACTCTTGCTCCTTGACCAATGTCCGAAAGGCGAGAAGCTCGGCCCTTTCGTACTTACTCAAAAAGTAAATCCGCCGCTTGAACAAGGCTTGCTCGAGGTCAAACTGATTCACATCAATTTGACGCGAGATTCGGCTTGCGTTGAACTGTGTAAT
>Ga0206125_10002969_pt1 | contig 16990 bp, 19 predicted proteins | sample Helgoland_Spring_4_FD_148598 | JGI IMG/M metagenome (GOLD analysis project Ga0206125, IMG submission 148598) | Pelagic subsurface seawater microbial communities from Kabeltonne, Helgoland, North Sea - Helgoland_Spring_Bloom_20160331_1 | ecosystem: Environmental > Aquatic > Marine > Epipelagic ... | reverse complement strand
TATTGTTGAAAACTAGAGCAATGCACTATCAGAATATGCCATTTAAACGTCCATAGAGCACCTTAATTTTAGCATGATCTCATATCTGGTACAACTAAAGGGTGCATTATAACATTTTTAGTTATTGTTATAAAAAAGCTCTATAAGTATTGATTTTATTGACTTTTAGATGCTTTTAATAGGTTAAAATCTCTATTTGATTAACACCTTCTCAGACCTTAATAATTGACGTTTTAGCCTAATTCCACCTTTTGCTGAGTAGCCACCAAGACTTCCGTCTGATCTTATCACTCTATGACAGGGTATTTTGGGTGGATAGGGGTTTTTACCTACTGCATTAGCAACAGCTCTGAATGCCTTAGGTTTTCCAATGGCTTTAGCAACTTCCAAGTAGGTCTTAACTTTGCCCCTGGGTATTTTCTTTAAGTAATTCCAGACTTTTAGCTGAAACTTAGTCCCCTTTAAGTTCATATAGTTCAAAACCAGTATTATTTGCTATTTTATCATATAATTTCTTGGCATTTTGGTTGGAAGAGTGGGTGATCCAACGAATTCCATCCCAATTATTAGCTTTAGACAGGGATTTTAGATGAACAATAAGCTTTTGTGCTATTTTTTGACCTCTAAACTCCGGTTCCACAAATAGATCGTCTAAAAAGCCAATATATTGGCCCTTAATTGGTCTTGGCATTGTTCTATAATGAGCAATACCAACGATTTTACCTTCTAATTCAAAGCAAATGCCATTAACAATATGATTATCATCGTGAATCCAGCTCCAAAGATTATCTAAAATCCCGGTATTCATTGGGACTTTGTAGAAATCGGCATAATCATTATATAATCTAGTCCAATTTTCCTTATCTTTTTGCTCTAATTTTCTAATCATAATTTTATATTTATATGTATTGACAAACAAAAACACTTAATATATTACTAACGATAATTAATGGTTATCAATAGTAATATGCATGAATAATATAATAACAGACATAAAGGCTTTACAAGAAGAAACAATATTAAACCTACGGAACTCTAAGGCTAATAATACTGTAAGAGCTTATAAATCTGATTTTAATGACTTTGGACTGTTCTGTGCTAAGAATGGATTTAACTCTTTACCGTCTGAACCAAAGATAGTTTCATTGTATTTAACTTATTTATCAACAAAAGATGCAAAAATGAGCACTTTAAAGCGTAGGTTAGTATCAATAGGTATCATTCATAAACTAAAAGGGCATTATTTAGATACAAAACATCCATCAATTATTGAAAATATTATGGGTATAAAAAGAAGAAAAGGCAGCGTTCAAAAAGGAAAAAAACCTATATTAATCAATTATTTAAAAGAAATAATTAATGTTATAGATGATCAAAACAAGGAAGATATTAAGAAATTTAGAGATAGATCTATAATCCTAATTGGCTTTTCAGGTGGATTTCGAAGAAATGAGATAGTTTCTTTAGACTGTGATGACCTAGATTTCGTTCCAGAAGGAGTGAAAATCAATATTAAGAGATCTAAAACAGATCAATTTGGGGAAGGTTTTACAAAAGCACTACCCTACTTTGAGAGATCTAAATATTGCCCCGTAGTATCATTGAAAAAATGGATAGCAATATCAAAGATAGCCTCAGGGCCTGTGTTTAGAAGGTTTGTTAAAGGTTCAAAGTTATCAAAAAAAAGACTAACAGACCAAACAGTAGCTTTGCTTATCAAAGAATACTTAAATTTAGCCGGTATAGATAGCAAGAACTACTCTGGTCATAGTCTAAGATCGGGGTTTGCAACTTCTGCAGCAGAATCAGGTGTAGAAGAGCGAAGCATTATGGCAATGACAGGTCACAAGTCTACAGAAATGGTAAGAAGGTATATTAAAGAATCAAATCTATTTAAGAATAATGCTCTAAATAAAATTAAAATTTAAGAGTCAATAGATACTAAAATTTTTTTTAATTTTTTACATATAATTTTGACGTTTTTAATATTTAATTCAGGGTATAACGGTAATGAAAATATACTTCTAGATTTAATCTCAGAAATTTTATATTTATTTTTTTTAAATATGCTTGAATAACCTTTCATCTTATGAATTGGAAAAGGATAAATAATTCTTGTTTGAATTTTCTCTTTTAAAAGTTTCTTCATAATCAAATCTCTTTTTTTATGACAAACAGTATATAGGTGGAAAACATCAAATTTATCTTTGTTTATGATGGGTAATATCAACTTAGTATCTTTTAATTCATTATTATAAATTTTAGCAATTAATCTTCTCTTAGAAATAAAATTTTCAATTTCAGTTAATTTAAAATCTAAAATTTTACTATTGATTTCATCCAATCTAGAATTTACACCATTAAGATTTGAATAATATTTATTATAAAACTTATTCTTTTTATCAACTGTATCTATGCCATAAAATCTAATCTTTTTGATATTAGAATAGAATTTAAAACTGTTTGTTAAAATAAATCCACCATCACCATATCCTCCTAAAATTTTAGTTGGATAAAATGAAAAACATCCAAATGTACCAAAAGTTCCAACAAATTTATTTTTAAATTTTGCACCTTGGGCTTGGGCACAGTCTTCAATAATTTTTAATTTATATTTCTTTGCAATTTTAGTTATTTTTTCCATATCGCAAGATTGTCCATATAAATGAACTGGAATTATAGCTCTAGTTTTTTTAGTAATTTTTTTTTCAATTTGATCTGCATTTATCAGATAGTCTTCGTTAATATCAACTAGCACAGGTTTTGCACCAGAATTTACAATAGCAGAAATAGTTGGTATAGCTGTATTAGAAGCGGTAATTACCTCATCTCCTCTTTTAATATTTATTGACATTAAAGAAATTAGTAATGCATCTGTTCCACTACCAACAGCTACACCATATTTAGATTTATATTTTTTTATAAAATTATTTTCAAAATTTTTGAGATTAGGTCCAAAAAAAATTTGTCCACTTTTTAGTGTTTGATCAAAAAATTTATTAAATTTGGGTCTATATTTTTTGTATTCATCCTTATAAGACCAAAAGTTAATCATTTTTTAAATATCAATGTGCGCTATCCAATTAGTTTTTTTTAAAATTTTTTTTTCTTTTTTAAAAATTTCATCTTTATGATTCCAAGCAAATAAGAATGTAAAATCAGGTAAATTTTCTCTAAAATAGTCAACATTTACTATAGGTATATGCGTTTTGGGGGTAAATTTGCCAATCTTGTCTTTTGTTGTGTCACATATAAAATCTATATGTCTATTATCTATCCCACAATAATTAAGTATTGTTGTACTTTTAGATGTAGCAGCATAACCAGCTATACTCTTATTTTTTTTCTTAATAGAAAAAATCTTATTTCTCAATTTTCTTTTTGAGTTTTCACAATCTTTTTTAAATTTTAAACAACCTTTTATATTATCTATATTAGACTTTTTTTCATGGATGAGGCCTTTTATAACTGCGTTTTTAATTTTGTACTCCCCTCTTCTTGCAATTACATAACGCATAGAACCACCATGTGTTTTTTGTTTTTTAACATCAATTAAATCAAACTTAAACAAATCAAATACTTTTTTTACAGAAGAAATTGAAAACATAAATATATGCTCATCATAAATTTGATCGTATGAAATTTTTTTGTACATTGAGCCCAAATAAGGCTCTTCAAATATAAAAACACCTTTTCTTGACAATAAAGAGTCTATACCTTTGATTAGATCTTTGAGATCCGGAATATGACAAATAGCGTTAGCAGCACAAATTAAATCAGTTTTGTTTTTAAATTTTTTTAAATTATTTGCGGTTTTGGAGTTAAAAAACTTATTAATAGTATTGATTCTATTTTTTTTTGCAATTAAAGCTACATTTTTAGATGGTTCAATCCCTAAAATATTAATTTTATTTGATTTAAAATTTTTTAAAAAAGTACCATCATTTGAGCCTATTTCAATAATATTTTTTGCATTTTTAAAATAATATTTCTTTATCCATTTAGAATAATCATAAAAATGTTTAATCATATACTTTGAGCTTGAGGTAAAAAAGGGATAATTTTTATTAAACATTTTTTCTGGTTTTGGGTGATCGTTTAATTGAAATAAAGAAATGTCTTTAGAAAAACCTACCTCCATTTCAAATAAAAATTCATTTTTAAAAAATTTTTTTTTTAAAAAACCATTAGCAATAGGCATCTGACCAAAAGTCATAAATGGTTTAATTTTTTTTTTTGTAATCTTGCAAATCATTTAAATATTTTTTAATAACTTCATTGTATCTTCTATATCGCTAATAATTTTATTTTTTAAATAAAGTCCTTCTTTATTCAGTTTACTTTTATCAACATGATATGATAATTGATTCATTATTTTTGAATAAACAAATTTAACTTTAATTTTTTTTTTGAATCTTTTAATTTTATGTAATATTTGATTAACAGTACAGTTTTCTGAAAGAGCATTATAAATGTCATTCTTAAAAAAATCATTTTCTATAGTAAATTTAAATACCTTAAAAGCATCTTTTAATGATAAATAAGGTCTATATTGATTAAGTGCAGTTTTGTATACAGTAATATCATCGTTTAGTGATGCATTTAGACAAAATTTATTAACAGCTGTGTGAAATCTCATACCACTTGAAATCCCCGAAATAGTACCAAATCTATAGGTTATATATTTAATATTTTTTGATACTTTTTGTAACATTTTTTCTTCCATCAATTTTATATCCGCATAGGGTGATTGTGGTTTTAAATATTTATTTTCACAAGATTCATCAACTAACGAAGCCTGTTTCCCATAAACACTAGTTGAAGAAATATGTATTAACTTTGATTTTCTTTTTTTTGAAAATTCAATTATATTTTTCATACAATCAATATTATTTTTATACATTTCATTTTTTTTATTAAAACTACCTTCTGCATTAGTCATAGAAGCTAAATGAATTATGTAATCAATCTTACCAAATCTATTTAAAGAATTTTTATCAGACAGATCTAATTTATAAAATTTTAAGTTATTTATTTTTTTACTGTTAAATAATGAGTTTATTTGAGCAGATTTAAAATTATCAATAATAAAAACTTTTTTAATTTTTTTGATCTTATATAAATTATTAACTAAATATGATCCTATATGTCCACAGCAACCTGTGATTAGTAAATTCATTTTTTTTTAATCATATTTAAAAATTCTATATGTTTTTCTATATAGTCTGAGAATTCATACTCCCTATCACAAAAAACCATCAATTTTGAGTCATTAGTATTAAATTTAATTTTACACCAGGTCATAGGTTTTAATAATAAATAGTTATTTATGTTAAAAGATAGTATTTTTTTAAATTTACCTTTTGTATTTTCATATTCAACGATCATAGATCCACCTAAAGGTATTAAGAATTGTGAACATTTACGATGAGCATGATCACCTCTAAAAGAGTTCTTTTTACCATGTATAATAAAAACTCTCTTTGATTTAAATGGAATATCATTTTTTAAAGAAATGGGAACAAGAAACCCTGTATTATTTCTATAACCATTTAATTTTTTTTTTGGCATTATAAAAGTTTGAATAATTCTCTTAACGATTGACCTTTATTTTTATCTTTGTCAGACAACACAGGTTTTTTGACTGGCCACTTGATATTTATAACTGGATCATTCCAGGCAAGAGTTTTTTCATATTTGGGATTTCTGTAATTTGAACATTTATAATTTACGGTACAAGATTTTGATAGGCATAAAAAACCATGAGCAAAATTTTCTGGAATAAAAAATGAAAAATCATCATCATGACTTATCTCAATTGAAAAATATTTTCCAAAAGTTTTAGATTTTTTTCTAAGATCAACAGCAACATCTAGAATTTTCCCATGCGTTACAGTTATTAATTTTGCTTGTGAGTATTTACTTTGAAAATGAAGTCCACGTAGAACATTTTTTTTTGAATGTGACATTATATCAAAAGCAAAATTTTTATTTAAAACATCTTTTCTAAAAGATTCTTTTAAAAAACCTCTTTTATCTTCGAATATTTGAGATTTTAAAATTAAAAGATCGGGAATAATTGTTTTAATTAACTTCATGAGTGGTAATAAATTATTAAAAAAGAATTTTAAACTGAGTATTTATTAATAGTTACTGATTAATATTATTTTGTCAAATTGTAGAAAAAAATTAATATATCGATAAATCACATTAAACATGGTCAAAATAGGTATAGAAAAAATAAATATCTTTAACAATAACATTTATTTTCTATAATAACCATTTTATGAATCTTACCGTAGTTCTTGTTAATTATAAGTGTGACAAAGCAAAGTTACAATCTTGTATAAATAGCATTAAAATTAATACTGATGTCTTGATTGTAGATCACTCTCATGATTTCACTTTTGACAACATAACCATTCCTCTAAACCTTAATATAAAAGTTATCAAAAATATTAATTTAGGTAATGGCGCAGGTATCAATTGTGGAATTAAAATTGCGAACACTAAACTGGTTTTATATTTAGATATAGATACTGTTTTATCTTCAAACTTTTTTGAAAAGCTCAATAGTTCAATTCAAAAAATCAATGATTTTACAGTTATTGCTCCAAAAATAAATGGATTTTATAAAGATTTAAATATTAATAAAACTGGAAATTTGTCTTTTTTTAAATATTATTATAATAAGCTTTTCTTTAATCTTGACCTAGATGAAAAAAATCTATCAGAAATTAAGCAAGTTTTTTTTGTTAGTGGTTCAATAATGTTAATTAATAAAGAAAAAATTTATGAAAAAAACATTAAATTTGATGAAAATATCCTTATGTTTTTTGAAGAAGATGATTTTTTTCATCAATGTTTTAAAAAAAACCAAAAAATATACCTTATTAACAATCTTACAGCAGACCATTTTGATGGATCAATTAATGATAAAACTTTAAAGTATGAATGTTTTAAAAAATGGCACTGGGAATGGTCTAAATATTATTTTTTAAACAAACATTATAACAAAATATTAATTTTGTTTATAGCGGTTAAATCAATATTTAAATTTTCTCTTAAAATTGTATTTTTTTATTATTTGAATAAAGATAAATATCAAATATATAAATCAAGACTGAATGGCTTATTAAGTTTTTATTTTAAAAAAAGATGTAATATTGATTATTAGATGAATTATGAATTTTTAAATAATCTTTTATCAAAAAATTTTACTAGATTTTTCCCAAAAACGATTAATAGAAAACTTTTAAGAAGATATGGCATATTTTTTGTCCCAACAAACTTAAAGATTTTACCAATTAATTTTTATCCAATATCCACAAATCTAAAAGATCAAATTAGTTTAGTTGAAAATTATGACTCTAAAAAAAAATTGATTAAATTTAATACTAAAATGGATATGGATATTTTTTTAAAAAGTTTATTTAAAAAAAAAAGATTTAACTACCTAGATGTTGGTGGTGATAATATTGATCTCTATCTTAAGCTGAATAACAACCTAAAGATAATTAATTATAATATATATAATTTTAAAAAAGTTATAAATATTTTCAAGAAAATTAAGGCTCAATTTAAAATGAAAAATTTAAACCCCATAACTAATATTAGAAAATTAAAAAATATAGATATGGTTTATTTTGGATCATCAATTCAATATTTTAAAAATTATAATATCTTTTTAAAAAAAATAATTAAAATGAAACCAAAATATATCTTTTTTTCTGGTACAACTTTTTTTAATGATAATATTGATAAAGAAAAGTGGATTGTTAAACAAACAAATATATTACCACATACTGTTTATTTATATTTTTTTAATCTAAATAAGTTCATAAGCTTCTTTAAAAAAAATGATTACAAGCTTGTTTTTTATCAAAAAAATAAATTTGCAAAAGTTAACTATAAAAATTTTTATCCACACTTAAAGCAAATCATATATTTAGATGTTTTATTTATTAAAAAAAGTTCAATAAAATAAATTCTTAATTAATTCTTAAATTTGATCAAGCGAATACATAATCAGTTTTTATTTAAGCTATAGATATATTTTACATACAAATAATTTACCTTACATAAAAATAGTGAAAATAAATAATTTATATTTTTTTTTGGTTCAGTAAGTTCTGACGTGTAGGGAGTGTCTGATTTTAAATAGAATTTTTTAAAAAACTTAATAGTCATTCCCCATTTTATAAGAAAAATTTTATTACCCCTATTACCTGACTCGGTTTTGATTTTGTCATCTTTGTTATTCCTTCTTGTTACAACAGAGCCAAAATGAAAAACTAAGCATTTACTCAAACCTTTGAAAATTCTAATATTTGCTTTCCATAATTTCATATTTAAATCTGGATCAGACCCTGTTCCAGGGTAAAACTCCTCACTAAAACCTCCTACTTTATCCCATAAGTCTCTATGAATTAAATGTGGTGCCCATGTAGATCCCTGAAAATCATAAAGATCTAGTTTTTGATAATTATTTAGTAATTTTTTTTCATCAAAATTTTCAATATTTGTTCCACAATCTAGTGAATTTTCTCCCGATGTACCTATCATTGTACCTGAAAGATAAAATTTATTATGTCCAATTTTATCGACTTCATTTTTTAATTCAGTGTCCCAGCCTGGACAAAAATAAAAGTCATCATGTGCGTACAATATATAATTTGTAGTTGCTTTTTTAGCTGCAGTATTAACACCCTCACAAATACCAGCATTATATTTAGTAATTGTATATTTAATATTTTCACTTATTAAATATTCTTCTGTACCATCAGCTCCTTCATTAATATGTGGAATTATTTCATGCACAAATATTGAATTTTTTTTAATGCTTTCAATGCATAGTTTTAAGTATTTTATATTATTAAATGTAGGTATGATTATTGAAAACATCAATATAACTATTCCCAATAAAATCTTTTTTTATTATTAGAAAAAATTTTTTGAATAATAAATTCAGCAATTATTGTTGAATTAAAATATTTGAAATATTTATCATGACCTTTTTTTGCAATTTTTTTTCTTAATCTGTCATCATTTGAGAATTTTGAAGTTTTTTCTGCAAGATCATCAATATTTTTATATAATACTATTTCATCTTTATTGAAAAAATCACCAAATTTTGTGTTTTCATCAATCATAACCAGCAATCCATTCCCAATTAATTGAGCAAATCTATCACTACTATAATATTTAGCTGCTTTTCCTTGGCTTAAATTTAAACCAATTTTTGATTCTGAAATAACTCTTATAAAATTGTCTGCCCAAATTGGTTGTTTATTATTCATTCCGTATAAATCAAATCTTACATCTTGAGTTTTTTTTAAGAGCTTATTAATGAAATGCTCTCTATTATCGAATTTTCCTGATTTTAAAACACCTCTATGAACACCATGACTCATTGCAAAAAAAACATCATTATTAAAAAAATTTTTTTTATAATTGTGTAATTTTTCAAATGACACATCTACTGGATTTGGGATAAAATAAATAGGATAATTTTTCTTAAAATTTAAACTCCTCGGATCTGTGGTGCAAAAATTTGCGTCCATAATACTAATTTTATTTAGAAATCTTTTTTTATTAGCAATCCAGAGTGTGTCCATTCTATCCAAAAACCATTGAGCAAATTTAATGTTTGGGTAGATTTTTTTGATATATTCCAATGTTTCGATTTTTATTAAATCTGCATGACCTAAAATTATAAGATCAGGAATATAATTGCTGATGATTTCTATCAATTTTTTATTTAATTTTTGTGATCCATCTAGATCATTTAAAGATCTATAGTAACTCACAATATCACGGTCACTAAATTCTAAAACACTATGTCCAAGACGTATCAAACCATTATTAATTCTTTTGCCTGTATTATAAAATAGTCTTCCATTATGTCTTTCATTGAAGTTAGTCACATGAAGTATTTTTAATTTACCTGGAAATTTTGTATTATTAATTAGAAGCTTTTTTGGATAAGAAATCTTATTCCTATAATTATCAATCTTGGCTGTAATATATTGGTCCGTTAGATAGAAATTTTTAATTGATAGCTCTTGTATTGTTTTAGTTTTTTTTTTATTTTTAATTAATTCATCTATTTCTCTAAACACATTTTTTACATTTAGATCTCTTATTATAATACCATTTGTGATTGTTTCAGGAAGACCTCCTCTATCCGATATTATTACAGCACACCCCCTGCTAGAAGCTTCTAAACTGGTTCGACCAAATGGTTCATTCCATCTTGAGCAAGCAACTGCTATACTTGTTTTTTTAAAAATATTTAGTACTTTTGTATGATTTTGAAAACCTAATAAATTTAGGTTTTTGTGTTTAAATAATAATTTTTCTCTAGGTTCATCACCAATTACGTTCGCCTTCCAATCTTTATGTTTATCTAATATTTTAACTATAGCAGAGCCAAATAAATCATATCCTTTAGCCAGATTTAATTTTCCGACAAATGTTATTAATTTTTCTTTTTTTTTTAAATCAATTTTTTCTTTATTAATTGACTGGTGTATAACTACAAGTTTTTCAGATTTTTGATAAAAATTATTTAAATTTGTTAAAAATTGTTTTTTTGACCATTCGCTATTAAATATAATCTTTTCACAGTCATTTAATAATCTTACCCTTTCTTTTATAGTTTTTGATCCAAGCATTGTTACTGGATCATTATGAAAGTATAAAACAATTTTTTTATTAAGAATTTTTATTTTATTTATATAATTGGGTCTATTATGAATTTCTATAATATCTGAATTTATTTTTTTGTGTAACTCAATAAATCTCTTAACATAGACAAAGCTTTGACTTTGTAATAAGTTGTTTTTTATTAATTCTATATTTTTATATTTACCATAAAGTTTTTTTTTAAACTCTGTATTTCCAAAAATTGTAATATTTTTCTTATATTTGCTAACTTTGGTTGTTGCATCAACAAATAGTGATACTGCACCTGGGTAATTTGGAGAGTAATTTTCTTTGTATGGCAATAATATCGATATGTTCATTTGTTAAATTTTAATTCTTTTTTTAATTCTGATAATGATAAGCCTTTTTGGTCTTTAACAGACAAAATTGGTTTTTTTACAGGCCATTTAATGTTTAAAGACGTATCATTCCAAGAGAGTGTTCTTTCACTTTTTTCATCTCTATAGTTACTTGTTTTATAATAAACCGTACATCTTTCAGAAAGACAAATAAAGCCATGAGCAAAACCGGCTGGTATTAAAAACGAAAAATCATCATCATGTGAAATTTTTAAACCAATATACTGTCCAAATGTTTTAGATTTTATCCTTAAATCAACTGCTACATCAAAAATTGTTCCTTCTGTTACAGTAATTAACTTTGTTTGAGATTTATTTAGTTGAATGTGCAATCCTCTTAAAACATTTTTTTTTGAGCTAGACATACAATCGAAAATGAATTTTTGGTTTTTAAGTATATTATTTCTGTACACTTCCTTAAAAAAACCCCTGTTATCTCTATAAAGTTTTGTCTTTATAACTTTTAAACCTGAAATTTTAGTTTTTAATGAGTTCATCAATAGAATGTTTAAGAATAAAATTATTCAAAATATTTTTTCTTTTTATTTTATCTTTTTTTAATTTATACTCATAAGACATAGCATCATTTTTAGTTATAAATTTTTTACTAAATATTAACAACCATTTATATCCTTTTGTTGATTTGGCTCCCTTGTTAGAATTGTGCTTTTTTAGTCTTAGAGAAACATTATTAGTGTAACCAACATAGGTTTTTTTGACACCTGGGCTGACTGATGTAAGCATATATACATAATACATTATATAATGGCGGTCCCTGGGGGAATCGAACCCCCCTTTGCAGGATGAAAACCAGCTGTCCTAACCGATAGACGAAGGGACCACGTTGTGATCTTTTATTTTAAAAGTCATTATTTATCAAGCGCTATAAACTATAGTATGATGTCTCTAATAGTTAATTGTAGATTTTTTTTATTATTCCATATGTTTTCACTAATTTGCCCTATAACATTAATACTTTTTTTATAGCCTATTAAGTAATCTGCCATCTTTGCATTAATAGCATTAAAGGATATGGATTTTATAGAAAATCCTGTTTTTGATTTTAATATCATTGATATATGGCTGTTATTCAATATTTTTGATTTTAGTATTTTTAAATCTTTTATTAAAAATGTTGGTAACATGTTTCCAGTTCCAAAAGGTTCCAATTTTTTTAAATTTTCATAAAATTCTTGATTTAATGAATGAGATGAAATTTCTGAATCATAATAAAAAGTATTATTTTTCAAATTTATAGTTTTTAAAAAATCATCCAATATATATTCACTAAATATTTCAAGATTTTCTTTATTCAAAGTAAATCCAGCAGCCATATTATGACCCCCACCAGCAATAATTATATTTCTATCTAACAAATTCTTAATCACACGTCCAATATTGTAATTATAAACTGATCTTGCAGATCCTTTTAATAAATTATTTGATGAAGTTATAACAATAGCTGGTTTGTTAAAAAAATCTTTCAATCTTGCTGCAATAATGCCAATCAAACCCTCGTTAATATTTGGACTATAGTAGATAATTACATTTTTATTATTTTCTTCGATTTTTTTAAAATTAATCTCATTTAATATTAAATTTTCAATTTCTTTTCTTTTTTCATTCAATCTTATTAAATCCTTACACTTATCATTTATGATTTTATCATTAGTTGATGATAGTACTTCAGTGGCATATTCAGATTTACCTAATCTTCCACCAGCATTTAATATTGGTCCAATTAAATAGCCAAGATCATTAATACTAATTTTGTTTTTCTTATTATTTAATTTAAATAATGTTTTAATTGACAGATTTTTTTCTATATCAAAATTATTAAGAGCATTTATTGCAATCATTCTATTGAGTTTTCTTATAGGCATTACATCACATACTGTTGCTAACAAGACATAAATTAGATAATCTTTAATTATAGTTTTACAGTTAATTTTCTTGATTAATAGATCTAAAAAAAAATATGAAAGTGTAGTTGCGCATAAATAATTATATTCATTATAACCGTTATTTTTTTTAGGGTTTATAATTGAATTTGCTTTTGGAAATGGTTTATTAATTTCATGATGATCAATTATTAAAGATTTTATTTTATTTTCATTTAAAAAATCAATAGCTTCATTAGATGTTGATCCACAGTCAACCATGATAACTAGTTTTGGATCTTTTAATATTAATTTTTGAAAAAGTTTTTTAGTTGCACCGTAACCATCCTTTTGTCTATCAGGTATATAATAGAAATATGGGTGTTTAATATCATCAAGAAATTTAACAAATAACGATGTTGCAGCTGACCCATCCACATCATAGTCACCTAAAATACATATTTTTTCTCTATTATTTATAGCCCCTAATACTAAATTTATTGATTTTTTAAAATCATTTGTACTATGAAAAACATTATTCAAATTAAGATTGTTATTTATTGAAGCAATTTCTTCTTCATTAAATTTTCTTGAAACAATTAATCTGGATAAAATATCATTAAAACCAAGATCTTGCTTTAACTTATCTACTGAATTTTGATTAATAATTATTTCTTCCCAGTTTTTCCCCGAAACTGAAATCATTCTTCAAGTATATTTGATCTTTTTAAGATTTCTCTAAAATTAGTATTTTTATGTGTAACTAGAGTTTCTGAATTATAGCTATTACCTTCTATATGAATTCCAGATAACACCTCGCTAGAAGTTATACCTGTTGCACAAAAAATTGAATCTCCTTTAACAATTTCATTTAATTCATATTTTTTATCTAAATCTTTAATACCCATTATTTTTGCTTCATTAATATCTTTATCATTATCAAAAATAAATCTTCCTTGAAAATGACAATTAAAAGCATCAAGAGCAGAAGCTGCCAAAACACCTTCTGGACCACCACCAATGCCTAAAAATATATCAACATTATATTTGGGATTTGAAACATATAAGGCACCTAAAACATCTCCATCAGTAATAAGCTTAATTTTAACATTAAGCTGTTTTAGCTCTTCAATAATTTTTTTATGTCTTGGCCTATCCAATATGCAGGCTGTAATAGATGAAATTTCTTTATTTAAAAATTCTGCTAAATTTGAAATATTTTTCTTTATCGAAAAATCAAGATCAACTAGACCTTTTTCTATCTTACCTGTAGCAATTTTATCCATATATGTTTCTGGCGCATTAAAAAGATTTCCCTTTTCTGAAACTGCTATTACAGAGATCGCACCTGGTAGATTATTTGCGGCAAAATTTGTTCCTTCGAGTGGATCAACTGCAATATCAAGTTCAGGTCCTTTTTTATTTCCTAGTTTTTCACCTGTATATAAAAGTGGTGCCTCATCTAAAGCTCCTTCACCAATAACAATAGTACCATTCATGTCTATTTTATTAAGCTCAATTCTCATAGCATCCACCGCGGCTTGATCAGCTGCAATCTTATCCTTTTTTCCAACTAAATAAGATGAAGCCAATGCTGCTTTAGATGAAACATTTACAAAGTGTTCAATATACTTTTTGTCTAATGACATTAAATTTTTTCTTCAACTGTTTTTGATATATTAATTTTAGTTTCAAATTCTCTCAACCTTTTATAAACACTTGCTAATTCTATAATAGTTGGCCATGCTTTTATAAGGTACTGCATTGAACCTTCAACTCTACCAAAGGCTCTAATAATCTGCTGCATAACTCCTAGTGTTACTACACCTGCAACAATAGCTGGGGCTAAAAAAACATAAGCAGATAATACATTAGCCTGCAAGTAAGCCATTCTCCCAATATTAAAATAAAGATAACGTAAATATTTTAAATAATGGATTGAACGAACATCTTCAAATAATTCATTAATTGTTTTTGGTCTTATGTTGCCATCATCTTCAGCTATTACTAATATTTTTCTATATGCAGCTTCTTTTTTTTGTACATCATATTCGACACCAACAAGTCTTAATAGCCAGCCCAAACCTATTAAAAATATAGTTCCGCCAATAGTCCACAAAAGAGCACCCGTAATTAATCCATACTGCCAATCCCCAAAAAAGAAAATTGGTATACCAATTGATAACCCTAATAATATCGGAATAAATTGGATTAAAAGCATTACTGACTCTATAAATGAAGTGCCAAGATCTTCCATATAACGAGTAAATTTAATTGTGTCTTCTTGTACTCTCTGTGATGCACCTTCAATTTTACCAGCTTTGTCGTAGACCGTATGGTACCACTCAACCATTGAAGCTCTCCATCTAAATAAAAAGTGCGAAGTAAAAAAAATAATGACAACATAAAGAGCAATATAAACACCTGCTAGTGAAATAAACGATACCAAAGTAGCCCAATATTCTTCAATAGTTATTGCATTAGGTGTAGCAAGAGCTTTTTGAATCATGTCGTAAAAAACACCAAACCACTCATTAATTTTTACATCAATTATAACTTGTACCCATAATGATAATAAAATTGTAAATGACCCAACCCACGACCACATAAACCATTTTCTTAATTTAAAAAATCTAAACATATTTTATTTTAAAAAATTATCTGCGTATGACTTTTTAATAGTTTTTCTTTTTTGAGGTTCGATAATTTCAAAATCTATTTTATTTTTTTTTGCATATTCAATGGCTAACTCTTTTGTAGAAAATTCTAAATTTAATTCTGATAATGTATCTGAACTAGATTCCCATCCCATTAAAGGATTTAATCCCGAGTCAATTGTTTCAAATCTAATAAGCCATTTATCAGATTTACCAAGTCCAGACTGCATTGAGTTTTTTGTTGGAATATAAATTATTGCTTTTTTCATAAAATGGTCGGGGCGGCAGGATTTGAACCTGCGACCCTCTGGTCCCAAACCAGATGCGCTACCAGGCTGCGCTACGCCCCGATTGAGGTACTAATACATTAGATATTCATAATTTCAAAGAATAAAGAACATCAAAAATAAGGCTTTTTCACAAGAATCATATATACAGACTATATGATCGTTCAATGTAACAATTGTCATAAAAAGTTTGATTTAGATGTCAATCTAATTCCAGAAGAAGGTCGTCTGTTACAGTGTAGTGCTTGTAACAATACATGGTTTTTTAAAAAAAAAAAAATAGAGACACCTCAAGAAGTAACTATACCTGAAATTCAAAATAATAAAGAAGAAGAGACTATATCTCCAAAAAAGGATCATGTTAATTCTTCTGAAAAATCCTCAAATGATGAAATAGAAAATGTTAAAGAGGAAAAAATTATTGAACCCCTGCCTGATAAAAAAAATTATAGAATATTAAATATATTAGTTGTCTTAATAATATCTTTTGCTGCTTTTATTATTATTATAGATACTTTTAAAACACCTTTAGGAAAAATTGTCCCAAATACTGAACTTTTACTTTATAATTTGTATGAAACCTTTAGGGATATAGGTCTATTTATTCGAGATTTATTTTAATTTATGATCAACACCTTATCAAAACCCTTTAAATGGTTTTTTCAATTGGAGGCAGCAAGTGGATTAGTTTTATTGATTGCTGCAATAATTGCTCTTGTAATAAGTAATTCAAATCTAAGTGAATTATATTTTAGTACTCTTGAACAATACTTATTTATTGGTGTAAACAATTTTGGCTTAAAACTTTCTGTTCATCATTGGATTAACGACTTATTAATGGCTGTTTTTTTCTTTTTTGTTACATTAGAGATTAAAAGAGAATTTATACAAGGTGAGCTTTCTAATTTAAAAAAAGCACTACTTCCCATCATAGGCGCTGTTGGAGGGATGGTAATTCCTGCGCTAGTTTATGTTTTAATAAATCTTGGTAATTCAGAAACATTAAATGGTTGGGCTATACCCTCAGCGACAGATATTGCTTTCTCTTTAGGTATATTATCTTTATTAGGATCAAGAGTTCCAATTTCATTAAAGATTTT
>Ga0206125_10002968_pt1 | contig 16995 bp, 16 predicted proteins | sample Helgoland_Spring_4_FD_148598 | JGI IMG/M metagenome (GOLD analysis project Ga0206125, IMG submission 148598) | Pelagic subsurface seawater microbial communities from Kabeltonne, Helgoland, North Sea - Helgoland_Spring_Bloom_20160331_1 | ecosystem: Environmental > Aquatic > Marine > Epipelagic ... | reverse complement strand
TGGCACTACCGATTCCGGTGATCGTTTAATCATATCCGCACAGGCCATGAAGATGGGCAAAAAACATAACAACGAAGGAAACGACATTTGGGCCCAGATTGATCTATCATCAGGTAACCGTGTGGTGTTGTCCTCGGAAAAAGGTATCTTTGACATGTTAGAGCAGCGCTCCACACTGCAGGGTAACGTCGTGATCGCAACCTCAACAGGCTATGAGATTACAACCGAAGCTTTGACCGCAAATTTTCAAACGTTGGCACTGGAATCACCTGGGTCCGTGGCTGCAATCGGCCCTATTGGAACATTTAATGCAGGCAAAATGCGGCTGGTTCGACGCAATAATAAAGAAAACGCCCATTTGCTTTTCACAAACGGTGTTAGACTGGTATACAGGCCACGACATACAAAAGAGTGATATCAAAGTGAAAATTCTGCACGTTGCTGCTTACGCTTGCCTGTTGGCAGTTACATCACCGGCTTTCGCTCAAGGTAGCCAAGTGACCTTTGGCACAATACAGCAAGACACCTCAGCACCAGTCGAGGTCAGCGCTGATGAGCTGGCCGTCGATCAAAAGACCAGTGCGGCCACCTTTACCGGCAATGTCGTTATCAGCCAAGGTGACATGCGGTTATCAGCTGCCAAGGTTTTGGTGATCTACCGACAGGATCAACAGGGCATACAAAGGCTTGAAGCGACAGGCGGTGTCACGCTGGTCTCTGGTACTGATGCCGCCGAATCACAACGTGCAAATTACAACATTGATGAAGGTGTGATCGTTATGACGGGCGATGTTTTGCTCTCACAAGGCCTAAGCGCTCTTATGGCAGAGAGCATGACCTTAAACCTTGATGACGGGACCGCGCAGATGCAGGGGCGTGTCAAGACGATCCTGCAAACCGGAAATAACTGATGGCGAAGCCCAACCTTACAATTGCAAGCGGCTCTTCGGGTCTGCGTGTCTCTCGACTGAGGAAATCCTACCGGAAAAAAGTCGTCATTCGTGACATCGATATGGAACTTATGCGGGGTGAGGTTGTTGCTGTTTTGGGTCCAAACGGATCTGGCAAGACAACTACATTTTATGCCATCGCAGGGCTTGTGACACCCGAAGCGGGATCAGTCAAATTGGATGGTGCTGATATCACAACATTGCCGATGTACCGCCGTGCTCAAATGGGGATCGGCTATCTGCCTCAGGAAATGAGCATTTTTCGTGGGCTAAGTGTTCAAGATAATATCTCTGCCATTCTCGACATCACGGTCAAAGACCATCACAAGCGCCGCGAACGGCTCGAAGAATTGTTGAGTGAATTTTCCATTGAGCATCTGCGGCGTGCCCCTGCTTTGGCGTTGTCGGGTGGAGAACGGCGCCGGGTCGAGATTGCTCGATCTCTGGCCGCTAACCCGAAATACCTTCTGCTAGACGAACCTTTTGCGGGAGTTGATCCAATATCAGTTGGAGATATCCGCAACCTGGTTGTTGATCTCAAAGACCGGGGCATAGGCGTTTTGATTACCGATCACAACGTGCGTGAAACACTCGAAATCGTCGATCGCGCTTATATATTGCATGACGGGCAAATGCTAATGTCTGGTACGCCCAAGGATGTTGTACAAAATGAGAATGTCAGGCGCGTATACCTTGGCGAAAACTTTCGGATTTCTTGAAAATCTTACCCAACACGATGGCCACTTTTAATTGACATTCGACCCCGTTATGGCGTGCAATAGCAGCATGGCATCTTGTGCTGTTCCCCTTGCTTCGTCTTTAGCTTTGTTCTCAAAGCTGTCGATAGATCTCGGAATGGTTGTGCCCCTCCCGCACTTCTGACTTTGTCTGGGGACCACACCTGTGGCTCGTTTCATAGTCTGCGCGGAACACATGAAGGAGAAAGAATGCAATATCAAATTAGTGGCAAACAAATCAACATCGGTGATGCCTTACAAACTCATGTCAGGGATGAGTTGGGGAGCGTTGTTCAAAAATATGCCGAACGGCCCACAAATGCCCAAGTGATATTTTCCAAGTCCGCCCATCAGTATGTATGTGAGGCAACCGTGCACTTATCCACGGGCCTAACCGCCCAAGCCAAGGCGCATGCTACTGAAATATATGCTGCTTTTGACTCGTGCAGCGAAAAAATGGAGAAACAACTCCGTCGCTACAAGCGCCGGCTCAAAGACCATCATCGCGATCGTGCACAACCGGTTGAACTATCTGGTGCATCCTCTTATATCCTCGCTTCTGACACCGAATCTGAGAATCCAGAGCCGGAAACATTACAACCAATGATCGTCGCCGAGATGGAGACTAACATTCCTTCACTTTCGGTCGGTGAAGCGGTCATGCAAATGGAACTTGCAGGAGCGCCAGTACTGGTGTTTCGGAACGAAGCCAAAGACGGGCTGAACGTCGTTTACCGTCGAGAAGACGGGAACATAGGATGGATAGACCCGTAGGTTGTTTTGACCCTATCGTGGTAAAAGCGGTGCGAGCAGAATGAACCTTGGAAATCTTCTAAAACCAGAAGCCGTCAAAGTTGTGACCTCCGCATCCTCAAAAAAGAGGCTCTTGCAGGAGATCGCGGAAGTGGTGCAGACCGCCTATGGCTTAAACACCAACCCAGTGGTCGAGGCACTCATGGCACGCGAAGCACTGGGACCAACCGGTGTGGGCCACGGCGTGGCCCTGCCACACGCGCGAATCATGGGTATTTCCCAAGTGATGGGGGCTTTTGTATTGCTCGACAAGCCAATCGACTTCGACGCAGTCGACCGGCAACCCGTGGACATCGCATTCGCGCTCTTTGCTCCTGAAGAGGCCGGTGTAGAGCACCTAAAGGCGCTCGCACTGGTTTCCCGCACTCTGCGAGATGCCGGGATTTGTTCCAAACTGCGGGCGAACCCGGATAAAACAACACTCTATACTATCCTGAGTGAAGCGAAATCAGCACAAGCCGCCTAGGACCAATCTTCGAACCCAAACAGCAGGTAATCCTGTCCATACGCTCCCCGAGCTAATTCTTCGATCTTTGCGTCATAAATATTGCTCAGTGAATGCGGAGTATCCACAGCCGGCTTGGGCAAATTTGGCAAATCGGCAAGGCCAACGGCTGTCGCAAGTTCGGCCAGTTCATGATCAACTGTCTCTTCCCGCATCAAGCGGTCTGGCAACACAAATTCTGAAAAGCCCTCTATAATTTTCGATTGGGTTGCCCAATCCGCGTCAATACGTATCGAAGTTTGACCGGAAAGATTGCTCTTTAAGAATTCCAAAAAGGCGCAAAAAGCTGCGTGGTGCGCTGCCTTATCATATGCCGGGTCTGTCTCGACCTCTGGCAGGGGCAGTTTGTACCTTCGAACAAGTGTTTTACGTATTCCACCGTACCCACCCTGTTTCGTGTTCAGGATACGATTGCAAAACACGTGATGGGCACGCGCCAACGGATGGCGCAACACGGTAAAACTGCGATGACCGGGGTTATCCCGCATCCAGTCGCGCAAAGAGTTTTGTGTCAACTTTCTACTCGGTTCAGTGACGTCTGCGCCATCTACTGCGCGCATCCATTTTTTAACCCGATCGTCTAATCCGCCACGCACGGGCAGGTAAAGCAACGGCGCCGATTGACTTGTCATATATGTTGGCACTGCTGAGCCGCGTCGTGGCTCAAAGTTAGGGGTACGGGTAAGATTGAATTGATCCAAACCTGAAAGCGCTTTTGTCATTTGTTCAAAGTTGCTTACTTTGGCGGACAACGCGCTTGGGTTCTGAACCTTAAGTTTTTTGTCCAACGTATCCAACTGGCCATCCACACCCAACCAATCAGCCAGACCGTTTAGCACGTCTATGTTTTGCAAGTCTTCGTAAGCGATATAAAAAGCCGTCTGGCCAGACACTTGTAAGCGATTCAACAGCCTTACCTGAAAATCCTGCAACGCTGTCACGTGTGTATTAAATTCATCAGGATCAAAATACGCTTTGCCATCCTTGCGCACCTTGGCATCCGTCAGTTTCCACTGATCAGTTGCAACTGCAATCTTCCAAGACACATAGCTGTCCACAGGATTTCGAGTAAGTATAATTTTGGCACATTTGCGGTCATCTACAATCTTGTTAAAGACACGTGGATCATGGTCGTGAAAATAGCGAAACCCACCTAAACCATCAGAAGATTTGCGGATTTTGCGCAGCAACGTTTTTGGATCAGTATCCCGAGATTCCTGTGTCACACCCAAAATTTCTTTGGATTTGGGATACCCAATAAAGTTTGGGTTGAACGCCTCTCCATAACAGGTGACCCCATCCATCGCGTTCAGGTTTGCTTCCAGAAAATTAGATCCAGTGCGCATTGCGGCAAACATAACGAAGTAGTCGAACTGAGCCATGATAATCTAACGCACCAAATAGGGTTTGCGTTTGGTAATTTGCGTTTCTTCATGTTCAACGCTTAGCGGGAAATCGCCCGTAAGATAGAGATGCATACCCTGATTTTTCAGATTTTGCAGAAACCGCTCAAATCCAGCCAGATCCATCATCTTAGGCACTTCGGACAAAGGTCGAGTTTGCGGCTGACCAATCTCGTTCAGTATGTCTTGCAGTGGCTCCATCGGGTTCTCGATGAACTCAGCCATAGTCCAGATCCGAACGCGGGCGTTGCAATTAGGCGAACGCAAGATTTTCAGATGGCCACTTTCTATCTTTTGCAGACGCGCTGCTTCCTTACGGATATCCAAAAAATCCATGTTCGAGCGGAACAACGGTACGATCCAAGCTCCTGAAATCACCGAGACGTGCGCATTAGGGTCACGCACGATTTCTTCGTGGATGGTTTGCGTGTCAGCAGGGCCAAACTGAAAACATTGTCGTTCGCCGCGCGTATTCCAAATTAAGTTTTTCAAAAACGCGCTTGGATTATAATCACGGCTCAGCGGACTGCCATAAAGCGCTCCATCGAACTCGTTTTGACCATCAGCGAATGCGACCCTGTTCGGATCAAACAGATGTCCATGCACCCGCGCGCCTGTTGCCTTAGCCAACCACGGCCCAAAATTTTCAAAAATCTCGTTAAATCCCTGAAAAACAGAATAAGGGGCTGCTGTTACACCGTTTTCCCACCCCTTACGTGGAAATCGGCTTTGCATATACAGGCCCCGCCGACCGCGATTCCGCCGATCCGATGCCTCAGCGAAAATTCGGTCAATCTTGCCCGAATTCGGCTCTGGTTGGTCGACAGTACCGGCCATATCGTTTGGGAATGCCATATAAAGCCGGTCAGCATGAGGCCATATCTTACGTGCTACGAAACAGTTTGATCGGCTCAATAACTGCAGATGATCGTCATAAAAAACGTGAGGTTTGCCCTGAGAATCAAACTTTGACAGGGTCAGTGATCGACTTTCGATGTTCAACGAAAACTGCCGCGCCAAAGTCTGAAAGTAACTTTCATCTGGGATCCATACGCGGCGAAAATAGGCATCGAATTCCTTTCGATCCGGACCTTGCAAGATGGCTGTCAACGTTTGACGAGTCAGGCACCACCACTGGCTTCCTATATGTGGATCAAGTCCGAGGGGGATTTTTCGCTTGATGCCCAGAAGCTTTTGGAATTCGATATATTTATCAAAAAGGAACCGGTGACGCTTCCATGAAAACGGAAAGTGCATGGTAAACCGTTCTTTATTAAGCCCACCAACAGTCCAGTTTACATCGGACGTGGTCGCACTTTCGATAAAATCGGTCTGCGGACGATCTGCAATATAATTGACAATATCTTTGACTGGGCGCAACGGAAGGCAAGAACCAGACACAAGATAGACGTGGGAAACATTCTTGTTTTCGCTCAACAGCATCTCTGATGCTACCTGGCTGGCCAAAACGATCCCCCAAGTACCCCATTCGCAACGCACTCGTTTAGAGAACCGGATCATTGGCACATCAGCGAGGGATTGAACGAAAGCACGGTATCCCTTGCGAGAAACTTTTGCATCAACATGTATAACAACAGGGCAACCGCCCGCAGCCCAATGTCGAGCTGTCTGTTCAGCACGATTCAGGGCCGTATGGACCAACATGACAATCCCTAGGCTCATGCCCAGTTTCCTTTGGACATCAGACCATGGACTTCAAGCTGCCTCCAGTTGATGTATTTCTGCGACCATTCGCACCACATAATCGGATGATCCAATGTGTTGTTGGAATAGGCTTTGTATTCCATTGATGCCGCATGGTGTTGCTTGCGGCTCAGCTCTTCAGTGGTCTTGGATTTAAACGTATCGAGCAGCTTTGGGTGCAACAAAATACCAGACGCTTTTTCGCCACCCCATTCGTCATAGACTTGGTTCAGCCCACGCGGCAAAAGCATATGCGTCGAACTGACATAGGCAAAACGCCGGTCCCATTTAACCAACGGTATCTTGTTCAGCGCCGGAGCTTTTTCAGGCGCGTCAGAAAAGAATACGCGCGCCCGTGGCCCACCCTGAATCCATAGGTTGCCATAGCGTCTATTTTTGGAAATTGTATAATTGCCACTGTCGAACCAGCTTGCAATCTCCATTGGGTTACGTCCGGCGTCATAAGGTTGTTCATCAAGCTGACCTTTGGGATACATATCAAGCAACATGGCTGGAAACGACTTTATTGACGACGCGTCTAACCAATCGGTCAGCGCCCTGAGCGGCCGCGTGTCGCAGAAAGGATAAACAAAAAACTCATCGGGGTCGACGACCAACGACCAGTGACCGTGGGCATATTTCCTCTGCAGCCAATTCAACCAATCAACGCCAAACCGAGATCGCTTGTAGCTGCTCTTTGTAGTCCAAACTGACACATCTGGTTGCGCTGCGAGATATTCCAGCGATCCGTCAGTACTGTCATTGTCGACGAATATGAAATGGTTGATCCCCATATTACGGTAGTACTTGAGAAAATACGGTAGGCGCACTGCCTCATTTCGTAATGTCGAAAAACACAAAATATCGCTTGGGCGGATATTTTCGACACGCTTGGCCACAGGTTTTAGCTCACGGCGCTTACGAAACGCACGAATGCGCCAACGCTTCCTCTGAAGCCTTAACCGATATGATTGCCAAGCGCCCAAATGCTTATGCCTCTTAACCTGCTGCCCATAAAAAACACTGCGTTCCAGTTATCAAATCAAGCTTAATACAATCTTGAAGTGATCTGCCCATGTGGGAGGCTGAAAATGCTGAATTCCTGAAGCGTCTGTTTTTACCTGTGACATATTTTTAATCGCGTCGATCCACAGATAACGATCTGAAACACTTGCGTAAACTGGAATATCGGAAAGGGTTTCACGGAACACTTCAAGATTGTTCACGATGAGAGGAATACCAAGTGCCGCAGCTTCAATTGCCGGTAGTCCATACCCCTCCGCATGGGAGGGAAAAAGGCAGCCTGAAGATGCTTTTATTAATGCGGCAAGCGCCCCATCGCTTAACCCCGAAACCTCGCAAATCGGGCTATCGCTAGGCAGTTCGTCGAGACGGGCAAAAACCGCTTCGTTTTTCCACCCTCGGGACCCGGCAATGACCAAAGTAGGCGCGTCCACCCCCATTTCCTCCCAGATGTCTAACAGAAAAGTGTGGTTCTTACGCGGCTCAATCGTACCTACACACACGAAAAATGGAGTTTTAGGCGGTAAACCCAGCGGGAGCTCAAGAGGGGCAGTCGCACATCCATCGACTCCCAAGTGCGCAACGATAGACGCAGGCGTTTCAACCATCTGCAAAGCTGCGCGACGCGCCGTGTCTTGTGAGTTGTAAATGACAAGATCTGAATACTTCGCAACACGGGCAATCATTGCCGCAAACGAAGCAACCGTACCATCGCGCTGATAATCTGGGAATTCCAAGGGAATGACATCGTGGATAAACACCGCGATCCGGGCGTTGACTGCGTCTTTCATCGTTCGCAGCACCCGGTCAGTCAGGTTCGAATGCCCAATGTTGAGGTAGGTAGCGCCACGTGGCAAATGTCGGCGCAACATATAACCCAACAGGGCCGGCGGCACCCGACTCAAAGCAATCTGTCGCGCCGTTCGTAAGATGCGTTTTTGCTGAATACGCCCTGGGCTGTCTGAAGCTAATTCAGACAGTGGATTAACGAGCTGTGACATGCCAGCTTGATCCAACAATATGTATCCAAGCGGTGTTCGAATTAATGCAAAGGCGGGCACAGGGTCTGTTATAACAGCGTTTAGATACGCCAATTCAACACGGTCTATCCCCGTCAAAACCCGACCCGCCCGACGCATCAACCGGGTTAGATCCAGCACACGTGCAGGCGGCAATTTATGCGTCGTAGTGTCCAGTTTGGTGCCATCTCCAAGCGTCTGTGATCATCATATCAAGTGTGGAGCGTGTCGGCTTCCAGCCCAGCTCCACTTCGGCCCGGACTGATCCAGAAACAAGTTTGGTGCAATCACCCAAGCGGCGATCACCGTCAACATAAGGAACAGGGCGATTTGTGACCAGCCGAGATTGATCAATAACCTCGCGCACCGAAAACCCTGAACCGGTACCAAGGTTAAACACCCGGCTTTTTTTGCCGTCCTGCAACCATTTCAAACCCAAAACATGCGCATCAACCAGATCACAGACGTGCACGTAGTCTCGGATACAAGTCCCATCCGGCGTGTCATAATCCGTACCAAATACAGTCAGCGCCGCCCGTTTGCCAGAAATCGCATCTAGCATCAGCGGTATCAAATGCGTTTCGGGCTGATGCAACTCGCCCACTTCCGCCTCGGGGTCTGCGCCAGCAACATTGAAATAGCGAAAGATTACATGCCGCAGACCGTAAGCGTTCTGGAAAGCCACCAGAACATCTTCAATCGCACGCTTGGACGCACCATACGCGTTGATCGGGTGCTGTGCGCTGTTTTCATCTAAAACTACATTATCCTGATCACCGTAGGTCGCGCAGGTGGACGAAAAGACAAAATCAAGGCATCCGGCAGCCACCGCTGCTTCGATCAAGTTAAGCGAACCAACCAAGTTGTTGCGCCAATACCGCGCTGGATCGTTCATGCTTTCGCCAACCTGGCTAAGGGCAGCAAAGTGCATCACAGCAACCGGCTTGTAGTCAGTGAATACAGCTGCAATCGAAGCCGGATCCATAAGATCGCCCTGAACAAATGGGCCAAATTTTACCGCTGCACGCCAGCCGGTTTCAAGATTGTCGAACGTGACCGGGGTATACCCAGCAGCACGGAGAGCTTTGCAGGCGTGTGACCCAATGTATCCCGCGCCGCCAGTCACTAATACGTTTTTCACGCGACAAGCTCCGCCTTATTCTGCTGCCTGATCCAAATGGACTACATCGCGGATATAGGTCAACAGATCAACACGCAAATCCTCTCTCGCAAGAGCAAAGGCAACGGTCGCTTGCAAAAAGCCAGACTTGGAACCGCAGTCAAACCGCTGTCCTTGGAATCGATAGCCATATACACCAGGCTCGCCCAAAACCTCGTTTGCCACAGCGTCAGTCAGCTGGATTTCACCACCAGATCCTAGCTTCATTTGATCGAGTGAACGCAGAACGGATGGATTTAGGATATAACGGCCGATGACCGCCAAGTTTGACGGCGCTTGGTCAGCGGGCGGTTTTTCAACCAACCCCTTGACCTTCACCAGCTGTCCCATGTCTTTGTGCACGTCCAAAACGCCGTAAGAGGATGCTTTTTCTGGCGGGACTTCCATAGTCGCAACAATGTTACCACCAGTTTCATCGTAGGCCTCGACCATCTGTTGCAAGCAAGGTTTTTCAGCTGCGATCACATCATCCGGCAGGACTACAGCAAAAGGCTCGTTACCAATCAATCGGCGGGCACACCATACAGCGTGACCAAGGCCAAGCGCTTTGTGCTGTCGGATATAAGCGATGGCGCCGCTATCCATGTTGGTGCCCGTCAGTATCTCTAACAGATCGTCTTTACCCTTTTGCCGCAACTCTTGTTCAAGCGTCGGCGCGTGATCAAAGTAATCCTCAAGTGCACCTTTCCCGCGCGAGGTGACAAAGATAAACTCCTTGATACCTGCAGCACGGGCCTCATCAATTGCATATTGTATCAATGGACGGTCAACCAAGGTCATGATTTCTTTTGGTACAGATTTAGTAGCAGGCAAAAATCGCGTTCCCAAACCCGCTACAGGAAAAATCGCCTTGGTGACCTTTTTATGCATTTTTACTCCGGTTTATGGTATCGTATTGCTCACGTTGAGTATGCGTTATTAATTTTTTTAGATCTGTACAACCTTCATACTGGAGAACAGCCAAAAGTCATTAATCAATCAGACGTTGCTGTGCGGTTCGCGTGATCTCTCTCTGAACCCGGCTTGAGAACGTCGTCATACGAAACAGCCAGTCCGCACGCTCCGACTTGCCAAAAACCCCACCTTTTTGCATCCAAAAGCCATTCGAATCGAATTGCACAGTATGAAAAAGCGTCGAGGGTGACAGACAAACCACTGTGACGATTTCACCGGCCTGCACGCGTTCAACGGCCGTTTTCCGCAGGCGCGCACGTTCCCAGCTGCGGCCACTCAAGACAGTGCTGATGCGCAGTTGCATGGGATAGCGCTTGAAGTCGGATACCGGACTACATGTCACCTGACCACCGCCACGTTTGCGGGCCAGCCCCTGCCAATAGCCCAAATCGAGTCGTCCCAAGAGATTGTGGATATCACGCGGTTCTAACCGACCTGCAACCATATGAGATACCAAACGACGCCATTCGCTGTCCCGGATTGCGCGCCAATGTGCAGCGCGCTTTGCCTCGCTTAGATATTTACGCTGGAATACCGCCCAGCTTGACCCAATTTCGAACAAATCGCGAGGGACCCGATCACGCCGCCTGTGCACGCTTTCAAAAAAACCATGATGCACTTCTGCCATAGGCACCACAGCAGTGGTATGGCCAGCCCTCTTCAAGCGCAGGTTCAAATCAGTTTCGTCTAGATAAAAAGCAAAGCCGGGGTCGAAGCCCCCAAGTTCGACCAACACGTCCCTACGTACGGCCATGTTGGTGCCTTCGGTTTTGATGGCACACTGCTCTATTGAAGTTAATAAGGTTGCTCGCTTCGGGTTCACATCAAACGGGGTGCTATTGCCGCGCTCGTCCACGCTGCGTGCCATCCACTGAAAGGAAATGCCGTTACGGCCCCGTACGTATCCACCCATTGCTGCTACCTGCGACCGTGCAGCTGGAGCAACTAAAAAAGTCAACCAGCTGGGCTCAGGCACCGCATCATCGTCGATAAATGCAACGATATCGCCTGCTGCGTGACTGATGCCTAGGTTGCGTGCCTCAGAAATATTTGGCAGGTCGAAACCGATGCATTTGATTAGGCTAGAGAACTGCGAAGCCACTACAGCTTGTTGGCCTTTGGCGTCGGCCACCACCACGATTTCAAAGTTTGGATATTGAAGTTGGGACAGTCCTGTAAGGCAACGCAACAGAGCGCCCGGCCTGTCGCGGCTTACCACCACAACACTCACCGGAATATCAATCATTCGATGCCCATTTCATCCATCATCGTCTCAATGCGCGGCACGTCTTCGGGATTGTTCAACTCCCAGAACTGGCTGCCTCTGGCATCTACCTCGACACACAGTATCTCGCGCCCATTTTCCAGAAACCGCAACTGTTCCAGCCCTTCGAGCAACTCCAGCGGGCCGACCGGCCAATCTGGATAGGCCGCAAGGGCCTTTGGACGGTATGCATAGACACCCACATGATGAAATACTGGAGTAGCCGCATCATCTGCATAGGCGTCATTTGTGTAAGGAACCACTTCCTTGGAGAAATAGAGCCCTTGGTTCCGTGCCCCGAATACGGCTGTCGTACCGCCCACGCGGCCTGCCCTGCGATCCTGAAAAAACCCGTTCAGCGTCGCGCCGTCGCAACGCAAAACTGGCGTGGCGATTTCAGCATTTTCAGCACATCGTAACCCGTCAATTAGCCCCTCGACAAACCATGACGGGATAAGAGGCGCATCGCCTTGCAGGTTTACGACGATTTCATAGCCGCCGCCCAACAAGGCATGTGCTTGGGCACAGCGTTCTGTCCCGTTTGCGCATTCGGCAGATGTCATTATGACCTCGGCACCAAACCCCTTGGCAGTATCACGGATACGGTCATCATCGGTTGCCACCACAACGCGGTCCACACCCTGTACAGACATTGCTGCGCGCCAACTGCGTTCGACCAGAGTCAGCGTCTGACCGCCAGCACCTTTCAATGCAACCAATGGCTTTCCAGGGTAACGAGTTGAGGCGAAACGGGCGGGTATGACGATCAGAACAGACATTAGGCCGATTTCAAAATAACCGAAGGCGCATGAGCAATGAAGAAAGGGTTTGCATAGGTATCCTTTCCGTAGGTCAGCGGTTTAAGGTCGTCAAACCGAACAACTTGCCCGCCAGAACCCGCCAACACAGCATGACCCGCGGCAGTGTCCCACTCCATTGTGCGCCCCAGACGAGGATAGAGATCTGCTTCCCCCGTGGCGACCAAACAGAACTTGAGTGACGAACCCGCACTTTTCATGTCTTTTACGGCATATTTGTTGATGTAGTCATCAGTTGCCTGATCCCGGTGCGATTTCGAAGCAACAACTAATAAAGCATCATTGTTACTGTCAGAAACACGCATCGGGATCACATCACCGATAGCGTCCTTGTCCAGTGCACCAGTTTCTTCAACTGATTGGCCATCTGCCTGCGTATAGAACATGCGACCCTTGGCTGGTGCATACACCACGCCACGCGTTGGTTTTCCGCCCTCCACCAAGGCGATGTTGACGGTAAAGTCACCGCGGCGATGAACAAACTCTTTGGTACCATCCAGCGGATCGACGATCAAAAACGTATCACCCGTCATGGAATGCGTGGCTGCCTGCTCTTCTGTTACGAGCATCACATCGGGAAAAGCAGCACGCAGCCCTGCAGAGATCAGCGCATCCGCTGCCTCATCTGCGGCCGTCACAGGGCTGTTATCCGATTTTGTCTTTATGTTGAAATCGTCCTGTACGTAGATATCCATTATCTTGTCACCGGCCTCTAGGGCCAGCTTACGTATCAACGGGATCAACTTATCGTAGTTCATTAAATCACTCCTCGCGAGTGTAATTATTGAAAATTAAATGCTCACCCCTTATGCTCTGCTAGGATCGGGACAGCAAGAATTCCCTTCAATAACCTACTTCTTAGGGCACAGCAGAGTATATGTTCCAATCAACTGGCAAACCACAATCGGGCTTTGGCACTGCCATTTCCATGTTCGAGTTGATCTACCACTCAATTGTTCGTTCTGTACGCAAGACACACAACAATGCATTTATGGCAATTGTAATGAACATGCTTCAAGTCGTAATTTTCGTTGGTGCGTTTTATGTCATGTTCTCGATTTTAGGGCTACGAGGCGCCGCCATTCGTGGCGATTTCCTTGTCTATATTATGACAGGTATTTTCCTGTTCATGACTCACACCAAGACTTTCGCTGCAGTTGTCGGATCTGAAGGACCGGCAAGCCCGATGATGCAACATGCGCCAATGAACACAATCATCTCGATTTCATCGGCTGCGCTTGGGGCGCTGTATGTACAAGTGCTTTCACTATTTATGATCCTGTTTATCTACCACGTTGCCTTTACCCCACTTGAAATTGAGGAACCATTTGGCGCCTTTGGAATGCTGATGCTGGCATGGTTCACGGGCGTTGGTGCGGGCCTTGTGCTTTTGGCGATTAAGCCTTGGTTTCCAACGTTCGTGTCAATTTTCACCCAAATCTACCAACGGGTCAACATGATCGCTTCGGGTAAGATGTTTGTCGCCAACAGCCTGCCTAGCTTTATGCTTGCAATGTTTGATTGGAATCCATTGTTTCATGTGATCGACCAGTCACGTGGCTATGCGTTCATAAACTATAGCCCGCGCTATTCCTCATGGGAGTATGCCTGGTGGATCGGAGTGGCGCTATTGATGATTGGATTGATGGGTGAATTCTATACGCGCAGGCATGCGTCAATCAGTTGGGATGCTCGCAGATAAACTGCGTTGGTTTTTAGAAATTCAACATGCGCATTGACGTAAATTATTTGGAAAGTCGCTTAGAAAACCGAAAACGCTGGAGGGCGGGTACAGGAGCCACGTCATCGCACAATACGACAAGTAAGATTGATGCGTCCTCCATGGGTTAACAGCGAAGAAGACCCAAACCTAATTTTGTCCACGCCATGATAGGTCAACCTCGCATCGCCTCCCATCACCACCACGTCACCTGACTCCAGCCAAATTTTTTCCGTATTTCCGGCGCGTGTCTTGTTTCCGATCCGGAATAGGCCCGCATCCCCCAATGACACAGACAAAACCGGCCAGGAAAAGTCAGCCTCGTCCTTATCCTGATGCAGGCCCATTCGAGACCCCTCACCGTAATAATTGATCAAACAGCAATCCGGCTTGTGGTCCAGACCAGTCAGTTCGTGCCATAGCTGTAACACAGACTTAGGGATCGCTGGCCAGTTTGTCCCGCTTGGGTGCACGGACCTATAGCGATAGCCCAACGAATCTGCGTACCAACCAACGTTCCCCGCCGAGGTCATGCGGACCGACATGGGCTTGCCATACGGGGTACGCGGCGAAAACATCGGTGCTGCGCGAGCTACAGTGCGAACATTTGCAACCAACTTGGCCTGTGCGGCGGGGTCAAGGTGGCCCTTGTAGATGTCGAATCCTCTTATCTGTAGCCGCATTTTCAATCTCCCAGGTAAGATTGTTTCATTTTTGACGTTTTACACTGCCCGGCAATGGTTGCAGCGGTAATTATCACTCCCTATATACGCCGCAGCGCGCCGCAACGGTGCAATTCAATCGTGGCGTCGATGCCGAAACGGGTCGAAGCCTCGAGTAATCGCCTTGAAGTAACATGAGGGATCGAAAATATGTCCAAAGTCATTGGAATTGACCTGGGAACAACAAACAGCTGTATTGCCATCATGGATGGCAGCCAGCCACGCGTTATCGAAAACGCGGAAGGCGCGCGGACAACACCGTCCATCGTCGCGTTCACTGAAAACGAAAGGCTTGTTGGCCAGCCTGCCAAACGGCAAGCGGTGACGAACCCCGACAACACAATCTTTGGTGTGAAGCGCCTGATCGGCCGTCGTAATGACGACGCAGATTTGGCCAAGGACAAAAAAAACCTGCCTTTTGCCGTGATCGATGGCGGCAATGGTGACGCATGGGTCGAGGCACGTGACGAGAAATATTCGCCCAGCCAAATCAGTGCTTTCATCTTGGGAAAGATGAAAGAGACCGCCGAAAGCTATCTGGGCGAAGATGTAACGCAAGCGGTCATCACCGTGCCGGCGTATTTCAACGACGCACAACGTCAGGCAACCAAGGATGCAGGCAAGATCGCTGGTCTTGAAGTGCTCCGCATAATTAACGAACCAACAGCTGCAGCACTTGCTTATGGTCTGGACAAGCAAGAGACCCATACAATCGCAGTCTATGACTTAGGTGGTGGCACGTTCGATGTGACAATCCTCGAAATCGATGACGGCCTGTTCGAGGTTAAATCCACCAATGGTGACACCTTCTTGGGTGGTGAAGATTTTGACATGCGGATCGTGAACTATCTTGCTGAACAGTTCAAAAAAGAACACTCTGTCGACCTGACAGCAGACAAAATGGCCCTGCAACGCCTTAAAGAGGCGGCAGAAAAGGCCAAGATCGAATTGTCGAGCGCGAACCAGACAGAGATCAACCAGCCCTTTATTTCAATGGGTTCGAACGGTCAGCCGCTTCACATGGTCATGAAGCTGACTCGCGCAAAACTGGAGCAACTGGTCGGTGACCTGATCAAGGCATCGATGAAGCCTTGCGCCGCTGCGTTGAAAGACGCGGGCCTTTCAGCCTCTGACATCGACGAAGTGGTTCTCGTCGGCGGCATGACACGCATGCCCCGTGTTGTTGAAGAAGTAACCAAATTCTTTGGAAAAGAGCCCCACAAAGGCGTTAACCCTGACGAAGTTGTGGCCATGGGCGCCGCCATTCAGGCTGGTGTTTTACAAGGCGACGTCAAAGATGTGGTACTGCTTGATGTAACACCGCTGTCCATGGGAATTGAAACGTTGGGTGGCGTATTTACCCGCTTGATCGATCGCAATACCACGATCCCGACCAAAAAGAGCCAAATCTTTTCGACGGCCGAAGATCATCAGAGCGCGGTAACCATCCGGGTTTTCCAAGGCGAGCGCGAAATGGCGTCTGACAACAAGATCTTAGGCAACTTTAACCTCGAAAATATTCCACCTGCACCACGCGGCATGCCACAGATCGAAGTGACTTTTGACATCGACGCCAACGGAATCGTGTCAGTTGGTGCAAAAGATAAAGGCACTGGCAAGGAGCAGCAGATAACCATCCAAGCTTCGGGCGGCCTGTCCGACGACGATATCGAGCAAATGGTCAAAGACGCCGAAGATAACGCAGAGGCGGACAAAGAACGTCGCGAGTTGATCGAGTCGAAAAACCAAGCCGAAAGCCTGATCCATTCGACCGAGAAGTCTATGGAAGAGCATGCGGATAAGGTCGACCCGACCACGATCGAAGCAATCGAACTGGCTATTGCAGCCCTCAAGGACGAGCTGGAAACAGAGAGCACGGATAAGATCAAGTCGGGCATCCAAAACGTCACAGAAGCGGCAATGAAACTAGGCGAGGCGATCTACAAATCAGCGCAGGAAGAGGGCGAGTATGAGCCAACTGCCGCAGATGAAGCACATGCTGGTGACGAAGATATCGTCGATGCCGATTTTGAAGACCTAGATGAAGACAAGCGCTCCTGATCTTGCGCTCTATCAGGAACCACTCAAGAGGCCGGCCCATACCAGGCCGGCCTCGGACGTTCCATCAAAGGATATGATCCATGGCAAAACGTGACTATTACGAGGTGCTTGGCGTTTCCAAA
>Ga0206125_10002965_pt1 | contig 17013 bp, 18 predicted proteins | sample Helgoland_Spring_4_FD_148598 | JGI IMG/M metagenome (GOLD analysis project Ga0206125, IMG submission 148598) | Pelagic subsurface seawater microbial communities from Kabeltonne, Helgoland, North Sea - Helgoland_Spring_Bloom_20160331_1 | ecosystem: Environmental > Aquatic > Marine > Epipelagic ... | reverse complement strand
CTATTATTATTGAAACATATATTTTATTCATAAAGCAAGTATAAGAAAATAATAATATAATTTACATTTTTTGATCTAAATGTTTACCAGTTTCAATGTGCATAAAATCTGGAACATATTTTTTAATAGTAGTTGATATATCTGATTTTTTAGAATTGGATTATTAAATACATTCTCAAAATCAGCTTCTACATCTTCGAAAGATATTTTAATCTCTGGAGTATTTATGAATCCTAAAGAATCGTAATTGTCAATATTGTAATCTTCTTCTTCTGTATAAAACTCTTCATATGTTATTTCTCCGGAAGTATCAGTGTTAAAAAAATAAATAGGGTATTTTGATGGACTGCCATCAAAATCAAAATCTTTGGCTTCTTTTTCTGATTTGACCATTTCAGGCTCAAATCCGTTCTCTTTTAGAAAATCTAAAGCTATCTCTTTAAAATATATCTGACCTTTATCAAAGTCTAACTTTGGGAAGAAAAATATTTCCTGTTTCACCCAAGAAAGTGGCTAACAAACATATTTGTCCCAATTGTTCTGGAGTTACAAAAAAGCGTTTGATATCTGACGGACAAGATAAAGGCTGTTTTTTATTTAATCTATAAATAAAACCATCCAATAAACTTCCATTTGAAAAAGCGACATTCGCAAATCGAGCAGTTGACACTCTAAATTTATTTTTCTTGGATAAGATCAATTTTTCCATTAAACTTTTAGAAGCTCCCATAATATTTACTGGATTTGCAGCTTTATCTGTAGAAACACTAAAAAAATATTTTAATTAATTTAGCTTCTGAATATAACAATAATAGGATAAAATTAAATAAGGATACCCCCTATATTTTCGGTTATCGATGAGGTTTCTGTTCCTAATAAGAGGTCTGCACCTAAGAGATCTCTTTTAGTAATTATTTTCGTGTTTCTTGGGTTTACACTTTCATTAGTTTTTGTTCTATTTAAAGAATCAATATCTAATCTCATCAAAGAAATTAAAGATTAAGCATATTTATAAAAATTACTAACTTTCTATTAAGCTATACTGTTAATATACCATGAGGATGTCTTTTGTAATGAATTATTTTGGAATGATATAATCTATACTAATGGGACTTCAAGACATTAAAGAGAAATTATCTTTTTAAGTTATATTAGAAAGAAACCTAATAAAGACGCTATTGCAGATTACTTTAGATCAGATGGCATGTGTATTAAAATTAGATTCTAAATAAAAAGTAAAGAAAAAAGTTTAGCTTTTTAGCAACCAACTACTCTACTGAATTTTATCTCCCAGACCATCTATTAAGTTAGATTAGCATTTGATCAGATATAAATATCTCAGCAATTGAATTACTTGATGTACATTTCTTGATAATAATTCTGATAATTACCTGATGTAACTCCCTCTAGCCAATTATTATTATCTAAATACCATTTTACTGTTTTTTCAATTCCTTCTTCAAATTGTAAAGAAGGCTCCCAACCTAACTCGTCTTTCAATTTTGTTGAGTCAATAGCATAGCGTAAATCATGACCTGCTCTATCGGTAACATAGGTAATTAGTTTTTCTGAAAGGCCTTCTTCTCTGTTTAATAAACGATCAACCGTTTTAATAATAATTTTTATCAAATCAATATTTTTCCATTCGTTAAAACCACCAATATTATAAGTTTCACCAACTTTTCCATCATGGAAAATAACATCTATTGCCCTAGCATGGTCATTTACAAATAACCAGTCTCTTACATTTTCTCCCTTACCATAAACAGGCAATGGTTTGTTGTGTATGATGTTATTTATAAACAGCGGAATCAATTTTTCTGGAAATTGATAAGACCCATAATTATTAGAACAGTTTGAAATAACAATCGGCAAATCATAGGTATCTGCAAAAGCCCTTACAAAATGATCTGAAGATGCCTTTGAGGCTGAATAGGGTGAATGTGGATCATAATTTGTTTGTTCAGTAAAGTAGCCCTCTGCTCCTAAAGAACCATACACCTCATCAGTTGAAACATGATAAAATAGTTTGTTTTCAAATTGATTATTCCAGTAATTTTTTGCCGCTTGTAATAGACTTAGAGTACCCATCACATTTGTCTGTGCAAACGAAAAAGGGTCTTTGATAGATCTGTCTACATGAGATTCTGCTGCTAAATGAATTACACTGTCAATTTGATAGTCTTCAAAAACTTGCTTAACTTTTTCTAAATCACAAATATCACATTTAACAAAGGTGTAGTTCTCTTTATCTTGGATATCTTTTAAATTTTCAAGATTACCCGCATAGGTGAGTACATCCATATTTACAATATGATATTTCGGGTATTTATTAACCAATAAGCGTACTAAATGAGATCCTATAAAACCTGCACCTCCAGTTACTAATATGTTTTTCATAAACTAATTTTTTATATAAAATATTTTAAGGTAAAAAAGGATAGTAAAATTCATGTGAATTAATAAGTTTGATTAAATCCTTATTTATTATTTTCCTAATTGAATAATCTACAGGATTGAAATCTTCAAAATGTTTTGAATCTTTTAATTTATCGACATATTCTAACTATCTATTAATCAAATATAATTTTACAAGTTCTAAAGAGTAGAATTATATTAAGGCTGAGATATTACTTTTCATTTAATTTAGTATTTTTTTTAACCAATTTGATAAAGTATAATCCTGCATATTAATTTTATTATCAAGTCCTTTGGTACTAATCATCCAATTTTTTAAATCATTTATATTAGAATAGTCTCTTTTTAATATAAAAATATGGGATTTGTCATAAAAATTATAATTCTTAATGTTCTCATTAGTAGTTATTAAAGAACAACCTGAAGCCAATACTTCGAAAGTTCTGTTTGTTAAACCGGACTGTAAAGGATGAGATATATCTAAAATAAAATTATATTTTTTATAAATTGACGAAATTGATTTATGAGTTAATGATGAATATGAAATATACTTTAAATATTTAAAAGGAATAACACCTTTAAGTAAAAAGTAAAAAGTAAAAAGATAATTCTTAGAATATAAACGATAATCTATCTTAAAACCTTTTTCCGATAAAGTATCAATTATTTTAAATCTATCGCTATGCACAGTTCCTGTTATGTATATATTATTATCATGACTTGACCTTTCCTTAGAACTGTAATGATTAGAGAAATATAAAGGAAGATGCTCTAAGTTATAGGTAGTGCAATCGTTTGTATCAAAGCTATATTTCACATCAAATAGATTTAAAATACTTGATATATTTTTTTTATTAGTTAAACTATCCCAACAATAAATAATTTTTTTATTAGCTACTTTAGTTGAAATAAATTTTATTACTTCATAGTTTATACCTTCTGGATTTATACATAACCAGTGATCATATTCTTCTAATTTCAGAATATGTCTAAAATTAGATAAAACTTTTAAAGCTGTTTTTTTAGTAGAAATATTTTTTCTGAGTTTAGCTTGTTGTAAAAAATTTAATCCTAGTCTGTCATCTATTAAGGTTGTTGAATAACCTAATTTTTCAGCTTCATCTTTTATTAGTTCTTCATAACCAAAAAACTTAGGACAAGTTATTAAAAGTTTCATTATGTTTCTTTTTTAAAGTTTCTATACATTTCTTAAGTGAATCTCTCCAGAAAGGAATTTGAATATTAAAATCTTTTTCAATATTACTTTTATTTAAGACAGAAAAGATAGGTCTTTTCGCAATCGTTGAATAGTCTTTGGTTTCTATAGCATTTATCATGCATTCAATATTTGCAAATTCAATAATTGCCTTGGCAAAATCGAACCAAGAGGCGACTCCATGATTTGAGTAATGATAAACTTTTCCTTTATTATTTAAGGTCTTGTTTTTAGCTAAGAGTTCTAAACAAAAAATAGCTAAATCTTTAGCATTGGTCGGTGACCCTACTTCATTAGATACTACTCCTAACGAATTTCTCTCGGTTCCCAAACGCAACATCGATTTTACAAAGTTAGAACCAAACTGTGAATACAACCACGAAGTGCGAATGACAATTCCGTTGACATCTGAATTTACTAAAAAATTTTCTCCTTCTAATTTTGATTTGCCATATACATTAAGTGGATTAGTAACATCGTTTTCATTATAAGAAAAATAACTTGTGCCATCAAACACATAGTCTGTTGAGATATGAATGATTTTGATATGTAAAGTATCTGCATTTGACACCAAATCAGCAACCGCTTTACTATTTACTTCAAAAGCCTTTTCTCTATTATTTTCTGCAGCTTCAACTTTCGTATAAGCCGCACAGTTAATAATTACCTCAATCTCATTTTCTAAAAGGAAATTCTTTACTTTGGTAGAATCACAAATATTTAGTGAATTTCGATCTGTAAAGTAAAAATCAAAATTCTTATACTGCTTAGCAATATCTTTAATTTCTGATCCTAACTGTCCGTTGCTTCCTGTTACTAAAATTCGCATCTACATAAAAGGTGTTTTAAAATTTATAAAATTAGGTAACTCTCTATCTTTGCCTGATAAATGAACCTCGTTCTCCTCTATTTGCCAATCTATTGAGAGACTTGAGTCATTCCAAATTATACCGTCTTCATAGGCAGGCGCATACAAATTGTCTACTTTGTATGCAAAAATAGCAGTATCACTTAGAACTACAAAACCATGCGCGAAACCGCTGGGCACAAATAATTGGCGCTTATTATGTCCAGATAATAAAACTGAAACATACTCTCCATAAGTTTTTGAATCTTTTCTAATGTCCACAGCAACATCTAAAACCTCTCCTTCAATACATCTTACCAATTTTGCTTGATCAAAAGGTGGTTTTTGAAAGTGAAGTCCACGTAAGACTCCTTTAGATGATTTAGATTCGTTGTCTTGCATAAAGGAAATATGACCCACAAATTCGTTAAATTTCTTTTGATTGTAAGATTCTAAAAAATACCCTCTTTCATCTCCAAATACGGAGGGATCAATGATAATAAGTCCTTCTATTTTAGTTTTTGTAAACTTCATAATTCTTTAATCATATTTAAAAGGTAACCTCCGTAAGCATTTTTTCTCAAAGGCTCCGCCAACTTCCTTACTTGTGCCACATCTATATATTTCATTACAAAAGCAATTTCCTCTAAGCAAGCCACTTTTAATCCTTGACGTTTTTCAATAGTTTCTATGAACTGACCCGCTTCCATTAAAGAATCATGCGTCCCAGTATCTAACCAGGCAAATCCTCTACCTAATAATTCTACCTTTAATTTTTTTTGTTTTAAATATGCCTGATTTACAGAAGTTATTTCCAATTCTCCTCTATTAGAAGGAGTTACATTTTTAGCAATTTGCACTACATCATTCGTATAGAAATACAAGCCAACTACCGCATAATTAGATTCTGGGTGTTCCGGCTTTTCTTCTATAGAAATCACATTATCTGCAGCATCAAACTGAACGACACCATAACGTTTAGGATCACTTACATAATAGCCAAATATAGTAGATTTACCTCGAGATAAATTGTTTATAGCACCTCTTAAAATTTCTCTAAAACCATACCCGTAAAAAATATTGTCTCCCAATATTAAACACACATCTTCATTTCCAATAAAGTCTTCCCCGATAATAAAAGCTTGCGCCAAACCATCTGGACTTGGTTGTGCTTTATAAGACAATTGCAAACCTATTTCGGAACCATTACCAAGCAATTTTTTAAAATTTGGTAAATCTTCAGGAGTAGAAATAATTAAAATATCTCGAATACCAGCCAACATCAATACAGACAATGGGTAGTAAATCATCGGCTTATCATAAATAGGTAATAACTGTTTAGAAACACCTTTTGTAATAGGGTATAAACGAGAACCACTTCCTCCTGCTAATATAATTCCTTTCATATTAATAATTTTCTATTGTTACACTTAAATAATCATCGTTAAGGTGATTATATTTTATAATATTTAAATTTTTAAAAAAAACATTCACCTTATATTCATATATATATTTCTCTAAATATTTATCAAAAGAATCTTTTTCGGAAAAATTTTCAAAAAAATCAATAAATCTTTTGTAATTAAAAGAATTAATCAGAAATATATCAGAAAAAATTTTATTCGAAACAGAACTTCTGTAAAAAAAATCTTCATTTCCATGATTTGTTTTAATTGTGTTTTTTAAAACATTATCAAAATTATTAACTCTACCATTAATGAAAATATAATTAACATCTGGTTTAATAAATTTTTCGAAATTTCTCAACATTTTCACTAAACCAAAATCGTTAATATTGGAATACAACTGGCTGTTGTAAATATTATTATTAAAGGCTATTGGAAATTCAAAATTATTAATTGCACTATAAAGCTCATTATTTATTATTTCATTTTGATTATTTATAGTATTATCAATTATACTAAAACAATTATACAATTTTAATAAATTAAAAGAATTTAAATATTCCAATTCTCTAACTTTCCAAAATTTTCTATTTAATTTTTTTGGATGTAAAGAAGATAATAGTACAATGTGATTATTCATGAATTTTAATTTTGCAATAGCTTAAAAGAAAATTATTTCGTAAAAAAAGTTATTATAAGGTCGGTAATTTTTTCTAAATCTTTATTGCTAAGATTATGATGTATTGGAATATTTAATGTTACATCATTTATATAATCAGAATATGGTAAAATTTCGTCACCTTGAGAGAATAACTTAATTTTATGAAGTGGAAAGTACCTAAAGGTGGTATATACTCCATTATCTTTTAGAAAATTAGCTAATTCATTTCTTTTATTAGTTTGCACCCAGAAAAAATAATATGATGATGTAAAATCAAAATTATACAAAGAATTATCTACAATTGTTAATTCGGGAATATTATTAAGTTTTTCTATATAGAAATTGAATATTTCTTTTCTCCTGCTTAAATACCCATCAAGTTTTTTTAACTGAACATTTCCAATTGATGCTGTCACATTACTCATAATAGCTCGTCTTCCGTAGTTTTCAATATCGAACTCCCACCATTTGTTGTTACCCTCAGATGAACTATCAATACCACTTTTAGACTTTAACGGTAATCCAAGATATAATAAAGTTTTTGCTTTCTTTAATAGCTCCCTATCTTTGAGGTAAATCATACCTCCATCTACCGTACTGAGTGTTTTCATAGCGTCAAATGACCAAAGCCCCATATCTCCGAGAGTACCACAAGCTTTTCCTTTATAAAAACTTTTAACTGCACATGCACTATCCTCAATAATCAAAATATTATTAAGTTCACATAATTTTTTTATGGGATCAAAATCAATCGGAAAACCACCATAATGAGTTAAAAATATAGCTTTAGTCTTTTTAGTTATATGTTTAACTATCAATTCAGCAGTAGGGTTTAAAGTTTTTTCATCAACATCACAAAAAATAATTTTTGCAGATGAATCTAAAATTGAACTAGCAATAGAAGGAAAACTAATTGATGGTAAAATTATTTCATCTCCTTTTTTAAAATCGAAAAGTTTTGAAGCAAGAAAAATACCTTCCGTACATGAGGTCGTAGATAAGAAGTTTTCTTTTTTACTATTCAGTTCATTTGCGAAATTCTCCTCAAATAAGCTTACAATTTCTCCTTTCCCAATCCATTTACTATTAAAAACTTTTTTTATAGCAATTAAGTCATCCTCACCTAATGAGGGTTCAAATATATTTATCATATTTTTTTAAAATTTTAATTAACAATTCTGTTATTTCATAATTAATCATATCATTACTTTGAAAACCTAAATTTAAACAGTCTTTAAAACAAAAATTTACATCTAATTAAAATTAAAATATTACTAACCGATTAGAAATCATAACTTTTAATATTATTATTAAATATAATTAATTTTGTTTGAGTTGATAAAACTTCAAATGATCTATTTGTAAGACCATGTTCATAATAATAATTTATGTCTATTACAGCCAATAATTAAAATGTTTTTATTTTTTATCATTATTCTTTTGTTTTTTATATGGTACCCATTCTTTTGTTGTATGATCATAAATTTTTAAAATTTTTGCAGGAACACCTCCAATTATTGTATAATCAGGAAATGAACCCCTTACAAATGAATTAGCCCCAACAATAACATTTTTTCCTAAAATTGTTCCAGCCTGAATCGAGGTGCCAAAACCAATAAAACAATTATCACCGATTGAAGTCTTTTTGACAATTTGTTTTTGATTCATAACCGATATATCAATCTTAGAATAATCAAAATCAATATCATTTATAAAAACATTCGATGAAATTGTTGTGTTCTTACCAATTATAATTTCACCTCCACATATTAAATGCATGTTATGACCAATAGACGTATTTTCATTAATTATGAGTTTTGCTTGATCCCCAATCAACTCTATTCTAGATCCTACAAAGATTCTTACTTTTTTCTTAATTTTTATATTTGAACACCTTTTTAGGAAAAGAGGTGTACCCATGTAAGAAGTTATATGAAACTCGTTAAAAAACCATCTATAAAGAAGATGTGTCTTAATGAACCAAAAAAGTCTTTTGTCAAAATATTTCATATCTAATAATAATAATTTTTAATTTTCCTTAAAAGAATTTCATCACTAATATTTAAATTTTCATCTCTAAAGTGGAATCCTATTAACTCATTTTTTAATACATAATTAATAAAGGATATACCTGTTTTATTATCAATTTTTGAATTTATTGCTTTTTTTAAAATATTACTTTTATTATTTTCAAATTTAAATACAGATTTAATTTTATCATAATAACAATCACCAAGAACCACTAATTTTTTATTTTGAAGAATAGCTTCTATACCAACTGTTGAATTATTTACAACAACTAAAATAGAATTATTAATTGAAGTATTAAGGTCAGAATTATCTAATGAAATAATGTTATCGTTTGTTTTAATAAAATTATATAACTCTTTCTCATAACTCCCTATAAAATTGGGATGCTCTCTAACAACTAAATCAATACCCAACGGTAAATTTTGAAATGTCCATTTTAAAATATCTAAATGATTTGAGAAATTTGGTGAATGCAAAATCATATTTGCATCTTTAGGTACCTGTAAAATTAATAAAATATAATTATTTTTTTGCTTTATAATTTTGTTGGTCTTTTTATTAAAAAATGAAGGTAAGTCATTAAATAAATACTTTGACTTATACTTAAGTAAATTATAAAATAAAAGATCTGAAATTCTAAAATATTTTGTCCAAGTTACTTTTTTACTTTTATTAATTTTGATGCTTGATAAATCTTCAGTGAAATTTACAATCCTAAAGCTACAATTAGCATTAACACCTTTTGTGTCGAGAATTGTTGTCCCAAAAGGTCCTTGCTCAAAGTAAATTATAGAACATGAATTAAATTTTGCAGCGTATTCAGCACTTTTAATAATTAGTCTTGAATCTCCAGACAGATAAACATATTTAATGTTTTTTTTCTTGATAATATAATCAAATAAAAAAATATAATTTTGAGATGCAGTAATTAAATGGCTAGTATTGAATTTATTTTGAGTTTTCTCGTAAGATATTAAATCTTCAAAAGAAGCCGGTAAACTAATGTTTGATTTAAAATTAAATATGAAATTTAATGGTAACTTAAATTTAAAGAGTAAATAAAAAATTCCACTTGTGAAAATTGAGTAAAAATAGCTTTTAAACGGTATAACTTTAGAAATAGAGTAAAAAAACCTCATATCATCAGCATAGAATGAAACAAATAAATTATTTTTTAATATTGACATCGATTTTAATTTTATTTTGGATTGAATCTGAATCTATAGATGTTGAAAAAAAAGTAATTCCATACTTAAATTTAATTTCATAAAAAACAAATAACTCAAATGGAAATAATTTATTGATGATTGTAATGTTAAAAAGTTTTTCTAAGTTTTTATATTTTTCTAAATTAATTTCTCTGGGGTGTGGTTTTAAATAAATTTCATAATTGACGCCCTTTGAATTTAACATAATTAATTTTTCTTTTAATTTCAACAATAATCTATTTTCTTCATCCAAATCTATAAAACCACTTTCTAAAAGAGGTTGAGTCATAATTATTATAGAATTAGAGCCTATATTTAGATAAACATCAAATAATTTTTTTATAATTTTTGAAAAGGAATTAATATTAGTAATTGGTTTTAATAATTGATTTTCAATAATTTTTTTTGATTTAAATTGAAAATTTTTCATATAATAAAAACCATTTATTCTAGAGTTTTTAAAACACAAATAATAATACCTAGTAATAATATTTTTTGTAAATATTGAATTAGGTTGACCAAGGTGAACTTTTTGATAACTTGAAAATCCATCCTCTAAAATGTATAGTTTTTTCTTATTAAATAAATACTTTAAAAAGAAAAATCCATAAGAATGATGACATGTGTAAATTAAATATTTAGATTGAAAATTAAATTGAAAAATACACAAAAGTGTTGTAAAAAATTTTTCAAATTTTGAAATACTACTTATATAATGAATTTCATCAAAAATAGATAAATCCTCCAATTTATTGGACAATGGTAGTAGGTCATTTCCTTCAATAATTAAAATATATTTATCATTATGTTTTTCTAAATCAATAAGAAAAAGAATTTGATATAAATGATAAAATGTTCTAACTCTTAATGTGTAATTCATTAGATTTTGATGTTAGTCTTAGTAATAGGAGTATACCTAAAACAGGTATAAAGTTTTGAAAAAATTTAAGAAAGGAATCTCTTGGTGAAAAAATAAAGGACATAAAAATCACAAGCCATAGTATTTTGAAGTATATGTTATTATTTGAAAGTTTTTCCGTTTTAAATATTATTAAAAAAAATAAACCAATTAAAATCATAAAGTATCTATGATTAAACATATCGTAAAATTCAGCAATTATTGAAGAGCCTGTACCAAAACCAGCTAAATAAGCTGGTTTACTTAAATAATATGTTAGTTGATTTGACAAATAATTAGATTTGTTTAACAATTCAATTGTTCTTCCTTGGAGGAAGACATCCTCATTAACAATATCAAGACGTCTATTAAAATAATCTACTATTGGAGTGAAAAAATATGGTGTAGAGTTATTAACAAATCCATTCTTATTGTATTCAATTAGAAAAAGAGGAACCTCTGCTGGAAGTGAAGCAAATTTAAATTGATCAACTACTTCAAATTTATTTTTTTGGGAATCGTCAGCTCTAAAATATTCTACAAAAATAAATAAAACCAATACTGAGGCAAAGATTGGTAAAATATTTTTTATTCTAATTTTTGAATTATTATTTCTAATGTAAAGATATAAAATCAAAAATAGTAGAAACATAGCTCTCTGACCTCTTAAGGTAAATATTAGTAAATTAATGAAATAGTACTTAGAATATTTATTTAAAGATTTTAACGAATTATTAGAAGCTAAAAAAATAATATATAAAGAATTATAAAAAATCTGTAATTTATAGGAAAGGTTATATAAAAAATCTCCTTCAAATGTTCCATTAAAAATACTTAAATAACTACCTGAAGTTAGTATTAAATTTAATGAATAGATATTCAGCAATAAAGTTATAGGGAAAATAATTTTTAGTAAGAGTTTTAAATTACTATAAAAAGATGAATTCACATTAATTTCATATTTTTTCTTAGATTCAAAACGAAAAAAAATAATAACAACATAAAAAGCAAAAAGTAAACCTTGATTAATAAATAAAAACAGGTGTGCCGTAGATTCCTTTAAAATAGTGTAATAAAATAGATTAGTTTCTAAGAGGTTTGATACCCCAAAAAAATCGAGAAAAACTCTAGAACCTACAAAAACAAAATAGGTGACTAAGAACAAAGAAGAAGAAGCAACTCCATTTTTTTTTATTGAGTATATAGAGATTATTATAAAAGAAATAATATAGTTTAAACTAAAAAAATCATAATCATGCTTTAACATATTATTTTCAATAATAAATAAATGATAGATATATATAGTTAACTGAAATAAAATAAAGAATATCTTCATTAATATTTAAATAAGGATTTAATTTCTAAAACTGAAAAATTAATAATTTTTAAAAAAATTAATACTAAATATATAATAGATAAAATAATCGAACTTAAAAAAGTTAGTTCAAAAAATAAGATAGTAATTAAGTAAGGTATTATGATTATAATTATGTCCAATAAATATTTTTTTGAGACAGACCCCTTGTTAATTAACAAAAAAAACCAAATGGAATTAAAAGTTAAATATTTTGTAAAAACTGTTAATGAATTTAAACTGTCTTGATAAAAAAGAATTAATGAAACAAACAAAGACATTAAATGAACTGAAATAGAAATTATTTTATGTTTTTCATCTTTTCCTGTCAACATATAAACATTTGTCAAAAATCTAATAAATACTAAAACAGAAAAATTTATAACAACTATATATACAAGGTTATAATATTCATTAAAATATGAATTTTTATCAACAAAAGAACATAATAACTCTGCTATTGGAATAAATAATAATGTACTTATTAATAATATATAACTTATCTGTTTAAATAGTATTTTTTCATTTTTAGATGTAGAATACTGTCTAGTAAAAATTGGTACTAAAATGGGTGATAAAATGTAAATTACTCCTCCTATTTGAGTAAAGAAATTAAAATTTGATATTCCTAATTTATCAATTAAACCAGATAATAAATAAATATCAAAAGCCGAAACAATTATTATAATTAAATTAGACTGTGTTAATGATTTTGATCTTTTAAAAAGATTAATAAGATTTAAAAATATATTTTTGAAAGTAAAAATGAATTTAATTTTCAATAATTTAATATATAAAATACTAGAACACAGAAAAACAATAGATCCAAAAATAAAAAATATATTTAACGTTATTTCTATTGCTAATAAATCAAAAGAAATTAATATAAGAAAAATACTGAACTTATTAATAATTCTCAAAATTTCAGATTTTTTAGTCAAATCTAATGCATCAGAAAATTTAGTAAATACCATCGATATCCATATAAAATAAAAATATGTGGCTCCAAAAAGTATAGCTTGAATTTGAATGTTCTTTTCAAATAAAAAATTATAGGAAAGTAAAGAAATTACTAATAAAATTAAAGCGAAAAAAGAGAATAAAACGTATGATAGTTGTGTTGTATTTACTATGGGTTTATTGTCTTTATTTTCAATAACAATGTAAAAAGCTGTTGCTGATGAACCAATATCAAAAAATTCAAAAAATTTATTTGAAAACAACATTAAAATAGAAAATGTATAAAAAGATTCTATTCCTATACTTAAAGGAAAATATAGGTTAATATAAAAACCTACAATAGCGCTTATAAATGTTGATATTAATTTAAAAAGCATAAATTATAATACTATCTTTAGGAAACTTATCTAATTGTAAGATTCTTTTTTTTAATGGAAGATATTTTAAAGAATTATTTTTTTAGATAAAAAATCTGTTAATAGAGAGATAATTCGAAATTAACCATATCTTCAACTAGATCACTAAAACTAAAATTTCTTTTCCAGTTCAATTCTTTAGTTGCTTTACTAGGATCTCCAAGTAATAATTCGACCTCAGTTGGTCTGAAATAATACGGATCTATCTCAATATATATCTTTCCTGTATTTGGATTGAATCCTTTTTCATCTAAACCTTCTCCTTTCCATTCTAGAGGTAAATTAAGTTTCTGAAAAATTATTTCAATAAAGTCTTTTACCGAATGCATTTCACCAGTAGCTAAAACAAAATCATCAGGAGAATCCTGCTGTAACATTCTCCACATTCCCTCAACATAATCTTTTGCATGACCCCAGTCTCGTTTGGAATAAAGGTTCCCCAATTTAATAGAATCATGTCGACCATTTTTTATCTTAACTGCTTGTTCAACAATTTTTTTTGTCACGAAACTATTACCCCTTCTTGGACTTTCATGATTGAATAAAATACCATTACAAGCAAACATATTATATGCTTCTCTATAATTTTTTACAATCCAGAAAGAATACAACTTAGCAACACCATAGGGACTCCTTGGATAAAAGGGAGTTTTTTCGTTCTGTGGAATTTCCTGAACTTTACCATAGAGTTCACTTGTTGAAGCCTGATAAAATTTTGTTTTATCAGCTAGACCCTGATTAATTATAGAGTTTAGTATTCTTAATGTACCTAAAGCATCTACATTAGCTGTATACTCTGGCATGTCGAAAGAAACTCTAACATGGCTTTGAGCAGCTAAATTATATATCTCATCAGGTCTAACTTTAGAAATTATATTATCAATATTACTTGAATCTGTTACATCCCCGTAATGGAGATGAAAATTAGAGTTTTTTAATTTCCCTTTATATAAATGATCTATCCGAGAAACTATTTCTAAGCTAGATCTTCTTATTATTCCATGTACTTCATATCCTTTCTCTAGAAGTAATTCTGATAGGTAACTTCCGTCTTGACCCGCAACACCAGTAATTAACGCTGTTTTCATTTTATTTTATTTTATTTTATTTTATTTTATTTGCAAACTTTAAATCCTCTGGATCATCTATATCAACACTTTCTTTTTTTGGAATCACAATTGGCAAGGGATTTCCAAGGAATCGGTTCCCCTTCTTTTCAAACTCCCTCCTATCAAAAATATAAATACCACCCGTTTCTATAAGTTGCGGTTTTCTTTTTTGTCTAGGACCTCTTATTTTTTCTTTATTATTTAAAATTTCATATTTATTTAATTCACTATTGAACAACCAAATAGGATTATTTTCTTCAACAACAGAAAAAACTGTATTCTCTGAATTAACCTCATAAGCAGAAATTATTTTTACAATAGAATTTTCAGAAATTAATGGGCTTGTACATTGGTGAAAAATAATTGAATTAAATTTATTATTTGTTTCACTGTAAACCTTTATTGCATGAGTTATCGCAGATTCAGAAGTTGCATTATCTCCGCTCAGCTCAATTGGTCTTTTTATACAAAATGCACCAGCTTTTGAAGCTAAATTTAGAATTTCATCAGAATCTGAAGTCACAATTACTTCTAAATTAAATTCTAATTTTTTAAACTTTTTTACAGCAAAAGATATTAATGGAATTCCATTGAAAGTTTGAATATTTTTAAACTTTATTGTTTTAGAGCCACCCCTAGCAGGAATGACAACTATATATTTATTTTTGATTTGAGGTTTCATCCAGTATTAATTTTCTTATTAAATCTTCACCTCCAGTAATTTTAACTTTACTTAAAGAACTATTTTTAAATTTACCATTAAAACAGAAATCTCGCTGCATATCAAATATATCTTGTCCAATCTGTTTTGCAATAATTTTATCTTGACTAACTATTTTTAATAAATTATTAGACTTATTTGCAACAATTTCATAACTAATATTGAGTTCTTTAAGAGCGAACTCTATAAACTCTATAACCTTCATTCTAATACCTGATCCAATAAGTTCATCTCCAATAATATTACTTTTCTTTGCTAAAACAAAAACATCAACAAAATCATATGCATAACTAAAATCTCTTGAGCTCTGACTATTATAAAATTCAATGATTTCAATCTCTTCTCCTTTTGAAAGTTTTACCAAAGAAGAAATTATTTTTTTTGTAAAAAACTTTAATGATCTGTATTTTGATTCATGATTGTATAAAATTGGATGAAAAATCTGAAATCCTTTATTGTTTAGGTATCTGCATTTAATTAGTTCAGTGCTTTTTTGAAAACCATATGGTGTTATAGGCGAAACATTAGTTCTTAAATCTTGAGGAGAGTAATTTGGAACACCGAATATCTCAGAACTTAATGGCTGAAAAATCCATGTTTCTGAAATAACACAATGTAAAGTAACAGCTTCAATAATATTATCAAATATAGAACACCTGTTTTTTAATTTTAACTCACTCATTTTGTCCCTCTCAACAAATGAGTTTGTAGCTAAATTAAATATACTTTTGATTTTATACTTTTCAAATATAGATTTAACAAACTCTATATCTTGTAAATCTCCAATCATAAATTCACTAGATGAATCCACTTGAAAATTCTCATCGAAACTTCTATCTACTAGAATAAGTTTATTTTTACCGGCAAGTCTTTCTTGTAAAATTTTTCCAACTTGACCAAAAGCTCCTGTTATTAATATCACCTTTATTTATTTGATAGATAACGAAGACCTTCCTTGAACCCTTTTCCTGAATTATGATGCCCTTCCCATATTTCAAGTACTTTAATACAATCCAAATCTAGAATCTCCTCTTTACTATGTAGATCCCCTTTACCAAATGTAACACCCTCTCCATCATCACCCTCTGCATCTGAAAGGTGAATATGCCTGCATAAGGGTAGTAGTAAATCATACCATTTTTTCCAATTTTCATTATAATAGTTTGCAGACAATATTAGGTGTGCTATGTCCAGACAAATTGGAATATCGTATTCTAAGCAAAGATCAATATCTTCTTTTGAACAAAAAAGATCAACCAAAACTGTACCTCCAAAGTACCAAGCTTTTTTAGGAAGCCATTGTGCTACGATTCTATTATTTTTATATTCATTCTTTTGAATGAATGTTTTAAAAGTTGAGTAAAACTCAGCTTTAGTTTTAAACTGGTTCATTGAAAACGAACCTAATATAATACATTCTTTACCTGTTTTATTTTTAATTTCAGTTGCTAATTCAGAACAGGTATTAATTATTAGTACAGATATGTCTTTAACTTTACTCTTATTTGAAAATGGATTAATTAATTCATCCTTACTAATATAATCAGGAAGGTGAATAGAAATAGTTAATGATTTATCAATAATCGATAATAATTCTGAAAAACCATTTTCTGCTAAATGATAAATTTCCTTGTAGGAAAAATGAAATTCATAATGTTTAAAATTAAAAATATCCTTAAATAATTTAAAGTCATGCAACCTCACTGGAAGGGATAATCTTTTATCATTAGAAAATTTAATTAAATTTTCACTCAATTTAAACTGATTT